>Ga0156171_1067_pt2 | contig 9785 bp, 10 predicted proteins | sample RifCSPlowO2_12_FD_107824 | JGI IMG/M metagenome (GOLD analysis project Ga0156171, IMG submission 107824) | Acidobacteria bacterium RIFCSPLOWO2_12_FULL_66_10 | reverse complement strand
ATCGCGAACTTCTCTTTCCAGCGTTCGTCCACGCCCATGCCGTACTCGTTCGGGAAGCCGGCTTTGAATTGCTGCGGCGGCTCGTTCAGCACGTTCGGGAACATGAAACGGCCCGTGGCGGCGAGTGCCGCGGCCGACGCCGCGGAGAACGCGCCCCACGCCAGGCCTATCCAAACCCGACGATTTACGAGCGGCGACATGTCGTCGGGATCGCGCGTCGACGCCGCAGCCGCGGACGCCTGAGCCGGAGCCTTCGCTGCTGCACCGCCGGGCGAGGCTGCCGACGTGGTCTTGCCGGTCAGATCCGGAATCACCGCCGCCGGCTTGGGCGGGGGCTTCGGCGCATGCGCCGCGGGCTCCGGATTGCCAGGTGTGATTTCGTCAGCCATTGTTTCGTATCTCGCTCAGGGCCTCTTCCCTGCTAGCCGATCACCTTCAACGCTTCCAGCGCCGCCTGGCGAACGCGCATGCTGCGATCCTGTTGACTGAGGCTCGTGACCGATGCCTTCAGCGCGTCATCCTTCAGCGACGCCGCGGCACGGAGGCCGCCGATCATCACGTCGGCCACCGGATCCCGCGCCTCGTCCTGGTGCGACTCGCGCGTGACGGCTTGCTCGACGTACGACCGATCCAGCATCTGCCGCAGTACGGCGACGCCATCGTGGCTGCCGTGCCGCGCAAGCGCGACCGCCGCGTTCCAGCGGACGTCGGGCGCCGCATCCTGAAGCGCCGTCCGCAGCGTGCCCATCTGCGCGTCACCCGGCAACGCGCCGAGCGCGTACACCACCATCTTCCGTATCCCGGCGTCGGGCGATTCGTAAACCGGCTGGAGCGCCGCCACGACGGACACGTCGCCGGACGAACCGAGCGCCCAGATGGCGCTGATCCGGGACTCACCGTCGACCGCACTCAGCATCTTCGTGAGCGCCTCGACCGCTCCGGCCGACATCGGCGGATCGAGCCGGCCGATGGCCAGCGCGAGGTAACGCTGCACGCGGGGATCGTCGTTTTTCGCGGCCTCGAACGCGCCCACGAGGGCGGGGGCGAGCGAGCGGTCCGCCCGGACCTTCGGGTCCGCCATCATCCGCGACAGCTCGTACGCGGCTGGCCACCGACGCGACGATGCGCCAGAGCGCACCTCAGCAAGGTAATCCTTCGCGCTTCGGTCGTCAGACACCAGCGCGCGAAATCCGAGGTACAGGCTGGCCGCTGTCGCAACAACGGCCAACGGAATCAGAAAGAATTGAACGGCCAGGGCGGGCGCCGCGACGAGTGGGTTTCGAGTCGCACTTTCGTGCTCGACGAGTTTATCCATGTAACGGGAAACGCGTGCTTTCTTAACGGGCGACGCATGATTCCTCGGACCGTCCGAGGCCCTATGACTTTTATCATCTGAGAGCTCTAAGGTCAAGTCAGTCCGAGCAACCTTACCGCTCCATCCGGCTGGTGTTGCCGACGATCGCCGGCTCCGCAGCGGGCACACCCGCAGTCGCGCCGGACGTCGCGCAGGACTCTAGACCGCCGTGAGTCCCACCGGGCACGGCGCGCGAAAACCGCTTTAGCGGCCGGCGCTCGTCGGCTCCGCAGCGGGCACATCCGCAGTCACCGGCTTCAGGAACGGCATGAGCCTGCGCAACCGCGCCCCCACCTGCTCGACCAGGTGGTTCCGGTCGGCCTCGCGCATCCGCGTGAAATTCGGGCGTCCCGCCTCGTTCTCGGCAATCCACGCCTTGGCGTACGCGCCGTTGCGAATCTCGGCGAGCATCTGTTTCATCTCGCGCCTCGTCGCGTCGGTGACGATGCGCGGCCCGCCGGTGTAGTCGCCGTTCTCGGCCGTGTCGCTCACCGAGTACCGCATGTAGTTCAGCCCGCCCTGGTAAATCAGATCGACGATGAGCTTGAGCTCGTGCAGACACTCGAAATACGCGATCTCGGGCTGATAGCCGGCTTCGACCAGCGTCTCGAAGCCCGCCTTGATGAGCGCGCTCACGCCGCCGCACAGGACGACCTGCTCACCGAACAGATCCGTCTCGGTCTCTTCGGCGAACGTCGTCTCGATGACGCCGGCGCGCGTCACGCCGATGCCCTTCGCGTACGAGAGGGTCACCTGCCGCGCCTTGCCCGTCGCATCCTGATGGATGGCAAACAGCGCCGGCGTGCCCTGCCCGTCCACGAACAGTTCGCGCACGCGGTGGCCGGGCGACTTCGGCGCGACCATCGCGACATCCACGTCCGCGCGCGGCGTGATCGTGCCGAAGCGGATGTTGAAGCCGTGAGCGAACATCAGCATCTTGCCGGGCGCGAGGTTGGGCTCGATCTCCTAGCGATACACCATGGCCTGCGATGTATCCGGAATGAGGATCATCACGACATCGGCCCACGCCGACACCTCGCTCACGTCGCCGACGGCGAGGCCCGCCGCCTGCGCCTTCGCGCGCGACCGGCTCGTCGCCGGCAGCCCGACGCGCACCTGCACGCCGCTGTCCTTCAGATTCAGCGCGTGGGCGTGCCCCTGCGATCCATACCCGATGATCGCGACCTTCCGCCCCTGAATCACCGACAGATCGGCCGCATCGTCATAAAACATCGTCGCCATGAATCCATTCTCCTGTCGCGCCGGGTTTTCAGGCCGGCGCATCGCGGCCCTCGAAGGACCCGCCCCCGCCGCACTATCACACGGAACAACCGCTGACGTCCCCGCTGATTTCCGACGCCGACGAGGGCGCCGGACGCGCCGCCAGGACGCGCGACGGAATCACGCCGCGCGACATCGCGACCCGTCCCGTTCGCACCATCTCCGCGACGCCGTACGGCCGCAGCACCTCGAGCAGGCTGTCGACCTTGTCTTCCGTGCCGGTCGCCTCAATCACGAGCGACTCCGGGCTCACGTCGACGATCCGCGCCCGGTACACGTCCACCAGCTGCATGACCTGCGTGCGCGCGTCGCCCGTCGCCGCCACCTTGATGAGCGCCAGATCGCGTGAGATCGAGGGTGACATCGTGATGTCCTCAACGCGCCGGCACGGCACCAATTTGTAGAGATGGGCTTCGAGCCGGCGAGCGCCGTACTCGTCGGTGTCCACCACGACCGTCATGCGCGAGATCCCGGGCGTCTCGGTGTGGCCGACCGTGAGCGACTCGATATTGAAGGCGCGCCGCCGGAACAGCGACGACACGCGATTCAGCACGCCCGGCTTGTTGTCGACGTAGACCGCAAATGTGTGCAGCATCCTTCTTCACCTGCCACGAAAGCACGAAAACACGACTGTACTTACGTGCCGTTTCAGTCCGCCGCGGTTTCGACGATCAGAGACGGCCGCCGGATCATCTTGTGCAGATCGGCACCGGCCGGGACCATGGGATACACCGTATCTTCCTGCTCGACCTGGAAATCGATGAGCGCCGCACGGTTCTGACGCCGTGCCGCCTCCACGGCGCCGTTCACGTCGGCGCGTCTGGTGACCGTGGTCGCGGCAATGCCAAACGCCTCGGCCAGCTTTGCGAAATTCGGTCCGCTGATCGGCGTGGCCGCGTAGCGCTTGTCGTAGAAGAACTCCTGCCACTGACGCACCATCCCGAGGAAGCCGTTGTTGATGACCGCCACGTTGATGTCAAGCCCCTCCTGCACCACGGTCGCCAGTTCCGCCATCGTCATCTGGAAGCCGCCGTCGCCGGCCACCACCCAGACCTCGGAGTCAGGACACGCGATCTTGGCGCCGATGGCCGCCGGCAGCGCGAAGCCCATGGTGCCCAGACCACCGGAGGTGATGAGCGAGCGCGAACGATTGTGCTTGTAGTACTGCGCCTCCCACATCTGGTGCTGGCCGACGTCCGAGACCACCAGCGCATCGCCGCCCGTGATCCGCCAGAGATCGTTGATGACGTGCGCCGCGTACAAGTGCCCGTCGTCGGGCAGGCTCTGAATGTCCCGCACGGCCGCGTCGCCCTTGATCGTGTCGATGTGGGCGAGCCACGCCGAGCGATCGACGGGTTCGACGTGCGGAAGCCACTCGACCAATGCCGTCCGCAGGTCCGACGCGATCGCCACGTCCACGCGGACGTTCTTGTTCAGTTCCGCCCGATCAATGTCGACGTGGATCTTCCGGGCGTTCCGCGCATAGGTCTTGAGATTGCCGGTGACGCGATCGTCGAAGCGCATGCCCAGCGCGATCAGCAGGTCCGCCTCCTGAATCGCATGGTTCACCCACGCTTCACCGTGCATCCCCATCATGCCGAGATTCAGGGGATGCGACGCGGCCACGCCGCCAATGCCGAGCAGCGTGACGGCGATGGGAATGTGCCCGCGTTCGGCAAGCGCCACGATCTCGCGCTCCGCATTCGACAACATGACGCCATGTCCCGCGAGAATCAGCGGCCGCTGGGCCGCGTTGATGAGCCCGAGCGCCTCGCGGACATCCCCGTCTCCAGGCAGCGCCTCGTCGTACGCCTCAGACAGATGCGGCTCGGCCGCGTCCCAATCGACCTCGCAGCTGTTCTGCTGGGCGTCCTTGGTGATGTCCACCAGCACGGGGCCGGGACGGCCCGAGCGCGCGACTGCAAAGGCCTCGCGCACGGCGGGCGCGACGTCCTCGGCGCTCGTCACCAGATAGTTGTGCTTGGTGATGGGCAGCGTGATGCCGGTGATGTCGGTTTCCTGGAACGCATCAGACCCAATCAGCTTGCTGCCGACCTGGCCCGTGATACACACGATCGGCGAGGAGTCCATCATCGCCGTGGCAATCCCGGTGACCATGTTCGTCGCCCCGGGACCTGAGGTCGCGACCGCGACGCCGACGCGGCCGCTCGCCCGCGCGTACCCGTCGGCCATGTGCGTCGCGCCCTGCTCGTGGCGCACCAGGATATGGCGGATGGGATACCCGAGCATGGCATCGTACGCGGGAAGGATGGCGCCGCCCGGATAGCCGAAGACATCGGTGACCCCTTCGCGGACCAGCGATTCCCACAAGACCTGCGCGCCTGTCAGTTTCATATCAGCCTCTCGGAATGCTTCTATCCCGTGACCGCACCCGTGGACGCCGACGACACGAGTCGCACGTATTTTGCGAACACGCCGGTCGCATAGCGCGGCGCCGGCGGGCGCCACGCCGCCATCCGCTGCGTGATCACGCTGTCGGCGACCTCGATATCGAGCGCGCGTCCGGCCACGTCGATCACCACGACGTCGCCATCGTGGATCGCGGCGATCGGACCGCCGCGCGACGCCTCCGGCGCGACGTGCCCCACCATGAAGCCGCGCGTCGCCCCGGAGAAACGGCCGTCGGTGACAAGCGCGACGTCATCCCCCAGCCCTGCGCCGACGATCGCGCCGGTCACACCCAGCATCTCGCGCATCCCCGGTCCGCCGCTCGGCCCCTCGTAGCGGATGACAATCACGTCGCCGGCCTTGATCTGCCCATGCTGCACGGCTTCGAACGCCGCCTCTTCGCTGTCGAACACGCGCGCGGGCCCCCGATGCTGGAGGCGTTCGGTTCCGGACACTTTCATGACGGCGCCCTCGGGCGCGAGGCTGCCGCGTAGAATGACCAGCCCGCCGCTCTTTTTGATCGGTGCGGACAGCGGCCTCACGACTTCCTGTCCGGGGGTTTCGTGGAAGTCGGCCGCCTCCTCCGCGAGGGACCGGCCCGTGACCGTGATCGCCGCCCCATCGACCGCCTTCGCCTCGACGAGTCGCTGCGCGACGAGGGGGCTGCCGCCGGCCGCGTGCAGTTCGGTCGCGACGAAGCGGCCCGCCGGCTTGAGATCCGCCAGCAGCGGCACGCGGGCGCTGATGCGATCGAAATCCTCGAGCGACAGTGCCAGGCCCGCCTCACGCGCGATCGCCATCAGATGCAGCACGGCGTTCGTCGATCCGCCGGTGGTCGCCACCGCCGCAATCGCGTTTTCGAGCGACGGCCTGGTGATGATGTCGCGCGGCCTGAGCCCGCGGCGCACCAGCGCCATGACTCGCTCACCCGCCTGTCGGGCCACTCCCGCCTTCGCCGGATCGTTGGCCGGCACGCTGCCGCTGCCCAGCGCCGCGATGCCCAGGAACTCGCTGGCAATCGCCATCGTGTTCGCGGTGAACTGCCCGCCGCACGCGCCCGCGCCCGGGCATGCATCCGCCTCGAGCTTGCAGAACTCCTCGTCGCTCAGCGTGCCCGCGGCGTTGGCGCCCACGGCCTCGAATACATCCTGAATCGTGACCGGCGTACCGTGCCAATGTCCCGGCGCGATCGATCCGCCGTACAGAACCAATCCCGGCACATTCAGCCGCGCCAGCGCCATAACGCCGCCAGGAATCGTCTTGTCGCAGCCGACCAGCACGACGACGCCGTCGAAGCCGTTGCCGCGCGTGACCAGTTCGATGGAGTCGGCAATGACTTCCCGGCTGACCAGCGACGCGCGCATGCCCTCGGTGCCCATCGTGATGCCGTCGGAAATGGAGATCGTGTTGAACTCCATCGGCGTCCCACCGGCGGCCCGAATGCCCGCCTTCACGTGCACGGCGAGATCGCGCAGGTGGTAGTTGCAGGGCCCAATCTCAATCCACGTGTTGGCCACGCCAATAAGCGGCTTCTTCAGATCGGCATCCGTGAAGCCGATGGCCTTCAGCATGGCGCGCGCCGGGGCGCGGCTCGGTCCTGTGGTGAGCGGATTCGAACGATCGGTCACGAGACGACCTCGCAGGGATCGGGCAACCAGCCCTCATGGGTCTTCCAACTGGCGTAGGAGCCGAGCATCCGCAGCATGGGCGCGAATTCGGCCAGATGCGCCAGCGCGCGCGTGCACGACACCTCGTCGTGCGCCGCCGCCAGGTCGACGTAGAACAAGTACTCCCAGGGACGTCCCTGGATGGGCCTCGACTCGAGCTTCGTCAGGTCTACGTCGCGCAGCGCAAACACGCTCAGCGCCTTGAACAGCGACCCGGGTTCGTTCGCCAGCGTGAAGACGATGGAGGTCTTATCAGCCACGGCGTTCCTCAGCGGCTGGCGTCCAACGACCAGGAACCGCGTGACGTTGTCGTCGAAGTCCTGGACCGACGCCGCCAGCGACGTGAGGCCGAAGACCTCCCCCGCCCGCGCGGACGCAATGGCGCCGGCGTCCAGCCGCCCCGAATCCGCCACCATCTTCGCGCTGCCCGCGGTGTCGTAGGTTGCGACGATGTCGACGCCGTTCAGCGTCCGGAGAAACCGCTCGCACTGCGCCAGCCCCTGCGGATGTGAATACACCCGCTGCAGTCCGTCCAGCGTCGCGCCCGGCAGCGCCAGCAGGTGATGCACGACGGGTAACTCCACTTCGGCGACGATTGGGAGATCGTGCGCAAGCAGGAGGTCGTAGTTGCGGTGGATGCTGCCGCCAATCGAGTTCTCGATGGGCACCACCCCGTACGATGCGGTTCCGGCGTCGACCGCGTCGAAGACGTCCTCGAAGCTCCGGCACGGGACGAGCTCCGCGTCCGGATCCACCCGATGCGAGGCTGCCTCGCTGAACGCGCCCGGTTCGCCCTGATACGCAATCTTCATAAGGAACTCTTGTCGGGCCTCAGGCCGTACGTCAAAAAGGCCATCACCGCCAGCGGATGATGGCCCCTAAACCTTCGCCTGTTCAGTGCCTGTCATCCGCCCACGTGCGGACCTGCGATCGACGTGACCGGAACGGCCACGGTCGCCACCCGGACGACCACACGCGGAAATCTCGGCGGCGTCGACATCGTAGGCGTATTACAGTGCCTGCAGGCCTAGAAGTCAAATTGATAATGATTACAAGATCATAACTCAAGAGCATGATAGACAGCGTCGCGGAACGGCTCCGCGACCCTGTTATCGGGCGGCCGTCAGAGCTTCGGGAGGGTGACGCCCCGCTGCGCCTGATACTTGCCCTTCTTGTCCTTGTACGACCTCGCGCAGGGCTCGTCGCTCTGGAAGAACACCACCTGGGCAATACCCTCGTTCGCGTAGATCTTGGCGGGCAGCGGCGTCGTGTTCGAAATCTCGATCGTGACGTGCCCCTCCCACTCCGGCTCGAACGGGGTCACATTGACGATGATGCCGCAGCGCGCGTAGGTGGACTTCCCGAGGCAGACAGTCAGGATGTCGCGCGGGATGCGGAAGTACTCGATTGTGCTCGCCAAGGCGAAGGAATTCGGCGGGATGATGCAGACATCGGCCTTGATGTCCACGAACGACTTGGGGTCGAAGTTCTTCGGATCGACCACCGTGTTGTAGACGTTGGTGAAGACCTTGAACTCATCGCCGACGCGCACGTCGTAGCCGTACGACGAGACGCCGTACGAAATCACGCCCTGGCGCACCTGCTCGTCGACGAAAGGCTCGATCATCTGATGTTCGCGCGCCATCCGCGTGATCCATGTGTCCGGCTTGATACTCATTGGGGGGACCTGGGGTGCTCACCGCCGAAACAGCGCCAGGATGAGCGTGAGCATGATACTCAGAAGGATCGACGTGGCGAGAGGGAAATAGAACGAGAAGCCGCCGCGCCTGACGTAGAAGTCGCCGGGGAGGCGTCCGAGCGGAAGGCCCAACATCATGAGCAGGCCCACGCCTGCGATGCCGAGCCCGATCAGCACGAAAAGCCTCCCCACGACCCTAGACCAGATCGAGTCCCGCGAAGAAGTACCCGATTTCGTCGCCGGCGGTCTCCGGAGCGTCGGAGCCGTGCGTCGCGTTGCGCTCGATCGACTGCCCGAACTCACTGCGCAACGTTCCGGGGTCGGCCTTGGCCGGGTCGGTGGCGCCCATCAGGGTACGCCACCTCCTGATGGCATCGGGGGCTTCGACCACCAGCACGACCGCCGGGCCCGACGACATGAATGCCGTCAGGCTGGCAAAGAACGGCCGCTGCCGATGCACGGCGTAGAACCCTTCAGCCTCGGCGATCGTGAGGTGTACGATGCGCATCGCGCGCAGCGAGAACCCCCCGTCCTCGATCCGCTGGATGATCCGGCCGGCGAGCCGGCGCTCGACGGCGTCGGGCTTGATGATGGCTAAGGTTCGCTCCATCGTTAGCGCAGTCCTTCCATGATCTCTTCAAGGGCTTCCGGCCCGGGCCGCACGCGGTCGAGCGGCAAATCCGCCAGCGGCTCGTCCACCATGTTGAGCTGGGTGAGGAAGTCGTCGCGGTCCGGCTCGATGTAGATGAGGCCGGTCGCGAACTCGCCGCGGCGCGCGGTTTCGTGCAGCCGCCTGAGCGCGCTGATTTTGTCCGTCGGGTCGTAGGCCTCTTCGAGCTTCTTCAGATACAGCTTCGACCCGTCGTGCATGGTGACTTCCTGCGTCGAACCCGGCTCGTAGTCGACCGCGATGTCTTCGAAGTAGGGCACGAAGGTCAAGTCTTCAACCGGGTCGTCGTGTCCCCTGGCGTACGCGTAGCTCTTCGTCGAGCCCTCATGATCGTTGAACGTGACGCAGGGCGAGATGACGTCGAGCATCGCCGTGCCGCGATGCGCCAGCGCGGCCTTCAGCAGCGACAACAGCTGCCTCTTGTCGCCCGAGAACGACCGGGCGACGAACGTCGCGCCCAGTTCCATGGCCAGCGCGCACGTGTCGATCGGCGGCAGGTCGTTGACCACACCGTTCTTCAGCTTCGACCCCATGTCCGCCGTCGGCGAGAACTGGCCCTTCGTCAGTCCGTAGCAGCCGTTGTCTTCGATGATGTAGATGATCGGCAGGTTCCGGCGCATCAGGTGTACGAACTGGCCGATGCCGATGGCGCCCGTGTCGCCGTCGCCGCTGATGCCGATGGCGATCAGCTTCTTGTTGGCGAGC
>Ga0156171_1003_pt1 | contig 9853 bp, 11 predicted proteins | sample RifCSPlowO2_12_FD_107824 | JGI IMG/M metagenome (GOLD analysis project Ga0156171, IMG submission 107824) | Acidobacteria bacterium RIFCSPLOWO2_12_FULL_66_10 | reverse complement strand
GCCGGAGCGCGCGCCTCGTCCGCCGGCGGCGATAATGGCCGTGACATACATACGATTGGACAATCGTTAATTATGGCAGAACCACGGGCTGTCCCTGCCGGTTCTCGACGGCCGCCGACACAATCGCGCGGACACGGGTGGCCAGGGCCTTGGCATCGCGCACGGTCGGCGCATCGATGAGCGGCGGCTGGATCGGCGCGTGCACGATGAGCGTGACGTCGGCCGGCTCAGTGCGCAGCCGCCCTTTCGGCATCACCTGACGCGTGCCGATGACCGCGAGGGGCACGATCGGCAGACCGGCCTGGATCGCCAGCAGGAAGCTGCCGGCCCTGAACCGCGAGACACGGCCGTCGCCGCTTCGCGATCCCTCGGCGTAGATGACGAGCGACAAGCCGTCCGACACCAGCGCGCGCCAGCGCTTGAGGATTCCGCCATGGTCGGGATGCCGGCGGTCCACGAAGAGATGCCCGCCGCGTTTCAGGTGCCAGCCGAGCACCGGGAATCTCGCCAGCGCCGCTTTTGCGATGATGCGCAGCTGATACGGCAACGAGGCAAATACGACCGGCGTGTCGTAAATGCTCTGATGATTCGACACAAAGACGTACGTGGTGCCGGGCGTGATGCGGTCGAGGCCCTCAATCGTGACGCGCACGCCGGTGGTCTTCAGAATCAGCGACGACCAGGCCCGCGCGCAGCCGTGCGCGAAGTAGCCGCGCCGGTCGAACAGGCTCGACACGATCGAGGCCGCGCCGAGGACAATCGTGTAGACGGTGATGGCGGGGATGAGAAAGAAGACCGTCCGCCACCAGTGGAAAGGAGGAATCGCCAACGCCCTCTCAGGACTGGACCGCGGAAGCCGACCGCGCAACGGGCGGCGGCGCCACTACCGGTGACGACATTCCGGCCTCAATGTAGCGTCCGAAGATCATCTTCCCCGCCGTCGTCTGCAGCACGCTGGTGACGACGATGTCGATGGTTTTGCTGATCATCTTGCGCGCGTTGTCGACGACCACCATCGTGCCATCGTCGAGATAGGCGACACCCTGGCTGTATTCCTTGCCTTCCTTCAGGATGAACACCTTCATGATCTCGCCCGGCAGCACAACGGGTTTGAGCGAGTTCGCCAGTTCGTTGACGTTCAGCACGTCCACGCCCCGTAGCTGCGCGACCTTGTTGAGATTGAAGTCGTTGGTGACGATCTTGCCCGGCATCGTGCGGGCCAGCTCGATAAGTTTGAGATCCACTTCGCGGACCCCGGGGAAGTCGACGTCGGAAATCATCACCTCGATGCCGGACATCTTCTGAATCCGCTGGAGGACGTCGAGGCCGCGCCGGCCGCGGTTCCGCTTCAGCGAATCCGACGAGTCGGCCACCAGCTGCAGTTCTTTCAGCACGAACTGGGGAATGACCAGCGTGCCGTCCACGAAACCCGTCTCGCAGACGTCGGCGACGCGGCCGTCGATGATGACGCTCGTGTCCAGAATCTTGTAGCGGCGTTGCTGATCCTGCGCGCGGAAGAGGCTAATGAGGCGCGCCGGTTCGAGCCATTCGCCGTGCTTGCCGCCCACCACCAGGCCGAGGTACGGCAGGACGATCAGGATGAAGCTGTGGAGGAACTCTACGCGCCGATCGCCGCTGTCGGCCCAGAAGAGGCCGGTGCCAATCGCGTGGGCAATCGCCAGGCCGATGGCGCAGCCGATCAGGGCGCCCAGCACGCGGGCGACGGAGGTTTCACGCAGGCGGCTCTCGAAGAGCACGACGAGCGCGGCCAGCACGAGCGAGAACACGACGTTGGCCGCAAGGCCAAGGGGAAGCGGTCGGAGCACGGCCGCGGCGCAAGCGACCGCGGCGACAAAGATGATACGCGCGAGCGCGAACCAAGCCATGGGGAACCCCCCCGGTTATGAAACGCTCACCGCCGAGAAAATAAAGATCGAAATAGTAATGGAGCCGGCGACGAGGACTCCGAGGCAACCATATCACCGCAGTGTGATCATGACAATCGCCGACAAAGCGATCAAAACACCCACGAGTCGCTACGTGAGCATTGCGCCGAGCGCCTCGCCAACCGTGCGGACGCCCACGAGGTCGCAGTCACCCGCCATGCTTCGGTCGGCCGGATCGATGTTCGCTTCTGGCATGACGCAGCGGCGGAAGCCCATCTGTGCGGCCTCGCGCACGCGCAACGCGGCCTGCGTGATGCCGCGCACCTCACCCGCCAGGCCGACTTCGCCAAACATCGCGGTGGTCGACGGGATCACCTTATTGCGCACGCTCGAGGCGATCGCCGCGAGGATGCCCAGATCCGACGCGGGCTCGTCCACGGTCATACCGCCCGCAATGTTCACGAACACGTCGTCTCAGATGAGGTTCAGGCCGGCGCGCTTCTCGAGGACGGCCAGGAGCAGCGACAGGCGCTGCGAGTCGATGCCGCTCGCCATGCGCCGCGCGGTGCCATAGGTGCTTGAGCTGACGAGCGCCTGCACCTCCACCAGAATCGGGCGCGAACCTTCGACCGAACACAGGACGGCGGAACCGGGTGCATTGACCGGACGTTCGGCGAGAAACATTTTCGACGGATTCGGCACGGGACGCAGGCCGGTGGACGTCATCTCGAACACGCCCAGCTCGCTGGCCGCGCCGAACCGGTTCTTCACCGCGCGAACGACGCGATGCGAGTGGTGCCGCTCACCTTCGAAATACAGCACGGTGTCGACGACATGCTCGAGCGCCTTCGGACCGGCGAGACTGCCGTCCTTCGTGATGTGCCCGACGAGAAAGGTGGGGATGTTCTGGCCCTTCGCCGTGAACAACAACTGCGTCGCGGCTTCGCGCACCTGACCGATGCTGCCGGGCGCCGACTGAAACTTGAGCGAGAACACGGTCTGCACCGAGTCCACGATGACGAGCGCCGGCTTGATGCGGACGATTTCCTCGAGAATGCGCTCGAGGCACGTTTCCGACAGCAGGTAAAGCGGCGCCTCGCCGACCGCAAGCCGCTCGCCTCGTGATTTGATCTGATGTTCTGATTCTTCACCTGAGCTGTAGAGCACGGGGCCGACCGTGCGCGCCATGTTCGCCGCCGCCTGCAGCAGCAGCGTCGACTTGCCGATCCCGGGTTCGCCGCCGAGCAGCACGAGCGAACCGGGCACGATGCCTCCGCCGAGCACGCGGTCGAACTCGTTGATGCCCGTCGACAGGCGCGCGTGCTGCTCGAGCCGGATCTCGGAATACAAGCGGGCCGCGGCCGCGCCGGCGAGCGAGTACCGATGGCCCGAGGCCTCGTTCGTCTCCTGCGGGCGCTCTTCGACGAACGAGTTCCACGCGCCGCAGTCGGCGCAGCGTCCGAGCCACTTGGGCGCCTGGCTCCCGCACTCCTGGCACACGAAGACGGTCTTGCTGAATTTGGTCATCTGGTCATCTGGCTATCTAGAACGTGTCTCATAAACCGGCGCCGAATGCGACCAGCTCAAAACCTCTGCCGCGAAAACACGAAGGAAACCGTACTCCGACCAGATGACCCAATGATCACGTCTACCCCGCGTACACTCGTTCGATTCGGCTCCCTATCCTGCATAGGATTTCGTACGGGATCGTGCCGATTTGCGCGGCCATTTCGCGCACGTCGATGCGATCCTCGCCTTGCGACCCGAGGATCACCACCTCGTCGCCGGGCGACACGTCGAGACCCGTGACGTCGGCGGTGAGCATGTCCATGCTCACCGCGCCGATGATCGGCGCGCGACGGCCGCGGATCAGCACAGCGCCGCGGCCGGCGAGCCGCAGATCCAATCCGTCCGCATAGCCCGCCGGCACAATCGCGATCGTCATCGGCTGCTCCGCGATGAATCGAGCGCCGTAGCCCGTGCTCTCGCCCGCGCGCACGCCCTTGACCGCGACGACCCGGCTGCCGAGGGTCATCACCGGCGTGAGCGGCAGCGTGGACCAGAGCGGCGGCGGCACGATCCCGTACAGCAACAGTCCGGGCCGCACACGGTCATACCACACGCGCGAGTCCCGCAGCAGGGCCGCGCTATTGGCGGCGTGGCGAGAGAACGGCTGCCGGCGCGCGGGTCCTTGAGGCGCGCGAAGCGCTTCGATTTCTTTCAGCGCGCGTGCGAACCGCAGTCGCTGCTCGCCGAAGAGCGGCGACTCCGGTTCATCGGCGGTCGCGAAGTGCGTGTAGGCCGCGTCGAGCTCGAGGTTCCGACTGGCCAGGAGCGCGGGCAGCGTTCGGCCCAGGTTGTCGAACCGGAATCCGAGCCGGTTCATTCCCGTGTCGATCTTGAGGTGATAACGCAGGCGCAGCTTCCGCGTTGCCGCCGCGGCCTGCACCGCCTGGGCCGCGCCCGGAGTGGAGATCGTCGGCGTGAGGCGAAGGTCGAACACCCCGTCCAGATCGCTGACGCTCAGCGCGCCGAACACGAGGATCTCGGCGCGCACGCCGGCGGCGCGCAACGCGGCGCCTTCTTCGATGTCCGCGCACGCCAGCAGATCGGCGCCAGCCTCTTCGAGCGCAAGCGCCACCTGCTCCGCGCCGTGACCATACCCATTGGCCTTGACGACCGCGATCACCCCAGGCGCGCGATCGGGGCCCTCGCGCGCGAGATAGCGAACGATGTGCCCGTAGTTCGACCTGAGGGCGGCGAGGTCAATCCGCGCGACGGTTGGGCGAATCATGCGACACGACGATCATACGCTTGCGAGGCCTCAGGCTTCGGGCCTCAGGCTTCGGGCCTCGGGCTGACATGGCGCTCACGTTCGGGCCAGCGCCTCCAGCAGCCCGTAGTGGTTGGCCGCACGTCGCGTGGTTTGCTGCGGCCGCGACGCGAGATCTCTTGCCTGGCGTGACCACGGGCCGGCTTCCGCCTTCGCCGTTCGCGGCTTCGGCGGGACAAGCAGGCCGGGCACGACCGATGGTGGCTAGCTGTCCCGCCCTTGCGAAGGACGGCCGGCTGCGAGGTTTTCGAACCGTGTGAACTCGCGGATGAACGCGAGCTTCACGACGCCGGTGGGGCCGTTGCGCTGCTTGCCGACGATGAGTTCCGCCACGCCCTGCACATCCGTGGCGGGCAGATTCTTGTCCCCATACTGATCTTCCCGGTAAATGAAGACGACGACGTCGGCGTCCTGTTCGAGGGCACCGGACTCTCGCAGGTCGGAGAGCTGCGGGCGGTGATCGGACCGCGCCTCGGGCGCGCGGCTGAGCTGCGACAGCACCACGATCGGGACGCGTAATTCTTTCGCAAGCCCCTTGAGCGACCGCGAGATCGACGCCACTTCGAGCGTCCGGTTCTCGAACCGGCCGCGTCCCTGCATCAGCTGGATGTAATCCACGACAACGAGATGGAGGCCATGCTCTGACGCCAGGCGCCGGCATTTGGCGCGCATCTCGAGCACGCCGATCGACGGCGTGTCGTCGATGAAGACCTTGGTTTCGCTGAGCGTCCCGATCGCCTGCGATAGGCGACCCCAGTCGCGTTCGCCGAGGAACCCCCCGCGCAGCCGGTGCGCATCGATCCGCGCTTCGGCGGTGAGCAGGCGGAGAAAGAGCTGCTCCTTCGACATTTCCAGACTGAAGATGCCCACTGTCATGTCCGTCTTCGTTCCGACGTGCTGGGCGATGTTCAGCACGAGGCTGGTTTTTCCCATCGACGGTCGCGCGGCGATAATGACGAGGTCGGACGGCTGGAGTCCGGACGTCATCTCGTCGAGATCGGTGAAACCGGTCGGCACGCCGGTCACGAGCTCTTTCCGGGCGTGGAGCTTCTCAATGGTGTCGAGACTGCCCTGCGCGAGGTCCTTGAGCGAGATGAAGCCGTCGCGGATCTTGTCGTCGGCGATGGCGAAAATCGCCTGTTCGGCCCCGTCGAGGATGACGTCGGCCTCTTCTTCCGCTTCGTACGCCGTCGCGAGGATCTTGTTCGCGGAGAAGATCAGATTCCGGAGGGCCGCCTTCTCCTTGATGATCCTCGCGTAGTGCTCGACGTTTGCCGCCCGCGGCACGCCGTCGACGAGTGCGGTGATGTATGCGGGGCCGCCGACCTCCTCGAGATCGCCCGAGCGGTTGAGTTCTTCCTTGAGCGTCACCAAATCGATGGCGTCGCCGCGTTCGGCGAGCTTGACCATCTTGTCGAAGATGCGGCGGTGAGCGTCCCGGAAGAAATCCGCCGTGTCGATGACTTCAGCGGCGAGGTTGAACGCCTCGTTGTGCAGGAGAATCGCACCGAGCACGGATCGTTCCGCCTCGAGATTATGAGGAAGCGTGCGTTCGGCAACTGCAACGTCGGCCATAGCGGACGACTATTTGCCTTCGGCGACGACCTTGACCTTGATCTGCGTCGTGACGTCGCGATGCAGCTTCACGGGCACGTCGTACTCGCCCAGCTTCTTGATCGCGTCGTGCAGCTGGAGCTTGCGGCGGTCCACCTCGAAGCCTTTGGCGCCGAGCGCCGCGGCGATGTCGGCGCTGGTCACCGATCCGAAGAGCGCCTCGGTCTCGCCGACCTTGCGCACGATCACGACCTCGACGTTGGCCATGCGCTGGGCCACCGCCTCTGCGGCGCCCCGCTCCCCGGATTCCTTCGCCTCGAACGTCGTGCGCTCGCGCTCGATCTGCTTCTTGCTGCCCTCGGTGACGAGCAGCGCCAGTTTCCGCGGCAGCAGATAGTTGCGCGCGTAGCCGTCGGCGACCTTGACGATCTCGCCGCGATTGCCGACGTGGTCGACGTGTTCCCGAAGAATCACTTCCATAATGCCCTCGTGAGATTTCAAATGGCAGATTTCAGGTTGCAGATTCGAACCCCATTCTGCGTGGAATCTCAATCCGCAACCTGAAATCTGTAATGTTCAATCAGTGACGTACGGGATGAGTGCGATCTGTCGAGCCCGTTTGATCGCAATTTGCAGCTTTCGCTGGTGCATCGCGCAGGTGCCCGAGATGCGCCGCGGCAGGATCTTGCCCCGCTCGGGCACGAAGGGCCCGATGAGCTTCACGTCCTTGTAGTTGATGTCGTCGAGCTTGTCCGCGCAGAACTTGCAGACCTTCCGGCGCCGAAACAACGTGCGGCGCTGTCCCTTTTCCTTGTCGCCGGGCTTCTTCTCGCCGCGACCGCGACCGCCACCGCCACCGCCACCGCCGCCCGAGCGTCCTTGTCCGAATGCCATGGCTATACCTCCACCCCATCAAATCGGTCGTCTTCGGCGTCCTCGCCGTCGGCCGATCGGCCTTCGCCCGGCTGGCGCACGGCCGGCAGACCGCGCTTGACGCGCCGCCGCGCAGATTCGGACGCGCGCTTGGTGCGCGTCCGATCGACGACGTTCTTTTCTTCGTCCACGCGGACGACCATGTGCCGAATGACCAGGTCCATCACCCTCAACCGGCGATCGAGCTCCTTCATAAGCTCGCCCGACCCGTTGATGACGTCGAGGACATAGACGCCCTCTTTGTGGTGGCCGATCTCGTAGGCCAGCCGGCGGCGTCCCCAGTTGTCGGTCTTTTCGATCTGCCCGTTCATCTTCGACACGACGGCCTCGACCTGCGCGTGCAGTTCGGCGACCGCCTGTTCGGTGGTATCCGGGGGTAGGATGTAGACGAGCTCGTACTGTCGGTCTGACATTGCTGCTCCTCAAGGACGCGGCGACGGTCCGGCTTCAGCCGGACCCGAGAACCGCGGCCACCAACATGGTGGCAAGGTGCGCGCGTGGCGCGCTATTCGGTTGTTGCCGGATCGCCGCCGTTGAACGCGTTCATCACCGCGGCGATCCCGGAGGTGATGAACATTTCCGCCGCGTCGGCCGCGCGCGCAGTCATGCGCCCGACCTCAGCCAATTCGTCCGCCGCGAAGCGCGAGAGCACGTGATCGGCCAGATCCCGCTCGCCGTCCGGCCCACGCCCGACGCCGACGCGCAGTCGCGGGAACTCGTCCCCCAGATGCGCAATCAGCGATTTCAGCCCCTTGTGCCCGCCGGCCGACCCCCGCGCCCGCGCCCGCAGCTTCCCCAGGGGCAAGTCCACTTCGTCGACGACGACCAGCAGGTCGTCGATCTTGAAATACCGCTGCAGCTCGCCGACCGCCTGCCCGCTGAGATTCATGAACGTCAGCGGCTTGACGAGCAGGACGTCCATGTGACGCCATCTCGCGATCAACGCGTCGGCCGGCGCCGACTCGAACACCACCGACGCCCGCCGCGCCAGCTCGTCGACGACTTCGAATCCGACGTTGTGCCGCGTCCCGCGGTACTTCGCTCCGGGATTGCCGAGTCCGACGATGGCCTTCACGCGTCCTGCTACTTCTTCTTCTCGTCCTTCTTCTTGTCGTCCTTCTTGTCGTCCTTCTTGGCGTCCTTCTCTTCGACCTCTTCGTCCTTCTTGCCCTTCTTGATGACTTCGGGCTCGGCTGCCGTGGCCGTCGCCGCGGCCGCCGCGTCGGCCGGCGCCGCGACTTCCTCGGCCTTCGGCATGATGACGTGGACCAGCATCGCCTCGCCCTCGGTGATGGCCTTCCACTTCGGGTTCGTCGCGACATCGCGCACGCGCACGCCTTGATAGAGCATCAGCTCGCTGACGTCGACGTCGACGTGCTCCGGAATGTCGGCCGGCAGGCACTCGATGACGATCTCGCGGCGAACGAACTCGAGGAGGCCGCCCTGCTGCTTCACGCCCTTCGGCTCGCCGTGCACCGTGACGGGGATGGTCACCTGCAGCAGCTTGTCCATCGCGATCCGGTAGAAGTCCGCGTGCAGGACGGCATGCGTGACCGGGTCGAGCTGGAACGTTTTCACCAGCACGCGCGTGTCGCCGGTGCCATCGAGCTTCAGCGAAATCAGCGTGTTCTGCCCGGACTCGGAATGCAGAATCTTCAGCAGCGCGCGCGGCTCCACGGCGATCGGCACCGCCTGCCCGCCCGTGCCGCCGTAGAGGACGCCCGGGACCCGCCCGCCGCGGCGCGTGCGCCGCGCCTCGTTCTTGCCGAAGGTGTCCCGCGCCGTGGCTTCAAGTATGGCTTCCATATTTCCTCTAACGTCCTAAACGAACAAACTGGAGACCGACGTCTCCTCGTGAATGCTCTTAATCGCCTGCCCCAACAACCGCGCGACCGACAACACGACGATCTTGCTGCACGCCGCGGCCGCCGGCGACAGCGGGATCGTATTGGTGACGATCAGCTTGTCGATTGGCGCCTTCTCGATCCGCGCGATCGCGGGCCCCGACAACACGCCGTGCACGGCGCACGCGATGATGTGCGCGGCGCCGTTGGCCTTGAGCGCCGTCGCGCCCTTCGTAATGGTGCCAGCGGTGTCGATGATGTCGTCCTGCAGGATGCAGGTCCGACCATCGACGTCGCCGATCACGTTCATCACTTCGGCCGTGCCATCGTCGGTGCGACGCTTGTCGATGATCGCCAGCTCGGCGTCCAGCCGCTTGGCGTAAGCGCGCGCCCGTTCCGCGCCGCCGGCGTCCGGCGACACCATCGTCACTTTCGGGTAATCCAACCGCTCCAGGTAATCGATGATCACCGGCGCGGCGAACAGATGGTCCACCGGAATGTCAAAGAACCCCTGAATCTGCGCCTTGTGCAGATCCATCGTCAGGACGCGGTTCGTGCCGGCCGCGCTGAGGACGTTCGCGACGAGCTTGGCCGAAATCGGTACGCGCGGCTTGTCCTTGCGGTCCTGGCGCGCGTAGCCGTAATACGGCAGCACCGCCGTGATGCGCGCCGCCGACGAGCGGCGGAACGCATCGATCATGATGAGCAGCTCGACCAGGTGCTCATCGACCGGGTTGCTCGTCGGCTGCACGATGAAGACGTCGGTCCCGCGGATGTTCTCGTCAATCTGAAACGAGACTTCT
>Ga0156171_1041_pt1 | contig 9921 bp, 4 predicted proteins | sample RifCSPlowO2_12_FD_107824 | JGI IMG/M metagenome (GOLD analysis project Ga0156171, IMG submission 107824) | Acidobacteria bacterium RIFCSPLOWO2_12_FULL_66_10 | reverse complement strand
CGCTCTTCACCGACAGCATCGATGCCCTGCACACCGCATTCGCGGATCTGCTCGACGAGCTGTCGAATCAGTATCTGCTCGGGTACGCGCCCACGAACACGAAGCGAGACAATGCGTGGCGCCGGATCGAGGTCGACGTGGACGGTCACGACGAAGTGCGCTCGCGGCAGGGTTACCGCGCGATGGCGACCAAATGACGAGAGGGCACGGGGGCGGGCAGGTTGGGCTGGCAGGCGCACTCGCGATCGCGTCCGTCGTGTCCGGCTTGTCCTCGCCGGGCATCTGGACAGGCAGCCGCACCGTCAACGCGCAGCAAGCCCCGCAAGAACCGCCGCGCTTCCGGTCGTCGGTCGAAGTGACTTCGCTCGACGTATCGGTGGTGGACAGCACAGGCAAGCCGATCGCCAACCTCGCGCCCGACGACTTCGTCGTCCGCATCGACGGGAACGCGCGCCGGGTCATGACGGCCGAGTGGGTCGCCCTGCAGCCGTCCGGCGCTGCGCCGCCGCCGGTGCCCGTGCCGCCAGACGGGTTCAGTACCAACGAGGGTTCGACGGCCGGCCGTCTGATCGTGCTGGCCGTCGATCAGCCCAACATCCGGTTTGGCGGAGCGCAGGCGATCGCCCGGACGGCGAACGCGTTCATCGATCGGCTCATGCCGTCGGATCGCGTGGCGGTGGCCGGCATTGGCGTCGGCGCGCCGGCGACGGTGTTCACGGCCGACCGGGCGCGTATCAAGCAGGCGATCTCACGGATGACCGGGCAGAAACAGCCGCACCTGATCAACGAGCACTCGATCTCGTTGTCGGAGGCTCTCGCGATCGACGACGGCGACGAACGGGTGCTGCAGAACGTCACGGCGCGGGAGTGCGCCAACGCCGGTCGCGGATTCATGTGCGCGGCCAACGTGGAGATCGAAGCCCGCACGATGGGGCGGAACGCGATACACGACAGCGATCAGACCGTGCGGGCGCTGCGCGATCTCTTCATCGGGCTGCGCGCCATCGACGCGCCGAAGACGCTGATCTTCATCTCGGAAGGCTTCGTGCTGAACGACACGGCGCTCACCGCGGAACTCGGCGGCCTGGCCGCGGCGTCGCGCACCAGCCTGTACGCCCTGAGGCTGGACAACCAATCGTTCGACATGACCGTCACCCAGGCGCCGGTCGATCTCGCCGGCGATCGCCTCGCGCAGGGCGAGGGACTCGAGGTGCTGACTGCCGCAGCGCGCGGCACGCTGTTTACGGTGACGGGATCGGGCCAGACGCTGTTCGATCGCATCGAGTCCGAGATCTCGGGGTTCTATCTCCTCGGCGTCGAGTCCGATCCAAAAGATCGCGACGGCAAGATGCATCCGATTCGCGTCGAGGTCGCGCGGCGCGGCGCGCTCGTACGGTCGCGCCGGCAGCTGCTGAATGCGCCGGCCGACCGGCGTGTCGCGCGCTCGCCTCGACAGGCGGTCGTGGCGGCGCTTGGGTCGCCGCTCCTCGCATCCGCTCTGCCGCTGCGCGTCGCATCGTTCGCGCTTCAGGGGCCCGAGAAGGACAAGGTGCAGATGCTCATCCATGCCGATATCGGCGCCGACTATTCCGCGTCGAAGGTCGTGTCCGTGGGCTACGTCATCACCGACAAGAACGGCTGGACCGTGGACAACAAGGCCGCCGACACGCGTCTGGGGCCGGTCATGAACGGCGTGCCTTCGGCGCTGCAATACACGGCCGGAGCCAGCGTCGCCCCCGGAGAGTACACGCTGAAGCTGGCGGCGGCGGACGGCGATCGCGTCGGCACGGTCGAGCACCCGATCAAGGCGGTGCTGCCCGAGGCCGGTGGCTTGAGGACGAGCGAGTTGATGGCCGGCGGGCCAACCGAGGTCGGAGAGATTCTGCAGCCGACCGTGGGTTATCAGGTGACCTTTGGCTCCGTGCACGGCTACGTGGAAGCGTACGGACCGAAAGCCGACGCCGTGACGGTGGAGTACGAGATCGCCACCGCTCCAGATGCGCCCGCGCTGGTCAACGCCGACGTACCGGCCCGGGCGGCCGGCGAGGTCCGCGTCATCTTCACGAAGGTGTTACCGGTGCACGCGCTGCCGCCGGGTCAGTACGTGCTGCGCGCGATCTTTTCGATCGACGGCGCGTCAATCACCATCCTCACGCGCGGCTTCGAGGTGGCGGCGCCCAAAGTGCTGATGACGTCCGCCGACGGCCTGAGCACGACGTCGGTCGATGCCGAGCTGTTTCTGCCGGTTGACGACGACACCATGGCCGGTTCGTTCCGGCGAGACGAAGCGATGGCGCCGGCGACGCTGGACGCGTTCCGCGAGCGTCTCGACCCGGCGGTGAAGGCGGCGTTCGACGAAGGCGTGGTGTGGCTGGCGTCGGGGGACTATCCGAAGGCCGAGGCGAGCTTCAAGCGCGCGATCAACCCCGACGTCGACAGCACGGCGGCGCTCGTCTACCTCGCCGTGAGCTTTGCCGCCGCGGGTCACGATACCGAAGCCGCGGCCGCGTGGCAGACGGCCCTCATCGGCGGGTCGGATTTCCCGCAGCTGTATCAGTGGCTGGCCGACGCGCTCCTGCGCTCGCGCGACTTGAACGAGGCGCGGGCAATGCTCGAGGAAGCGATCGGCAAGTGGCCGTCGGACGTCCGGTTCACGAAGCCGCTGGCGCTGCTGTACGCCACCTTCGGCCGCGGGCGCGAAGCCGTGCGGACGCTCGAGCGGTATCTGGCGGAGAATCCGGTCGATCGCGCCGCCGCCTTTCTGGGCGTTCAATGGCTTTACACCGTCCACGCGGCCGGCGCCGTCGTGCACAGCCGCGCCGACGACCTGAAGCTCGCCCGCGGCTACGCCGACGCGTACACGCAGGCAAGCGGCCCGCAGGCGGCGCTGGTCAAGCAGTGGGTGGAGTTTCTGGAGAAGGAAGGCCGGTAGGACGGAGCGCGCTCCGTCCTACCGGTCACGAGTCGAGTCCCCAAAATTAGTTGTCGGCGCTGTCCTTCACCGCGGACTTCCTGCCGCGCCCGGGCTTCCTGGCCGCCGGCTTCTTCGCCGAGGTCTTCCTGGGCGTCGCGACGCCGGAGGGTCGCGACAGGCTCGTGCGCGGCTTCCGGTGCTTGGCTCGTCCGAGCAACTCCGCCGTTGTGTCGATCGGCATCGGCTCGACGGCCTCCTCGACCTCTTCTGTGGCTTCAAAACGTGCGCTCGGCTCAGTTGGGGCGGCGTTACCCGGCTCGATCTCGTTCTCGCTCGCGGGCGACGGAAGACCGGTTCCGCGCGGCAGGCCCTGGCCCGGCTGCGACAGCCCCGATCCCTGGAACACGCGCAGACCGCCGCGGCGATCGCGTTCGATCCGCACGAGCCCTTCGCGCTGGCAGGCCTTCAGCAGGTCCAGTAGTCCGCTGAAGCCGTACCGCCGTTCGTCGAAGCTCGGCTCGCCGCTGTCTCCCCGATGCTGCCGCAGAATCTGCTTCACGTTGCGCAGGTACATCGGCCAGCGCGCGCCCCTGGCGGCCGCGAGAATCTGCCCGGCTCGCTTCACGCCGGTTTCCGCGCTTTCGGTGACGGGCGGTGGCACGTCGACCGGGGCCTCTCCGTTCGGCCGGAAGGGCTGATCGCCGCCAGGCCTGAAGGCCCCGCCTCCATTCTCGCCGCGGCGAGGCTCGCCGACGCTCGTGGGCAAGGCCGGCTGCACGACGCCCGCGCCGGGCGGGTCGGCGGATTCCGTCGGACCCTCGGTCGCGGTGTGAGTCTTCTGGCCCGACGCGTCGGCGTCGTCGGCGGCCGCGGCGTTGAGTTCCACCATCACGCTGCGGCCCGCGTGCTTCAGGCTGACGAGACCGGCCTGTGCGAGCTTCTCGACGAAGTCCAGGAACGACGAGGCCCCGTAGTTCCGTTCGGAGAACGTCGAGTCGAGCTGCAGCAGCGTGCTCTTGAGGAGTCCAGTCTGCGGCGTCACCTCGCGGTCCGCGAGAATCTTCAGCGCGCGGCGCACAATCGGCACGGCCTGCGCGATCGGCGCGCTCGCCGTCGCGGCGGCGGGCCGGCCGGCCTTCACCGCGGCCTTCCGTACGCCCGCCAGGTTCTCGTAGGCGATGAACTCGTGGCAGTTGCGCTGCAGGATCATGCTCGTGAACGCGCGGCCGCCGACGACGAAGACCTTCTTGTCGTACTGCTTGAGTTTTTCGACGAGCGAGAGGAAGTCGCTGTCGCCGCCAACGATCACGTACGCGTTGATGTGTGGATGCGTGAACGCCATTTCGAGCGCGTCGAGCGCCAGGTTGATGTCGGCGCCGTTCTTGTCGCCGCCGGGCGTGAGGTTGCGCTGCACCAGGCGAATGGCGTGCTGCGTCAGCGCGCGACTGTATTCACCGGCGCGCGTCCAGTCGGCGTACGCGATCTTGGTGATGACTTCGCCGCGTTCATTGATGGCATCGAGGATGGTACCGACGTCGAATTGCTGTCCGAGCGTCGTTCGGACACCGATTTCGATGTTGTCGAAGTCGATGAAGACAGCGATGTTGAGACGATCTGGGTGGGACAAGACAGTTCCTTGCATGACTGCGAATCGTGAACAGGCTCCGGACCGTCAGCGGCCGGGGTGTCCGGCCATCGTTCGCAGCGGTCGAGCTGACCGCCTCAGGGTGAGGCGTCGGAGTCCATTGTACTGCATTCACGCCCATGGCTGACAACGCTCAGCCCTCGCCCTCAGCCCTCAGACTGCGTTGCAGATTAGCCGGTCGCGGGTGGCGCCGAACGGGGCCGCCCCCGCCCGGCGCGCAGCCCAGGGCCGTGACAAGCGCCTTTGTGGCGAGCACCGGGTGGGGCTGTTCGGCGTCAGGACCCGCCAAGGCTAATTCCGTAACGCACACTCAGCCCTTGGTCAGCTCCGCAGGCGCCTCGGGGGTGGGCCATACGATTCTGGTGAACTGGCCGCGCTGGAGCAGCTCGCGTCCCTTGCCGCCGCGGCCGGTCACTTCGTATTTCGTCGTGCTGATGGTCTGTTCGGCGCCTCTCGTGGTTTCTACGGTGAGCAGATCGCGATCGCCGCTCGACGCGATGAACCCGAGCACCTTGTCCTCGTCGCCGAGCTTGATGAGGATGACGCCCTTGCCTGGGCCCGAAAGGTAGTTCACCTCGTCCACCTTGCACAGGATGCCGCGGGCCTGCGCGGTGGCGGCGATCAGGATCTCGCCGCCCGTCAGCGTCGCCACGCCGACAATCTCGCTGCCTTCCACCGGACGGGCGAACCGGCGGCCCGACCGCGTGCTCGGCTCGATGAGCCCGTCCAGGCCGAAGCGCAGCGCATAGCCGTCGCTCGACACGGCCACTGCGTGGACCGGAGGTTCCGCGCCTTCTTTCTTCGGCGCAATCTGCCCGGCGGCTCGAAGATCCAGGCTGAACGCGGCCACGATCTTCTCGCCGTCCCTCAGCTTGAACTGCCTCTGGATCGGCTCTCCGTAGCCGGTGGACGCCGGCACGTCGATGATCCGGCTTGTGTAGGCCACGCCGAAGTTGCTGAAGAACACGCAGCTCGCGCGCGTGCTGCCGGCACACACCGCCATCACCGCGTCGCCCTCACGCAGCCGCGTCGTCGACAGGTCCTTCACTTCCTTCTGCCGCTTCACCCAGCCGTCGCGCGACACGATCACGACGTTGTCTTCCTCGACGATGAAGTCGTCTGCGGAGTATTCGGGCTCGGCGCTGTCGCTCTCGATCGTGGTCCTGCGCTTGTCGCCGTACTTCGTGCTGACCTCTTCCAGCTCGGAGCGGACCAGTGTCCAGCGGCTGTCCTTATCCTTCAGCAGCGCGGTGATCTGCCGCGCGCGCGTCCGCTTGTCGTCGAGTTCCTTGCGGATGATGAGGATTTCGAGGCGCGCGAGACGGTAGATCTTGAGTTCAAGGATGGCGTCCGTCTGGTCGGCGTCCAGCTCGAACCGCTTCATGATCTTCTCGGAGGCGTCGGACTTGCCGTCGGACTTGCGGATGATGCGGATGATCTCGTCGAGCGCGGCAAACACCGTCTCGAAGCCCTCGAGGATGTGGACGCGCTTCTGCAAGGCCGCCAGTTCGTGCTCGAGCCGCTTGGTGACGACTTCGAGGCGGAAATGGAGGAAGTGCCAGAGGATCTGCTTCAGATCGAGACGCTCCGGGCGTCCGAGCTCCGGATTCTCGGTCGGGATGAGACAGGTGAGGTTGACGGCGAAGTTGATCTGGAGCGGCGTGTGCTTGAAGAGGTACGCCATGATCATCTTCTCGTCGGCGTCCTTCTTCATCTCGATGGCGATGCGCACATCGTCTGTGGAGAGGTCTTTCACGTCGAGCAGCTGCGGGAGCGTGCGGCTGATCACGATGTCGGCGATGCGTTCGATGAGCTGCGCCTTGTTCACCGTGTACGGCACGCTTTCCACGTAGATCGTCTTGGTCGATCGCGTGTCCGGTCCGATGTCCCACGTGCCGCGCAGCCGGATCGAACCCGAGCCGGTCTTGTAGATCTCCTTCAGCTCGTCCTGCGAATTCAGAATCTGTCCGCCGGTCGGGAAATCGGGGCCCTTGAGGTAGCGGCACAGCTGAGCCGTGCTGAGATCCTCGTTGTCGAGCAGCTTGATGAGCGCCGTGCACACTTCGCCGAGGTTATGAGGCGGGATGTTCGTGGCCATCCCGACCGCAATGCCGGTGGCGCCGTTCACCAGGAGGTTCGGAATGCGCGCGGGCAGGACCACCGGCTCGGTCTTCGTGCCGTCGTAGTTCGGCCGGAAGGGCACGGTGGTCTGCTCGATTTCGCCGAGCATGTCGTCGCTGATGCGCGTCAGGCGGCATTCCGTGTACCGCATCGCTGCGGCGCTGTCGCCGTCGAGCGAGCCGAAGTTACCCGAGCCGTCCACGAGCGGATACCGGAGCGAGAACGACTGCGCCATGCGGACGAGCGTCTCGTAGAGGGCGGAATCGCCGTGCGGGTGGAAGCTGCCCATCACGTCGCCGACGACCTTGGCGCACTTGCGGTGCTTGACGTCGGCTGTCAGGTTCTGCTGCCACATCGTGAACAGGATGCGGCGCTGCACCGGCTTCAGCCCGTCGCGGACGTCGGGCAGCGCGCGGGCCGTGATGACCGACAGCGCATAGTTGAGATACCGCGACTGCGCCGCTTCGTGCAGGGCGACGCTGGTGGTGCTGCCGGGACCGCCGCCGCCGAGGACCGGCCCGCGGATCGCGGTGTCGCGCCCGTCGTCTTCGGACGAGAGCGACTCCATCCCGTCGAACAGCGATCGATCTGCCGGATTCCTGCGTTTGGCCACGACGGGATTATCTTACCCGGCCCACCTGCGCTACTTGATGAACAACATCTCCCGGTACGTCGGCAGCGGCCAGAGCTCGTGCGGAATGACCAGCTCGAGCGCGTCGCCCAACTCCCGCAGCTTCTCCATCCCCGGCACGACAACGTCGCGGAAGTGCCTCGCATGTTTCTCGGCCGACCCGCCGCCGTCGTGCCCGAGAGCACCGGCGAGCTTATCGCTGCGCCGCTTGAACTCGTCGGTGAGCTTCGTCAGGGTGTCGAGGCTCTTCTTGCCTTCGACCGACTTGCCGCCCGCCGCCTTCACCGCCGCGACGCTCTGGCCGACCCGCTTCTGGTACTCGAACGCCGCCGGCAGGATGTAGCGGTTTGCCATCAACACCATCAGCTGACCCTCGACGTTCACGGTCTTGTTGTAGGTCTCGACCATGACCTCGTAGCGCGCGTGCAGCTCGCGCTCGTTGAGGATCTTGTACTTCGTGAACAGGCGGATAGCGTCCTTCGCGACGAGCTGCGGCAGCGCGTCGACCGTGTTCTTCAGGTTCAGGAGCCCGCGCTTGTGCGCTTCTTTCTCCCATTCCTTCGAGTAGTTGTTGCCGTTGAAGATAATGCGCTTGTTCTCCTTGATCACCTTGGGCAGCAGCTCGGCGACGGCCTTGTCGAGCGACCTGCCGCCTTTGACGGCCTTCTCGAGCTCGCCCGCGATGTAGTCGAGCGATTCCGTCACCGCGATGTTCAGCGCGATGTTCGGGTACGCAATGCTCTGGTTCGACGATACCGCGCGGAATTCGAACTTGTTTCCCGTGAACGCGAACGGGCTCGTGCGGTTGCGATCGCCCGCGTCGCGCGGCAGCTTCGGCAGCACGAGAACGCCCGTGTCGAGCTCACCGCCGTGCTTGCTCGACTTTGCGCTGCCCTTCTCGATCTGCTCGAAGATGTCGGTGAGCATGTCGCCGAGGAAGATCGAGAGAATCGCCGGCGGCGCTTCGTTCGCGCCGAGGCGATGGTCGTTGCCCGCGCTCGCGATGCTCGCCCGCAGCAGGCCCTGCCAGCGATTCACTGCGCGAATGACCGCCGAACAGAACACCAGAAACTGCATGTTGTCGTGCGGGTTCGCGCCGGGCGAGAGCAGGTTGTGCCCCCCGTTGTCGCTGATCGACCAGTTGAGGTGCTTGCCCGATCCGTTGACGCCGGCGAACGGCTTCTCGTGCATCAGGCACGCCAGGCCGTACTTCGGCGCCGATCGGCGCATCGTCTCCATCGTCATCATCTGGTGATCGGTGGCGACGTTGGCGTTCTCGAACACGGGCGCGATCTCGTACTGGCTCGGTGCCACCTCGTTGTGCCGCGTCTTCACCGGCACGCCGACTTTGTACAGCTCCGTCTCGACGTCGGTCATGAACGCCATGACGCGATCCGGAATGGCCCCGAAGTACTGATCCTCCAGCTCCTGACCCTTGGGCGGCTTCGCGCCGAACAGCGTGCGTCCGGCGTTGATGAGATCCGGTCGCGCCAGGTGGAAGTAGCGATCGATCAAGAAGTACTCCTGCTCCGGACCGCAGGTGGTGATCACGCGCTCGGCCTTGGAGCCGAAGAGCTTCAGCACGCGGACCGCCTGCCTCGAGAGCGCTTCCATCGAGCGGAGGAGCGGCGTCTTCTTGTCGAGCGCCTCGCCGGTCCAGCTCACGAACGCCGTCGGGATGACGAGCGTCACCGCGCCGCCGCTGTAGAGCAGCCAGGGCGGACTGGTCGGATCCCACGCCGTGTAGCCGCGCGCTTCGAACGTGGAACGCATGCCGCCCGACGGGAAGCTCGAGGCGTCCGGTTCGCCTCTGATCAGTTCCTTGCCGGAGAACTCCGCCACGGCTTTGCCGTCGCCGGTCGGCGAGAGAAACGAATCGTGCTTCTCGGCGGTGATGCCGGTGAGCGGCTGGAACCAGTGCGTGTAGTGCGTGGCGCCGTGCTCGACAGCCCACTCCTTCATCGCTTTCGCGATGGCGTCGGCGGCCGACACATCGAGCGCTTCGCCGTGCGTGATCGTTCGCCCGAGCGCCTGATACACATTGTTGGGGAGGCGGGTCTGCTGCACCTCGTCGTTGAACACCAGGCTGCCGAACGCTTCAGCCGCCTGCGAGCCGGATATGCTCGTCGCTTCCGAGATCGACCAGTCGCGAATCGCGCTGATCGCGTTGCCAAGCACCGAAGAACCCATGACGCCACCCCTTCAGGAACGCAGAAGTTAGAAGTTAGAAGTGAGAACTTCGGGCCGGAAACCTGGAAGACGGCCGTGTCGAAGTGCGCATTATGTCAAGAATCGTGCATGTGTGGCAAAGGTCGCGGCACCAACTCCGCGCGGCGCTTGGCCAATGTCCTGGCTAGACGACCTCTTGACTGTGCAGATCGCGCGCGACAACACGATCATTTCGAAGTCCGGTTTGACCAGCCGAGCAGCGTGAGGAACTCGGCCAGCACCATCGCGGTTGCGCCCCAGATCTCTTCGCCGCCGACGTGAAACGCCGGAACCGCGACCGGCTTGCCGTCGCGCTCGCGCGCGGCGGGCCGGAGATGGGCGGGATTCCGCAGATCGTCGACGGCCACCTCCAGGATTCTCGCCACCTCGCCGTGCGAAGCG
>Ga0156171_1158_pt1 | contig 9988 bp, 11 predicted proteins | sample RifCSPlowO2_12_FD_107824 | JGI IMG/M metagenome (GOLD analysis project Ga0156171, IMG submission 107824) | Acidobacteria bacterium RIFCSPLOWO2_12_FULL_66_10 | reverse complement strand
ATCGTTCGCGGCGAGAACGTGGTGTACGGGTCGCGGTTCCTGCGACCGGTGGCGGGGCTTTCCCGGCGCACGCGACTCGCCAACCGGTTGCTCACGTGGCTGACCAACCTGCTCTATTTCTCGGCTCTGACGGATATGGAAACCGGCTACAAGGTGTTCCGGCTGGAGGTGCTCCAGCGCGTGCGGCTGCGCGCCGTCGGCTTCGACTTCGAGCCAGAGCTCACCGCGAAGCTCCTGCTCGCCGGCTACCGCATCGTCGAGGTGCCGATCTCCTACAATCCGCGGCGGCGCGACGAAGGCAAGAAGATCCGATGGGTCGACGGCCTCGACGCCCTCTACGTGTTGCTGAAAGTCAGGCTGACCAAGGGGCGCTGATGGTATCCACGGAGTCGCTCACCGGCCGCCCGCGCATCCGCCGACGGCTCCGCGATGCCGTGCTGGCTGGCATCGGCGCAGCGCTCCTCTTCACCGCGATGACGACGTACCGGCTCGAGCGGCCCGGCGTGTTCTACGACGAGCTCCATCAGGCCACCGGCGCCTTCTCGTACATCGGCCGCCCGACGACGATGTTCTCGTTTGTGCCGATCCGGGGCGTGCCGCTGATGAACATGACGTACACCGGCGCGATGAAGACCGCGATTTACGGTCTCTATCTGCGCGCGTCGGGTCGTCCATTCACGATCTTCAGCTGGCGGCTGCTCGGCATCCTGTTCAGCGCCGCCGGCTTGGTCCTGTTCTGTGTGCTCGCCGGCGATCGATTGCCCGTCCCGGCCCTCGCCTTGTTCTTCGGCCTGCTTCTGAGCGACACGAACGTTCTGCTGCAGTCTCGGCACGACTGGGGACCGGTGGCCCTCGGCTTCTCGTTGCGGATGACACTGATCGGCCTCGCCACCCGCCAGCTGAGCGGGACTAGGCGCCAATGGGGACCGTTCCTCCTCGGCCTCGTCGTGGGGATCGCGATTTTCGAGAAGCTCAGCGCCACGGTGCTGCTCGGTCCGCTTGCCGTCATATTGTGGGCGGACTCGCAGACACGATCGCCTCGGGCCGTCGCGCAGGCGCTGCGGGGCCTGGCGGTGGGCGCCCTGCCGGTGATTGCCGTCAACGTGTATTCGCTGGCGACCACATCCACGCTGACCGCGTTGACGGCGATCGACACCACGCCGCGGCGCTCGATATTCGGGTACGCCGCGAACTACCTGATCCTCGGCAACGGCCGACTCGAGCGGCAGATGATGTTCGACACGTCCGTGCTCCGCTGGGCGGAGCGGCTCGAAGGGCTCGCGATCCTCGCCCTGATTCTTATCGTCGCCGTCGTGGCGTGGACGCGAGGCCACGTCGATTCTCTCGCCCGAGTCGCCGGCGTGTGGCTGCTGTGCTATGCGGCCGTCGGCGTCGCCTTGCCGCTCTTGCCGCACGGCACGGCCGAACATCACTGGATCATGGGCACGCCCTTTCAATATCTCGCGTTCGCGCTCGCAGCGGCCTCGCTCTGGTCGCCGGGGTCACGGTCGAAGGCCGGCCGCGCTCTGTTCGTGACGTGCCTGGCGGCGCTGCTGGTGGCCAGGGTCCCGGCCGTCCTGTCCGCGTGCGACGCCGTTCGCGGCGACAAGTACTCGAAAGCGTGGGATCCATCGCTGAGCACGGCCGCGGCGTTTGCCGCGCGGCAGCCGGCGTCCGCGATCTTCATCGCGGCCAACTGGGGCACGGCCACACAGGTCTTCTGTTTCGCCAACGGACGCCAGGATTTCGTCTTCGAGCCGTTCTGGCGGTACGGCGGCCCTGAGACGCTGAACCCGATCCTCGAGTCGCCCGCGCGACGACTGGTGATCGCCGCCGCTATCCGGCCGGCGTCGCCGCTCAAGCCCGGCGAGATCAATACGCTGCGGCAGGTGACTGCGGCGATCTTTCGAGATCTCGCCACGACCCCGGGTTGGGAAGAAGTACCCGTCGATCCGTTGATCCAGAATCTGCGGGCGGTCGAGATTAGGATGTTTCGCCGCACGACGCGGGCCGGCGGATCGTGATGCCCACCGTCACCGCACTGCCTAGCCGGCCTACCCGCTACTCTGCCGGACGCGGCCACACCGCACCGAAGTGGTACGCTGTCCCCGCCAGCGACTGCTGAAGTAGTCGCGGCAGGTGCCCGACCCGATCCCACCTTTCGGGCACGCCTTCCAGTTCCATCACCTCGGCCTTCACCTGATCGAAGCGCCAGGCGCGCCCGAGCAGACGACCGTGGTAGCGGACCTCCAGCGCCGCGCGCGCGCCGCCGCGAGCCGAGATCGAGAGACCGAGGCCGTGCGAGGCGCCGCCCGCCAGATAGTAGAACGCGGAGTCGTCCATCCCGTGCGGCGAGTACATGAAGGACTTGAAGAAGTTCGATCGAATGGCGGCGCCGAGATTCCACAGCGGCAGCGCATGCAGCCGCAGGCCGGGCATGATCTCGGAGAACTCGTCGGTCGAGCCACAGAACGCAAGGCGCGGGTGGCCGGCGCGGCGTGCGGCGCCGAGCGCGAGCGCGTAACACAAGATCAGCGCGGCGAGGACCGGAACGATCCGGCGCAAACGCCTGTATAGTACCTCACGCGATGGAGCTGGAACTCGATCTCGCGAAAGTCGATCTGTTCGAGCGGCGGATGGGCGACTTCGGTCCATGGATGTACGACTACCGCCTCGGCGACCGACGGAAGCACGAGTTCAGCCTGTTTCAGTACGCGCACGTCAACCCGAACTACGTCGCGTACGTGTGCCGCAAGTGACCGGACGGACCGACTCGGTGGCCGGACGGCGTATTTTCGTCACCGGCGGCGCCGGATTCATCGGCAGCGCGCTCGTCGATCGACTCGTCGCGGGCGGCGCGCACGTGACCGTGTATGACACCCTCTCGCTCGGCCGCCGCGAGTTTCTGGCTGGCGCGATCGCGACCGGCCGCTGTACGCTGATCGAAGCCGATCTGCTGGATGCCGGGCGGATCCCCCCGGCGATCGCCGGCCACGATGCGGCCTTTCACCTGGCTGCGAACTCGGACATCTCGCTCGGCAGAGCCGAAACCGATCGTGACCTGCGACAGGGCACCGTCGCCACCTACAACGTGCTCGACGCGATGCGGCAGCAGGGCATCGTCGACGTCGTGCTCGCGTCCACGAGCGCAGTGTACGGCGAGCACGTGCCGCAGCCGACCCGTGAGGACGCGGGACCGCTGCTGCCGATTTCGCTGTACGGCGCGAGCAAGCTCGCGTCGGAGGCGCTGGTGTCGGCGTTCGCGCACAATTTCGGCCTGCGCGGCTGGATCTTCCGGTTCGCCAACGTCGTCGGCGGCCGCGCCACGCACGGCGCGGTGTTCGACTTCATCCGCAAACTGCGGCACACTCCGGGAGAACTGCCCGTGCTCGGCGACGGGCGTCAATCCAAGCCGTACTTGTTCGTGGACGATTGCGTGGACGGCATGCTGTTCGGGTGGCGGCACGCCACCGAGCCGATGAACGTCTTCAACCTCGCGGTGGACGGCGCGACGTCGGTCGCCGACATCGCCGGGATCGTGCGGGCGGAAATGGGCCTGGCCGACGCGCGGGTGACCTTCAGCGGCGGCGCACGCGGGTGGCCCGGCGACGTCTCGCAGGTGCGGCTCGATCCGTCCAAGCTGGCGGCCCTGGGCTGGCGCGCGCGGCGAACCTCGCACGACGCGATCCGGGACGGCGTGCGGGCCGCGCTTCGCGACCCGTCGTTCGTATGACCGGCGAGGCGCCCGTTCTTCCGGCGGTGGTGCTGGCCGGGGGCCTCGGCACGCGGCTCGGCCCCCTCACAGCGGAGCGGCCCAAACCGCTGGCCGAAGTGGCGGGCCGTCCGTTTCTCGACTGGCTGCTCACGTGGCTGGCACGCACCGGCATTCGCGACGTGCAGCTGCTCGCCGGCTACCTGGGCGAGCAGATCGCCGCCTTTGCCGGCGACGGGCGCCGGTGGGGTCTGCGGACTCGCTGCTCGATCGAGGTGACGCCGCTCGGCACCGGCGGCGCGCTCACCCAGGCGCTCGACGTGCTACCCGATGCCTTCCTGCTCGTCTACGGTGACTCCTATCTGCCGATCGACTACACGGCGCTGTCGCGGACGTTCTCCGAGTCCGATACGGACGCGATGATGGTCGTCTATCAGGACGCCGAGGGTGTCACGGGCGTCGCCCCGAACGTCGTCGTCGAGGCCGGTCGCGTCAGCGAGTACGCGAAGGGGGGCAGCGGGCGGTTGACACACGTCGATGCCGGCGTCGTCGCGCTCAGGCGCGACGTTCTGACGGCCCTGCCGGCGGGACGATCGGCGCTCGAAACCGATCTGTATCCGGCGCTCGCGGACGCGGGGCGGTTGCGCGCGTACCCGACAACGCAGCGATTCTACGACGTCGGCACGCCGGCGCGTCTTCGCGATTTGGATCACGTGCTGCGCTCATGATCATCACTCGCACGCCGTTCCGCATCAGCTTCGCCGGCGGCGGAACCGACCTGCGCGCGTTCTACGTGGCCGAGCGTGGCGTCGTGCTGGCCAGCGCGATCGACAAGTACATCTACATCACCGTGAATCGCCGCTTCGACCGGTCGATTCGCGTGAGCTACTCGCGGACCGAAATCGTCGAGCACGCGAGCCGGATCGAGCATCCGATCGTGCGTGAGGCGCTGGCGCTCCTCGGCATGGGACACGGTCTTGAAATCATCTCCATGGCCGACGTGCCGGCGCAGACCGGCCTGGGATCCTCCGGCAGCTTCACCGTCGGCCTGCTGCACGCGCTGCACGCCTTCCGCGGCGAGCACCCTTCGGCGGAGCAACTGGCGGCGGAGGCGTGCGCGATCGAGATTGAGCGGCTGCGCGAGCCGATCGGCAAACAAGACCAGTACATCGCCGCATACGGCGGCTTCCAGCGCATCCAGTTCAACGCGGACGAGCGGGTCTTCGTCGACCCGCTGATTTGCGCGCCCGGTACGATGCAGGCGCTGAACGACCGGCTGCTCCTGTGCTTCACCGGAATGACGCGATCGGCGAGCGAGATTCTCGCCGAGCAGCAGCGCGACATGGGCGCGACGGCGCCGCAACTCTCGGCGCTCGCGGAGGTTGCGGAGCGCATGCGCACCGCGCTCATCGGCACGCCGCGGCTGGACGCGTTCGGCGAGCTGCTCCACGAGAGCTGGATCGTCAAGCGCCGCCTCTCGGGCGTGACCAATGGCGCCATCGATCGGTGGTACGATCGGGCGCGGCAGGCGGGGGCGATCGGCGGCAAGATACTGGGCGCGGGCGGCGGCGGATTCCTGTTGCTCTTCGTGGAGCCGGACGCGCGGGACGCCGTGACGCGGGCACTCGTGCCACTCGAGCCGCTGCCGTTCCAGTTCGAGCCGCAAGGCAGCAAAGTCATCTACTCGGGATAGGAGCGACGGATTCATGACCATGGGCGCGGCGGCGTTCGGACGCCAGTACACGGGGGAGCTGCGCACGATCCTCGATCGCCTCGACTACGACGCGGTCGAGCGGATTGTCGCCAGGCTCATGCGCGCGTACGACGAAGGACACCGCGTCTACACATTCGGCAACGGCGGCAGCGCGGCGACCGCCGCGCATCTGGTCTGCGATCTCGGGAAGAACACCAGCGGTCCGACGTGGCCGGGCCTGCGCGTGGCCTGCCTCAGCGACAACGTCCCGTCGGCGACCGCCTTCAGCAACGATCACGGGTACGACACCGTGTTTGCCAGGCAGCTCGCCACGCTGCTGGATCCCGGCGACGTCGTCATCGCGATCTCCGCCTCCGGCAAGTCGCCGAACATCGTCGCCGCGCTCGATGTAGCGAGACGCCGCGGCGCTAGCGTGATTGGATTGCTCGGGTTCGACGGCGGTCCGGCGCGCGCGCGCTGCGATGACGCGCTGGTGGTTCCTTCGTTCAACTACGGCCAGGTGGAGGACACGCATCTCATCGTCGGCCACGTGCTGGCGCAGTACCTGCGTCAGCGACTCGCATTGCGGCCGCACGAGGGCGGAGCCGGACGAGTCCCCCCGGACTAGAACCCGCGGTAGATGAACGTCGAGTTGAACGAGGACATCAGGACGAGCGCGGCGATCGCGATCCCGATCGCGATGCCAATCGCGACATCCACGATCCACTGACGCGTCACGGCCGACCCGCCATCAACCGCACCAGACGAAGCGCCTGGTGGGGATCATCCGTCAGGAAGAACAGCCAGCCCGCGGCGACGAAGCCGAAGGTGACCGCGACGGAGGCCACCTTCGCGGCCGCGGAGTCGTAGAACGCGTAAGCCGCCAGCCGGGCGGCGACGGTCCGCTTGAACACGTGATGAGCGCTCAGCAATGTGCCGTGATACAGCCCCCACAGGAGGAAGCTGGCGTTGAGGCCGTGCCAGGCGCCGACCGCCAGAAACGCCACCAGGTAGCTGAGCACCGCGATGGCCGCCGGGGCCGTGCGCAGCCGTGTGGTAAACGCCAAGCGGCCGAACGGCAGGAACACGTAATCGCGAATCCAACTGGACAACGAGATGTGCCAGCGCGTCCAGAATTCCTGAATGCTCTGGCTGGCGTACGGGTTTCGAAAGTTCTCCGGAATCTCGATCCCGAACAGCCGCGAGACGCCGATGGCCATATCCGAGTACGCGCTGAAGTCGAGGTAGATCTCGAATGTGTACGCCAACACGATCTTCGCGACGTGCGCGGGCGTGTTGGCGTACGCGATCTCGCCGACCGTCAGACCCAGAACGTCGGCGAGCACAACCTTCTTCGCGACGCCGATCAGCACCCGCATCAGGCCAGCGTAGACGTGGTCGACCCCGGGCCTCGCGCCTGACAGCGCCAGCTGGAACTCGGGATACCGCTTGATGGGGCCTGCGATGCGGCAGGGAAAGAACAGCGTGTAGGCGAGGTAGTCGGCCAGCGTCACGTCGCCGAGGTGGCCCCGCTTCCGCTCGATGCAGAAGTGCACCAACTCGAAGGCGAGAAACGAAAGGCCGAGCGGCAGGAGGACGGGGCTCCCGGCTGCAAGGTTCGTCGTGGCCAGGGACGACACGCCGGTCGATCGCGTCTCGAACTTGTAGAACGCCAGTACGCCAAGCGTGAGGCTCGCGGGAACCGTCCAGAGCCGCGAAGGGATCACGTACGCCGTCACGATCAGCCCGAACACGAGCGGAGCCGAACCGGGAGCGTACAACAGGTAGAATGCCGCGCCCCAGGCCGCGAGCACCGCGCTGCGCCGTGCAGCGGGCACGTTGACGAACGACAGCCAGCATCCCGCGACCAGCAGGACGAACCTGGCTTCAGTGAACAGCATCGTGCGGCGCCAGCGCGTCGTGCGTCAATTCATGCAGCATGCCGGCGACAGCTGCGGAGCCGGTCGCCGTCAGGTGTCGTTCGTCGATCATCATTTCCACAGGGACGGCCACCTTGACGAAGACCACCGATCCTTGAAAGACACGGTTCAGCTGGTCCCATATCGCGGGCGCGTCGGAAGCACCATTGTCCATGCTCCAGAAAACGGCGCGCTTGCCGTGCGCGCGGATGACACTCGCGTATTCCCAGAGCTGGGGCTCGGCGTCCGCGAGCGCATGCCGGCGATCTGGCGAAGGGTCCGGCTCCGCAACACGATGGAAGACGGTGATGCCCTTCGGGCTCGGTGGATTCGGCGCGTAGTCCGCGCGGCTTTCGCCGCGAGATCCTCCCAGGAGCGACGACTTGCGCGCGTAGAGGTAATTGCGCGTCGACGTGCCGAACGACGCGGCCTGCAGGCGGTACGAGTAGCGGTACAGCCGCCAGACGCCAAGCCCGCGTTCAAGCGTGGCTTCCAGACGATCGGGTGGATCCAGGTGGAAGCGCCGCACATCCTCGTCCGTCACTGGAATCAGGCGCGCGACCCCGGGGTTCACCTGCCTGCCGTCGACGTGGAGATAGACCGTGTCGATCGAATCGATCACGTCTTTGAGCATCAGATATGCGCTGACGATGCCAAAACCGTTGACGGCAAAATTGAAGACGCGGACCGACGGCTCGAGCTGCTGAAACCGGACGGGCAGCGAATCCTCTGCCGGCAGCCGGAAACCCCACACCACCGAATTGCCGAGGAAGACCGCCCGCGGCCGATCGCCATGCGGGTGCTCGCGCAAGTACTCGACGACCGGACCTGTCGCAAACAGATCCGAGTGCTCGAAGCGGAACACCCGATCGCTTTCGTAGCGCGTCCGCTCCGCACGCGCCAGCCAGGCGGGAACGAAGGGATCGATGGCGGCGAGTGTGAGCGCCGTCGCGACGAGGCGCCTGACGGGCGAGGCAGCCACCGATCCCCCAACACGGCCGCCGTCAGGCATGGACGCACCGCTTGATGGCTTCAGAAAGACAGATCATCACGCCATCCTCCTCGCGATGCATGGAGTACCGAACCCCGACGAGCGACGGCTGCTCCGGGTCGAGGAAGAACCCGACCCTCGTGCGAAGCCGACCTGTCACGTCGACGTTGCCGTAAAAGGCCGTGTGCCGCGATTGCACGAGACGGCCGTCGCAATCCCGGACGGCCGGCACCGCGCACGCCGCCGCCGCCGTCCGGTCGGCAGCATCCATGAACGCGAAATAGTTGGCGAAGTAGACGAGACCAGCGCCGTTGGTGTCTCGCTCGGGGTCGATCGCGTACATCACGTCGAAGCCGTCATGCCCCGGGGCCGCCGGCTGCCAAGGCTCGTCGAGCAGACCGAGATGTCCGGACGCTTGAGCCGCGCGCGTCAACTGGTACGGATTGTCGTCGTTGGGCAATGCCGGAAACCTGGAGAAATCGCCGTTGGCGGGCGCGGCGACCCTCAACTGACGATTGCCGCCTTCCGGGGTGATGAAGATATTCCCAAACCGCAGGTACGGATGCCGGCCGCGCCCGGCCGACGGGGCGATCGGCGACGCGTCGAGTGTCAACTCCGGGAGACGCTCAATCCGATCGAAGATGATCTGGCCTTCGATCGCGATGCCTTTGAACGCCCGCTGCTCGATCCGAAACCGCAGCGCGTCGTCGAGTTGGAAGCCTTCAATCGGTGCGCCGCTCGGGAATACTTCCTCGACGAAGAAGAAGGTCGCGTACACTTCGCCGCCGTCGATCGTGCGCAGGTGCGACAGCGGCGTGCCGATCGTCGAAGCGATCCACGACCAATGCAGGTGCCCTGCATATTTCATCAGCGCATCTTCGGCGAGACCCCACCGGTTCGTGTGTGGCAGTCCGAGCGTCAGCGTGGCTTCGTGCACCACTCACGACGCCTTCGGCGCCAACCGCGCCACGAGCGCTGCGATTTTCGCGACGGTGTCGAATTCCTGCAGGGCGTGCCGGGCCGGGTCGACCTCGACCCCGAAGGTCTGTTCGAGAAATGCGATCAACTCAAGCACCCCGAACGAATCGACGATGCCGGTCGAGAAGAGCGGCGTCTCGGGCCCGATGCTCGCTCGGCCGATCGATGCCTTGAACTGCGCGCGAACGAAGCTCAGAATTGTCTGTTCCATCGAACGGCTGGGTGTGCCATGCCAGAGCGGGGTCGAGACGCCATGGCCAGTATACGATGGGTTACGCGGATCTTCGCGGCACGCCGCCAGTCAGTGATCGAAGCGGCACGTGGATCAGGAACCGCCTGGTAGGCATCCACGATTGTGGTACAAGTCCTGCTACTTCCGCGAAAGGTCCGAATCGTGAAGACCGTCCTCGTCACTCTGGGCACGCGCCCCGAAGCGATCAAGCTCGCGCCCGTCGTCGCTGCCCTCCGGAAGCGACCGGGTCTCCACGTACGCATCCTGTTCACCGGCCAGCACCGCGCGCTCCTCGACCAGGTTGCCGCGTTCTTCGACATCACGCCCGACGCCGACCTCCGCGTCATGCAGCCTGGCCAGACGCTCCCCGAGCTCACCGCGCTCCTCGTCACGGGCCTCGACGGCGTCCTCCAAGCCGAGTGCCCCGACGTGGTCCTCGCCCAGGGCGACACAACCACTGTCC
>Ga0156171_1010_pt2 | contig 10095 bp, 9 predicted proteins | sample RifCSPlowO2_12_FD_107824 | JGI IMG/M metagenome (GOLD analysis project Ga0156171, IMG submission 107824) | Acidobacteria bacterium RIFCSPLOWO2_12_FULL_66_10 | reverse complement strand
GGTCTCGCGTCCGTGCGCGCGCGCTCGAGCGCCAAGCCCTGCGAGGTGACCGATCCGGAAATCGCGAGCCGCTTCCCGCGCGGCCAGCCGATCTTCAGGATGAGGCGGCCGTCTTCCACGATGCCTTCCGCGCCCGCCGGCATCTCGCTCGCCCGCCGGCCCATCACGTACGTGCCGACGATGCGGACGGCGGCCAGCGCGCTGCCGGCCAGTTCGGTCGTCCATCCCGCGTGGGCCCGCTCGCGCGCGATGGCCCGGAACTCGCGGCCGACGCCGCGCAGGATGGCGGCATCCGTAATCAGGCGCTCGGCGCCGGTGGTCGGCTTCCGATACCGCTGGACGAGCCGGACCACTCCGAGCAGCGCGACGAGCCCGGCGAGCGAGAGCAGCACCCCGCCGACGACCACGAACAGGTTGGCGCGGAGCGCGCGCTTATCGAGGTCGCTGAACGTTTCAGACGAGGCATCGCGGATGTCGCTGGCGTCGGCCGGCACGATCGACAGGATGCGCATCGATTGCGGCGGCAGGAGGTACGTCTGATCGCGGCCCTGCAGGGCCGCGCCCTGGTCGACGCGGCTCTGCACGTGGTAGCTCAGCTTCGTTTCTGGCAACTCGACGTCCTTGCCGAACTGGTTCTCCGCGATCAGGCGGACGCGATACTCGAACTGAAAGAAGCGGCGCGCGCCGGTCCTGAGGTCCGCGCCGCGCGTGCCTCCCAGGACCTCGAACGGCGCAAACTGCATCACGCTCGGTTCGAGCCGCGTCTCGTCCACCACCACGGTGACCGCGTCGGTTTCGACGACGGCGCACGTCAGAACGACGGCAAACGGCTCGCCGACGCGGACGGCGCTCGCGCTGGTCTTCCACCAGCACTGGACGGGATCGACCTGCTGCGTCTGCGCGGCGGCGGGTGATCCGCTCGCGGCCATGAGCACCAGCACGAACACTAGTCTGTGGATTCGCATGTCTCCGTCCCTACGCGGCCTTTCGCAGTCGCCGCACCGCGATGAATTCGCCGAGGGCGATCGTGGTCTGCTGCTCGTCCAGGCCGATTCGCATGACGTCGAGGCCGACGTCCTTCGCCATGCGCGAGACCTCGTCCTGCCACGTGCGGGTCCTGACCGACAACATCCTGAGCGCGGCGCGTGACAGGACGCGCGAGCGGCCGGTTTCCACGTCGAACGCCTCGATCCACCCGGCCGAAATCGGCGGCAGCGCGAAAGCAAACGCGCTGTCGATGAGTACGATGAACACGTCGTGCGACGAATTGAGGCGGCCGAGTTCCTTCATCACGGCGCCCGCTTCATCGAAGAGAAAATCCGAGATGACCGGCACCATCGACGTTTTGCGCATGAATCCCGCGAGCGACATGCTCAGGCTGTCGGCGCGCTTCAGCGGCTGCATGCCGCGCTGGAACTGATACGCGTCGAGGCAGTGGATGACCTGGTTCTTGCCGATGCGCGGGCGGACGGCCTGGAGCTGCTCGAACTGCGCGTCGAACGTGATGAGCCCGAACATGTCCTGGAAGAAGACCGCCGACATGCCGATGGTCCCAATCGCGCGCGCGATCGCCGCGGCGATCGGGATGCCGTCGATGCCGCAGCGCGTCGAGAGCGACCCGTCCGCCACCGCAATAACCGATGCCGTGCTCCGCTGCTCGAATTCGCGGACGATGAGCGGACTGAAGTTCGTGAGGGTGGATTGCGCCCAGTCGACCTGCGCCACGCGGTCGCCGGGCTGCCAGTCGCGCAGGCCGACGAAGTCGAACCCCGTGCCGTGGAAGTGGCTGCGATGCTCGCCGATCGTGAATTCGCGCATCCGGCGGAGGATGATCAACTCGATCTCGGTCAACTCGGACAGGTTGACGAAGGGCTCGACATCCTGCTCGCGGGTACGCATTTCAGATTATAGATTTCTGATTGCAGACTTCGGATTTCATGGAATCGCGACGCGCTCAACGACGTCGGCGATGACCATCTCCGCCGTCAGGCCGTGGCTCGCGGCGTGTGGGCCCAGCCAGATCCGGTGGCCGAGCACGTAGGGCGCAAGATCCTGGATGTCCTCCGGAAAGACCTCGCTGCGGTGGCGCACGAGCAACGCCCACACCTTGGCCAGACGGCCCCAGCAGATGATGGCGCGCGGCGACGCGCCGAGATCCACGCCGCGCTCGACCAGTTCGGAGGGCGATCGGACGTGCCAGTCCGTTTCCGGGTTGTACGGCCGCGTCGCGGCGACGAGGCGCTGGATGTACACGCCGAGCCGCTCGTGAAGGAAGACGTCTTCGCTGATTCGGCTGCGGAGCTGGATGATACGCTCCTTGGTCGCCAGGGGATTCAACCGCACCTTCTTGAAGTCGAAATGCACGAGCTTGGCTTCTTCTTCCGGCGGCAGGTAGCCGATGTTCACCATGATGGCGAACCGGTCCGTGGCCGCTTCCGACAGCGGGAACGTGCCCTGGCCGAGCTCAATCGGGTTCATCGTCGCGATGGCGAAGCTGAAGGCCGGGAGCTCGTACGTGGCGTTGCCCACCGTGACCGTGCGGTCCTGCAGGCCCTCGAGGAACGCGCTCTGCGACTTCAGCGGAATGCGGTTGATTTCGTCGAGCAGGATGACTTCGCCCTGCGCCAGCGGTCCGAACTCGGTCGTCAGCTCGCCGGTGGCCGGGTTGATCATCTGGAAGCCGACGACTTCGGTCGGCTGCAGGTCGGCGCGGCCCTGAATGCGGACGAACTTGGCGTTGCTGATCGCCGCGAGGATGACGCCGAAGAACGTCTTTCCGACGCCTGGGACGCCCCGCAGGAGCAGGTTGCCGGCGTTCACCTGGCGCTGCTCCTTCTTGTCGTACGACGTCGGGATTTCAGACATCAGCACGACGCTGGCGAGCGCTTTGGCCGTGTCGTAGCCGACGAGCGCCTTGCTGCCCTCGGCGACGATCGCCTGGTGGAATCCGATGGCTTCTTCGAGATCAGGATGCAATGGGAGTGACATCTTACCATTACTACGGAATTCGCCAAATCCGTACAAAGGAAACTGACAAGGTAGTATTACTTGATAGAATATCGATCGATGAACAAAGTGTTAACAAGTGCCGCGGACGCCGTGTCCAGGATTCCTGACGGAGCCACCATTCTCATGGGCGGGTTCGGTCTGTGCGGGATTCCCGAGCACCTCATTGCCGCGCTGCACGCGCGGGGTGTCCGGAACCTGACCGTCATCTCCAATAACGCCGGCGTCGACGATTTCGGCATCGGCATTTTGCTCAAGTCGCGCCAAGTTCGCAAGATGATTTCCACCTACGTGGGGGAAAACAAGGAATTCGAGCGCCAGTTCCTCGCCGGCGAGCTCGAGGTCGAGCTGGTGCCGCAGGGTACGTTTGCCGAGCGCATCCGCGCCGGCGGCGCGGGCATTGGCGGTTTCTTTACGCCAGCCGGATATGGGACGCTGGTCGCCGAGGGGAAGGAATCTCGGGTGATCGACGGGACGCCCTACGTGCTGGAGAAGCCGTTGCGCGCCGATTTTGCCTTCGTGAAGGCCTGGACGGGCGACCGCGCCGGCAACCTCGTGTATCGCCGGACGGCCCGGAACTTCAATCCGGTGATGGCCACGGCCGCCGACGTCACCATCGCCGAGGTCGAACATCTGGTCGAACCCGGACAGATCGACCCCGACCACGTCGCCACGCCCGGCATTTTCGTGAAGTACATCCTGCAGGGCGGCCCGTACGAGAAGCGGATCGAGAAGCGCACGACGCGCAAACCATGAGCTCACGAAGGATGAAGGCCAGAAAAAGAGCGTGACCCCAATGGATACTCGCGACAGGATCGTGACACGCGTGGCGCGCGAGCTGAAGAATGGCGACTACGTCAACCTGGGCATCGGGATGCCCACGCTCGTCGCCAACCACATTCCGCCCGGCGTGGAGATCACGCTGCACTCGGAGAACGGCCTGCTGGGCATTGGTCCCTACCCGACCGACGCCGAGGTGGACCCCGATCTGATCAACGCGGGGAAGGAAACCGTCACCGAAACGCCCGGCTGCTCGTACTTCAGCAGCGCTGACTCATTCGCCATGGTGCGCGGCGGGCACATCGATCTCACCGTGCTTGGCGCGCTGCAGGTGGATGAAGGAGGCAGCCTCGCCAACTGGATGATTCCCGGCAAGATGGTGAAGGGCATGGGCGGCGCGATGGATCTGGTCGCCGGCGCGCGGCGCGTCATCATCGCCATGGAGCACACGACGAAGGACGGCGGTCACAAGATCCTGAAGAGCTGCACGCTGCCGCTGACCGGCCTCAAGGTCGTGAGCATGATCGTCACCGAACTGGCAGTGATTGACGTGACGCCGCGCGGGCTGGTGCTGAAAGAAATCGCCGAAGGTACCACCGTTGACGCGGTGCGCGCCGCGACCGGAGCCGAGCTGATCGTGGACGCGCCGCCGGGCGTCTTCTGAAAGCTGGTCATCTCGTCATCGCTGACGGCAACTGGAGCCGTCAGCCGACGTAGCCGCCCTGTCTGGAGATGAGTGGTGGACGACGATCCGAACCGCTTCTGGTCGTGTGTCTGGCGGAGCCGATGTTGTGACTCGAGCACGATTCACGTTGACGGTGGTGCTTCTTCTGGCGGCGGGTCCCGTGTTCGCGCAGAGCAACGTCGGTGGCGACTGGGAGGTCACGATCACATCGCCGCTGGGCCCCGACACGATGCAGGTCACGCTCACACAGGACGGTGACAAGGTAACGGGCGTGCTCAAGTCGCAGATGGGTGAGTTGCCCTTCGAAGGCGGCACGCTCGCGGGCAGCGATCTGACGTTCATGTTTGCGGTCCCCATTCAGGGACAGTCGCTCGAGATCACGCTCACCGGCAAGGTCGACGGTGCGGTGATCGCGGGCAAAGCGCAGTTGGGCGGCTTCGGCGAAGGCGAGTGGACGGCCAAGCGGGCCGCCGGAACGTCCACGACATCGACGACCACAACCTCGACGACAACAACGACAAGCACCTCTTCGACCACGACGACGTCCGGGCTCGGTGCCGCGGGTCGAGCTTCGTCTTCTGGATCGGCATCAGCCATGCCGGCACACTGATCTCGGCGATTCTCAGGCTCGTGAACGCGGGCTGGCGGCGTCCGGTCACGCGCTGCGCGGAAGTCATCACGGCCTTCGCGCTCATGATCGGCGGCATGTTTCCGATCATCCACCTTGGTCGGCCGTGGCTGTTCTTCTGGCTGATTCCGTATCCCAGCTCGCGGCTCATCTGGCCGAACTTCCGCTCACCGCTCGTGTGGGACATTTTCGCGATCGGCACCTACCTCACGGGCAGCGTCCTCCGGTCCCTGGCCTCCAGCCTCTACTCGTGCAAGGCTGACGCCAGCTGCCTCAGAAACAGACCCACGTCCGTGACGATCCCGATCGTTTGAGATGATCCGCGATCCGCGAGCTTCGTGACGACCGCCGGGTTGATGTCGACGCACACCAGCCGGACCCACGCCGGCAGCATGTTTCCCACCCCGATCCCGTGCAACATCGTGGACAGCACCAGCACGAGCTTCACGCCCTGCAGCGCGTCGGTGTAGCGGTCCTGCGCCTCGACCAGATTCATGATGGTGTCCGGCAGCGGGCCATCGTCGCGGATGCTGCCCGCGAGGACGTAGTCCACGTTGCGGCGGATGCACTCGTGCATCACGCCCGACGTCAGAACGCCGGATTCCACCGCCGATCGCAGCCCGCCCGCCCGATAGACGGCGTTGATGGCGCGCATGTGATGGCGGTGTCCGCCTTCGATGGAGCGGCCCGTTTCCAGATCCACGCCCAGCGATGTGCCGTACAGCGCCTGCTCGACGTCGTGCACGGCCAGCGCGTTGCCGGCCAGCAGCACGTCGACATATCCCCTCCGGACGAGGTCGCAGAAGTAGCTGCCGCCTCCCGTGTGGACGACCACGGGGCCCGCCACGACCGCGATCCGGTCGCCCGCGCGCCTGGTCTCGCGCATCATCTCGGCGATGCGCCTCACGCCGACTTCCACCCGGCGCTCGGACGAGATCTCGTTCGTCATGAAGGCGAAGCCGAGCCGGTCGCGGGCCTGGAACTCCGGGACGATCTTGATGCCGCGAATGCCGCAGACGATGGCGTCCCCCTCGCGGATGTCGCGCAGCTTCCGGCAGGACGCGCGTCCGCCCGCGATGGCGATGGCCGCGTCCATGCGCTGATGTTCAACCGTCACCCATTGCCCGCGGATCCGGACAGACGTCTGATGGTTGGTCGTGGAATAGAAGTCCTCCGGGGCGCATCCGTTCCGATCGGCGGGGATGATATAGGCGTCCTCGGCGCGCGCGACGCGGCAGCCGAGGGCCACCAGCTCTTCGAGGACTTCGATCAGCGCGCCGGCGTTCTTTGCGGTGACCCGCATCGACACGAACGACGGTTCGTCGTTGGTGCGGCCGATCCGGAACTCGACGACCTCGAACGCCGCGTCGTGGCGGACGACGGTGTCGAACATCGCGTTCATGAGCTGCGAGTCGATGAGATGGCCTTCGGCTTCGACCAGTTCGCTGGTGTTCGTGGATGGGGGCGTCGGATCGGTCATGGGCTCCTTCAGGTCCGGATGAGTGCCCTTGGTGTGTACCGATATCTCCTATCGCTCGTCAAGTGCGATTCACGCCGGTGGCGTCGCGGGGCAGGCGCTCGATCCGGCCTCAGGCGTCGGGCCCCAGGCCTCGGAAGCAAAGCGCTCAGTGGGTCATCGCGTAGAGAACGATGTTGACGCCGAGGGCGTATCCGCCCGGTGAATAGCGGTCGAAGTACTCCTGGCTCTCACCCTCGCGCTCCCACGTGTCCGGGATGTCGGTGTTGTGGGCCATCACCACCATCAGCCGGCCGTGCGGGTCGGAGATGCCTCGGAAATTCGGATGCGGGCTGTCGGAGCCGCGTTCGGACACGCTGCCCCCGTTGCGGATCCAGAACTGGATGGACGACACCTGCTCGATCTTCTTCACGTCGTACAGCGCGTGCATCATCGGGTGATCGGCCGGGATGTCCGCGATCGGATACTGGCCCGGCGGCAGCACGCGGCCGATTTCCGCCGCCCATTGCTCCCAGGCTGCCGTGCCCCAGAAGTCGTCCACCGCCAGAAATCCGCCCTTCAGCAGATACGTCCGCAAGGCGGCGACGTCCGCATCAGAGAACCGGGCCGTGCCCGCATCCTCGACATGCAGCACGGGGCAGCGGGCGAGCAGCGGATCGGTGAGCCGCACGACGACATAGTCGGGCTGGTCGTCGACGCCGTGTTTCACCCGCACCATCGTCAGCTCGGCAAGGCGGACGGAGAAGTTGTTGTCCGCGCCTGGGAAGTCCGTGTCCCAGCCGCTGCCTCCCGCTTCCGGGCGATTACTGGAGTAGTATGCGCGGCAGAAGTTGAACGAGCCGTCGAAGTTCGCGAGCGTGGCCCACTTGGGCGGCGTCCGCCGGAATCGCCCGTAGCCGCCACCGCCCACCCAGATTCTGGGACGCCACTGCGGCTCCTGGCCGATCGCGGCGAAGGCGGCCGTCGCTCCGGCGACGGCCACGGCGGCCGCCAGTGCGGCGATAAGGCGGCGATGGGTGAACGCGGTCACGAGGCCTCGTGGCCCACATGATAGACCCTCATCGGCGTTTGACAAACACTCCCGCCGGGCCCCCGTAGCCCGCACGTGCCCCGTGATTTCACCAGGCGGCGCGTGGACGCTCGTCGAATTCGGCAGGACGGCAATCGGCAGGCGTAGCGGGACGTGATCCTGCGCGGCAACAGCCGGGCGACGATGTTCCGAGCTCGGGATGCAGCGTCGGTTCGCCGTGGCCGGCGACGGTCAGGAGACTGGGGATGGGGCAGGGCGGGTGGTGGGCAGGGCGTCGCCGAGGTCTGAAGCCCGAGGGCTGGGCGATGGGAAAAAACACGCAGCCCGCCGGGAAATTCCGACCTGGCTGCTGCAGGGATCCTCACTTTTCCTAGAAATCCGCCGCAAAACACACCGATTCGTCCCGGCATCGCCCTTGCCTTCCACCCGCACGAGTAACGAGCAGAGACCATGTCTTGTCACGTTGTCAACGAACACGCCGCCGCCAGGCCCAAAGTGCTGGGCCTTCGCGCGCACCCGCTGCGCGTGGCGCTCGTCGGCCAGCCCAACGTAGGCAAGAGCGTCCTGTTCGGCCGGCTGACGGGCCGCTACGCCACCGTTTCGAACTATCCGGGGACCACGGTCGCGGTGACGACAGGGCGCGCGTTGATTGGCGCCGAAGTCTGCGACGTCATCGACACGCCCGGGGTCAACGCGCTCGACGGTACCATCAGCGAAGACGAACGCATCACGCGCGACGTGCTGGCTGGCGCCCAGACCGATCTCGTCGTGCAGGTGGCCGACGCGCGCAACCTGCGGCGGACGCTGATGCTCACCAGTCAGATTGCCCAATTCCGCAAGCCGACGATCCTGGCGCTCAACATGGTCGATGAGGCGTGGGCGCGGGGGATTGCGGTGGACGCCGCCGCACTCGAGGCCGAACTCGCCATGCCCGTCATCGAGATAGTGGCGGTCGAAGGACGAGGCCTGCCCGAACTGCGCGACGCGTTCGTCCGCGCGGCCGTGCCGACGGTGCCTCCGCAGCTCGACGCACACCAGCGCGCGGCCTGGGCCCACGAGCTGACGGGGCGCGTGCGGCACATCAGCAAACTGTCGCTCGCCCGGATTCCGGAAGCGCTGGCCCGCGCGGCTCGCCGCCCGCTCACGGGGCTCCCGATTCTGGCCGTCGTGCTCTATGCGCTCTATCTCTTCGTCGGCGTGTTCGGCGCGCAGACGCTCGTCAAGCTGCTCGAGGAGGGCGTCTTCGGACGTGGGATCAATCCGGCCGCGATGTGGCTGGCGGATCAGTTCATCCCTGTCCCATGGGTGCGCGATTTCTTCGTGGGCGAGTACGGACTGATCACGATGGGCGTCACGTACGCCATCGCGATCGTCCTGCCGGTCGTCGCCACGTTCTTCCTGATGTTCGGCTTTCTCGAGGACAGCGGGTACATCCCGCGACTCGCGATCTTCTGCGATCGCATCTTTCGAGTGATGGGTCTCAACGGGAAGGCCGTCCTGCCGATGGTGCTCGGCCTCGGCTGCGACACGATGGCGACGATGACCACGCGGATCCTGGGGACGCCGAAGGAACGCCTCATCGCGATTCTGCTGCTCGCGCTGGGCATCCCGTGCTCCGCGCAGCTGGCGACGATCCTGGGCATCCTCGGGGGTATTTCGTTCGCGGCGCTCGCCACGCTGTTCGGCGTCGTACTCGGGCAGATGTTTGTCGTCGGCTGGCTGGCGGCGCGCGTCCTGAAGGGGGAGCGCTCGGAGTTCATTCTCGAGCTGCCGCCCATCCGGTGGCCGCGCTTCGGCAACCTGCTCACCAAGACGCGCCTGCGCGTGTGGTGGTATCTCGGTGAAGCCGTGCCGCTGTTCCTCGTCGGCACCGCACTGCTCTTCGTGCTTGATCGCGTCGGCGCGCTCACCGTCATTTCGGCGGCCGGCCGCCCGATCGTCACCGGGCTGCTGGGCCTGCCGTCGGCGACCGCGCAGGTTCTGGTGATGGGATTCCTCCGGCGCGACTACGGCGCGGCCGGCTTGTTTCATCTGGCGCGCTCCGGTCAGCTGACGGGCGTGCAGGCGGTCGTGGCGCTCACGGTCATGACCCTGTTCGTGCCGTGCGTCGCCAACTTTCTGATGATGATCCGCGAGCGCGGGCTGAAGACGGGATTCGCCATTCTCGGCGTCATCACGCCCGTGGCGATTCTCACCGGCGCAGGTCTCAACTATGTCCTCCGTACGTTTGGCGTTCAGTTCTAACGGCGCGTGCCCGCTGTCGTCGATGGCGGAAGGCGCCCGCGGCGTCATCGTGGAGGTCCACACGCATGATGAGGGACGCGCGGATCGCCTGCTGTCCCTCGGCGTGACGCCCGGCGCCAGCGTCACGATGCTGCAGACATTCCCCGGCGTTGTGTTCCTGTGCGATCAGACCGAATTGGCCGTCGAGCGCCGCGTGGCGAACACCATTCTCGTTCGGCTGCAGGAGACCCGACCATGAATTCTTC
>Ga0156171_1093_pt1 | contig 10307 bp, 11 predicted proteins | sample RifCSPlowO2_12_FD_107824 | JGI IMG/M metagenome (GOLD analysis project Ga0156171, IMG submission 107824) | Acidobacteria bacterium RIFCSPLOWO2_12_FULL_66_10 | reverse complement strand
GCACCAGCCGTGGTGCGTCAGGTGCAGGAAGGTGCGCCCGAGGTCGCGGCCCAGACGTCTCTTGATCGTTGCCGTCAGTACGCCAGCGGGTTTGGTCGAAGCTGCACGTGAACGAGCGTGCCGATTCTCGATTCGGTGAACAGTCTCGGCAGATATCCGTTGTAGGCCGTCCAGAGACCGCGCCCTTTCCACCCGGCCTTCGGATCGTCGATCCGTCCGTCCAGCCCGCGCATATAGAACGTCAACGGATAGGGAATCGTGATAACCGTGAAGCTCTCCGTGCGAGGGTTGAACGCCTGCAGGGCACTGAATGACGTTCCGCAGACGATCACCGTGTCCTTGCCAAGCCCCAGCGCGTCGAATTGATCCACCCAGAGGAAGTACGCCCATTGGGCGCTGCCCGTGTCGCTGCCAACGTTCTTGAACTTGGGCCCCGGCAGGTCCCAGTACGTAAACAGCTCCGTCTTGGGGTCGAATCGCCCGAGGTGGCCGCTGGCCGTCGGAAACCACAGTTTTCCGTCGGTGGTGGCGTCGATGCCGTGCGGGCCGCGTCCAGGCAGCGGCAGCGGGTAGTCCTTGAACTTTCCGGTCTTCGGGTCCAGCACGAACAGCTTGTTGTTGGGACCGTCCGTCTGACTGTTCGCCTGCCAGATGGTTCCATCGACCGGGTTCGGAATGACCGCGTAGCCCCACCCCGGGATGTGCGCGCCGGTCCTTGGATCGACCCGCACGTAGGCTTTCTGAGCCTCCGGCTCGGTGTTCTCGGGATTGTCCGCATCGAACTTGCTGGGATCGAACATTCCTACGGCGACCCCGTCTGCCGCACTGCTCGTGTTGGTCCAGATGCGTCCCTGCCGGTCGAACTGCAGATGATGCGTGCCAAACACCGTGTCCACCGGAACGAATCGCTTCTGTTTCGTATCGAAGTATGCGAGTTGCCGGTGGTGGCTGCTCCCTCTGAGCAGCTTTTCAGCCGCGTCGATTTCGGCGGGAGCGTTCGTTTCCGTCACGATGGTTTTTCGCATCCAATCGGGATAGTCCTGCGGCCGTTCGCCCCTGACCTGGGCGGTCACCCAGATTCGGCCCTTGTCGTCCAGCATCGGATTGTGCGGGTGGGTCCCCCACTGAGGGATCCCGCCGGCGCCGAGTCCGCCGTCGTGGTAGTAGTTCAACTTCGGGTTGTAGCCCTCCGAGCGGCTGGCGCGGGGCTCGACGTCGTATCTCGTCACCGTGTGCTTCACGGGATCGAGCGCCCAGATGGAATCCTCCGCGCTGTCGAGACCGTAGACAGGGCCGTACGGATAGAGGGCGGGATTGCGCTTGTCGGTGGACGTCACGTCGTGGATAAAGGATTCGGCGAGCGCCCAGTTCCACTGCGTCAGGACGACATTGCGCTAGACGCCCACCGGTCTCGGTGGAGAGGGAGGCACTTCGCCGGCCCAGGTGCGTGAGGTCCAGTCGGCAAGTCGGTCAGTCAGAAGCTCTATGCCGAGGCCGCCGGCTTCCCCGCGCATGCCGCGATGGCGGTTGAACAGCACCTCCCATTGCGCGGCCCCGGTAACGACCCTGGTACCCAGGCCTCCCACATCATGGCAGTGCCCTCCGCAGCTTTCCTTGATTTGCGCGGCCCAGTGATCCCGACCGCTGAAACCCTTCCGCAGCAGCGCCTCCTTCGAAGGCGGCTCCAGCAGCGAAAACCAGTAGCCGGAGGGATAGATCTGCGCCGCCTCCCGTGGGTCTTTCGCGCTGGCGACCTGAAGTCTCACGCGCGCGCCGCGCGCGGCGTTGACGCGCGCAGAGTCTTTCAACCCGTAACCGCGGACCCACAAGACGTACGAACCGGCGGGAAGATCGGGAACGACAAACCGTCCTTGATCGTCGGTGACGACGATCCGCCGGAAGGGCGTTGGAAGGGTGCTCGTCTGGGCCACGACCCACACGCCCGCCTCAGGTCGTTGATCGCCGCTGTTGACGACCACACCGCCAATACTGGCCTGATCGATTTGAACATCCGGTGCAGTTTCCTGGGCCGTCACTGCAGCCCCGCCGGTGTTCCACCTCAGCGCCCCGCTGACCAAGAGCGCCGCTGCGCCTGCGAGCAAGGCCGTTCCTCGTCTCATCACGTGCCCCCTCTTAACCGCTCTGACACCCGGTGGTCATACGTCGCCATGGCGAGTTTCGCCGTGGCATTCCGCCATGGCCCTACACACTAGGCTGTTGTCAGGCGAAGCGCAAGCCAAGAAAGTCGGCGTTCCATCACGGCAGGACTACAGTCCCAAGCTACACGCCGGCGAAAACCGCTTAGTATCGGTGTTGACTATTGCCGGAGAGGGATATATGCGACTGACAATTGTGGCGGTCGCGAACCTCGGCGATTCGGGGACGATCGATACGCTCGGGCTGACGGGCTACTACACGATGCTGGCGATGCTGATGAACACGACGCGGACGCCGCTGCCGGACGGCGTCAAGCCGGCGCTGACGCCGTTTCCGCGGTAAGAGGGTTTGAGAGGGCTACATCTGCCGATCGAGCATCTCGCGGACGCGCCGGCGCAGCTCATGTGGCGTGAAGGGCTTCTGGAGCAGCGCGATCGGCTCGCCGCGACCGCCGGTCAGGGCTTCTTCAGTGTAGCCCGACATGACGAGGACCGGAAGTCCTGGTCGTCGCGCGCCGAGCAGAACGGCGAGCTCGATGCCGCTCTTGCCCGGCATGCTGGCGTCGGTCAGCAGCAGATCGATTGGACCGGTGCAGGCATCGGCCGTGACGAGCGCTTCTTCCGCGGAGCTGGCGACCAGCAGCGTGTAGCCATCCTGGCGGAGCGCCATGGCGACGAGTTTCCGCACCGCTGGTTCATCTTCGACGACCAACAGCGTTTCGTGGCCGCGGCGCGCCGCCTGCTCGGCGGACGGCGCCGGCGGCGCAGCGGTCGCGGTACGGGCGTTGGCCTGGGAAAAGTAGAGGCTGAACGTTGTGCCGCGATCGATCTCGCTGTCGACGAAGATGAGCCCGCCGATCTGCTTCAGGGTGCCGTACACCATCGACAGCCCGAGCCCCGTGCCCTTCCCGACGTCCTTCGTGGTGAAAAACGGCTCAAAGATGCGGGCCGACGTCTCGCGCGACATGCCGTGTCCGGTGTCGCTGACGCGCAGGCAGACGTATCGGCCGGGTGCGATGGGTACGTGCGCCCGCGCGAAGGCCTCGTCCACGTCGTCCAGCGAAGTCCTCAGTTCGAATCGCCCGCCCACGGGCATGGCGTCCCGTGCGTTGACGGCGAGGTTCATGATTGCCTGTTCCACCTGACCAGGATCGCCGAAGACATACAGCGGCGACTCGGCGGCGTGGGTGCGGACCTCGATGTCCGCACCGAGCAGACGTCCGATGAGGCGCCCGATGTTCGCCACCGTTTCGTTCAGGTTGAACACACGCGGTTCGAGCATCTGCTTCCGGCTGAAGGCCAGCAGCTGCCGCGTCACCGAGCCCGCGCGCTCGGCGGCGCGCCGGATCTCTTCCACGTCCGGCCGCGCTTTGTGATCGGGGGCCATTTCGTTCAGCGCCAGCTCGGCGTACCCGGCAATCGCCGTCAGCGCGTTGTTCATGTCGTGTGCGATCCCGCCCGCCAGCCGCCCGATCGCCTCCATCTTCTGCGACTGACGGAGCTGGTCCTCGAGCTGGCGGCGTGCGGTGATGTCCTGCGCGGTGCCGATCATTTGGCGCGCGCGGCCTTCGGCGTCCCGGATGATGTCGGCCTTTTCGTGCACCCACCGGATCGAGCCGTCCTTGAGCTTCACGCGATGCTCGATGTCGTAGGGCGGACCGCCGGCGATCGCGGCCGCAGTGGCCGCGCGCACCGCCGCCAGATCGTCTTTGTGGACCAGCTCGAAAAACGTTTCGGTCGTGCCGCCGAACTGTCCGATGGGCACGTCGAAGATCCGATGCAACTCCGCCGACCAGCTCAGTTGGGCCGTTGCGTCCAGCTCCGCAACCCAGCTGCCGATGTGCGCCACTGCCTGCGCCTTCTCGAGCATGGCCCGATGCTGCTCGACGGCCTCCGCCGCTCGCGTCGACTCGCCGACGTCACGGAAGCTGGCGACCCGCCCGACGATGGTAGCGCCGACCCGGTGGGGAGCGACGAACCGCTCGAAGATCCGGCCGTCCTTGAAGCGCAGAACGTCCAGCGCTTCGAGTTCGGGATCGTTCGCGAGCGCATCGAAGGTGACGCGGAGCGTCGGCCCATCCTGGAGTTGCGGGATGAGGGCCGCGATGATGCCGTCCGCGCCGCCGCGCTCGAGGGCCTCGGCGGTGAAGCCGAACATCTTCAAGTACTGCCTGTTGTACAGGATCACTTTGCCGTCGAGGGACACTACCAGAATGCCGTCGTGTGTCGCCTCGAGCGTCGCTTCGAGCAGCGCGATCGTTTCCTGGAGATTCTTGGGGGACTGGGTCACGGCCTGTCGCGAGCCAAGTATGTCATGTCAGACGATTCCTACGGGATCTTTTCCCAGACGTAGGTCCGGCCCATCGCGTACTTCTCGAACCACTCGAGCTCGGTGCTGGCCTTGAACAGCAGGTGTCGCAGCTCGCCCCACGCGTCGAACGGCGCGTTCTTCTGCCACGGCGTGCCGCCGAACCAGAGCGAGCGGCTGGCCCGCGTGTCGGTCTGCGCGTACATCGAGATCCACTGCGCCACGCCGGCGCCGGACAAGGCGGCCTTGAAGCGGCCGGTCATCGTGATCAGCTTGGCTGGCGAGAGCTGCGGAACGAGGACGCGCGGGAGCTCAGCGATGTCGACGAGCGTCATCGGCCGGCGGGTTTGGGTGTGGCACTTGCAATTCAGGCGAGTTGGGCACGATATTTACCCTGTCACCCCTCGACTACGCTCTGCCTTCGACCAACTCGGGACGCCCTGAGTCGGCCGAAGGGCGGGGTGTCGGGAAGTTACCTTGCGGAGCTTCCGCGGGAACTCGGCCTGGCGATGTCACAGCAGGGACTGGACAATAATCAGCATGTCCGACCGCAAGTACCGTCAACGTGGTTATCAAGACGAGGCGAAGCCACGCGGGCCGAAGGGTCCCGCGGCGCCTCGTCCGCCGAAAGAGCGCGCGCCTGGGCGTCCGCTGCAGGATGCCGCCGGTCCGAAGACGCCGAACCTGATGGCGGCGCACGAGGTGCTCCGCTGCGCGCGTTGCGGCCACCGCCTCGCGCTCGATGTCGGCGCCGACAGCACGTGCTCGCGTTGCGGCGTGGACCTCCACAGCTGCGTGCAGTGCGCCTCGTTCGACACGAGCGCGCGCTGGGAGTGCACGCAGACGCTCACCGCGCGCGTGGCGCCCAAGGACGCGCGCAACGACTGCGCGCTCTTCGCGCCGCGCACGACGGTCGAACGTCAGACCGGCACCGCCGCCGCGCCCCCCGAATCGGGCGGATCGGGGCAGTCGAGCGCCCGCCGGGCGTTCGATGACCTGTTCAAATGACTAATTCCTGCGCCGGGCCATCCAGAACCCGGCGCCGAACGCAGACCACGCGGCGAACGCGATCCACTCGGCCCGCGTGAAGCTGCCGGGCACGCTCGGCACCACCTTCATCAGGATAAGCGCCGCGCTCACCGCCACGCCCGTCCACGCCATCGTCGCCGACTCGTTGACGTAGCCGTCGCGCCGCCGTCGCGCGAGGTACGCCACGCAGGCAGAGAGCCAGCCGACGCCGACCGACCGGCCGTGAAGCCTTGCCATCGCCGCCGCACTATACAACTGCAACAGCTCACCGCGAAGGCACGAAAAGTACGAAGGACGCTCTGCGCCATCGCCGCAAGCCTTCAAAGAGGACGTGTCGCTGGTGACGGCTGCGCAGGCGATTGGCGAGTCGTTTGCCGTCGCGGGACGTGAAAAGGGGTCGCAGGACCCGCTGAGGCCTGAAGCCCGAAGCCTCGAACGGTATGGTAGTATTACACCGTTATGGTCAGGGTCACGTTTTCGTTGGACCATGCGACCGTCGCGCAGATTCGGCAGACGGCCGCCCGTCTCCGCAAGGCGCAGAGCCACGTGGTGCGTGACGCCGTCGCGGACTATGCCGCGCGGAGCGACCGGCTGAGCGAGCGCGAGCGGCTGCACCTCATGGGCGTGCTCGAGCGCCTGCGCGACGCCAAGCCGACGCGGCCGGCCGCCGCCGTGGACACGGAGCTGCGATCCCTTCGAGCCGCGCGCCGCGCCGGCGGACGCCGACACCGTTCCGCATGATCGTGCACGTGGACACGTCCGCGCTGATCGACGCGCTCACGGGACCGCGCCGGCTGATCGACGCGCTCACGGGACCGCGCCGCTCCCTCGACGCGCTCATCAGCTTCACGGACCAGGGCCATCGGCTGATGCTGTCAACCATCGTGCTGTACGAATGGCTGCGCGGTCCTCGCACGCGAACCGAGCTGACGGCGCAGGAGGATCTGTTTCCCACTGAGGCCGCGGTCGCATTCGGCGCCGCGGAAGCGGCGATGGCGGCCCGCCTCTATAAACAAGTGGCGAGGGCGCGCGGGCGCGAGATCGATCTGGCGGTCGCCGCCTGCGCGATCGCCAACAACGCCGCGATCTGGACGCTCAACCGCGACGATTTTCGCGACATGTCCGATCTACGCCTCGTCTGAGGCGTCTGCCGTCGCCCGCGAACCTGAGGTTCGAGTTCGTCTCCGCGCTGGCCACGCGGCCTTGAGAAGGCCGCGTTATCCCTGGTCCCCGATCCCTGATAGCATCGAACCTCTATGCGAAAAGCCGTTGTGTGCTTCGTCTTTGCAGCCGTGTGTGCGGTCGGCGCCCTGCATGCCCAGCGGGCGGGCGCGCCTGTTCGATATCGATTGTCCTTCCCCGAGCCGCAGCACCATTGGATGCAGGTGGAAGCGTCGTTCGCTCAATTGGGACCAGGCACCCTCGAACTGCGGATGAGCCGATCGTCCCCGGGGCGCTATTCGCTGCACGACTTCGCCAAGAACGTCTACGACGTGCACGCCACGGGCGCGGACGGACGCGAGCTGCCGACCGCGCGACCGGATCCATCCGGGTGGAGCGTGAGCGGTCACGGCGGCAGCGTGGACGTGAAGTACAAGGTGTACGGCGACCGGGTGGACGGCACGTACCTCGGCATTGACGCGACGCACGCGCACATCAACATGCCCCCGGCCATCATGTGGGCGCACGGCCTGGACGAGCGGCCGGTTGCCGTCACGTTCGAGCAGCCGGCAGGCATGCGCTGGCAGGTGGCGACGCAGTTGCACGCGGGCAGACATCCGAACGACTCGCGGAAGCCTGTCCCCGATCGCTTCGAATTCACCGCGCCGAATCTGCAGTACCTCATGGACAGCCCGTCCGAGTTCGGGCCTGTCGCCGTCCGCCAGTTCACGGTCGGTGCGCGCTCGTTCCGTTTCGCCGCGCACCACACCGGCACGGACGCGGAGCTCGACAGCCATGTGAAGGACGTTGAGAGAATCGTCCGGCAGGAGGGCGCGATCTACGGGGAGTACCCGGAATACGAGCCGGGCTACTACACGTTCCTCGCCGAATACCTGCCGTACGCGAGCGGCGATGCCATGGAGCACCGCAACAGCACCGTGATGTCCGACGCGGGGTCGATTGCCAGCGGCCGGCTGCGTTTGCTCGACACCGTCGCGCACGAGTTCTTCCACTGCTGGAACGTCGAGCGCATCAGGCCGCAGGGTCTGGAGCCTTTCGATTTCGACCGCGCGAACATCACCGACTCGCTCTGGCTGGCCGAGGGCTTCACCCAGTACTACGGCCCGCTCGCGCTGCAGCGGGCGCAACTGACGGACCTCGCGTCCACCGCCCGCACGTTCGGGGGATTTATCGAGTCGGTCGCGCAGGGACCGGGACGGCAGGTGCGGTCCGCCGTGGAGATGAGCCGCATGGCGTCGTTCACCGACGGCAGCCGCACGATCGACCGGACGAACTGGACGAACACCGTCATCTCGTACTACGCGTTCGGTGGAGCGATTGCGCTGGCGCTCGACTTGTCGCTGCGGGACCGGACGGACAGCCGTGTGTCCCTGGACGACTTCATGACGGCGATGTGGCGCAAGCACGGCAGGCCCGGCGGCGCCCGTGAGGGCTACGTCGATCATCCGTACAGCCTGGCGGACGCGGAAGCGACGCTCGCTGACGTCAGCGGCGACCGCGCCTTCGCGCGCGACTTCTTCGCGCGCTACATCGAGGGACACGATGCGGCCGACTACAGGCGCCTGCTGGCGAGGGCCGGGTTCGTGGTCCGCAAACGCGCGGCGGGCCGCGCGTGGCTCGGCGACCTGCAGCTCGACTCGCGCAATGGCGCGCGTCTCGCCGGGCTCGTCGCGCCCGGCTGGCCGATCTACGCGTCGGGCATCGATCAAGACGATGAGCTGCAGCGGCTGGACGGACAGCGGATCGCCGGCGACGCCGACGTGCACACCGTGCTGCAGCGACACAAGCCGGGCGACACGGTGTCGATCGCCTTCGTGGACCGCGGCGGCGCCGCGAAGACCGCCACCGTCAGGCTGGCTGAGGATCCGAACGTGGAAGTCGTGCCGTCGGAATCGGCCGGTGGCTCGCTGAGCGAGGCGCAGAAAGCGTTTCGCTCGCGCTGGCTGGGAGCGAAATAGATGGTCGTCCCCTGGCTGCGCGCCCTCGATCTCGCCATCGGCATCGTCGATCTCGTGCGGCGCCGGAAGATGAAGCGCCAAAGCCAGGCGCAAGCAGCGCTCGTCGACCGCGGGCGCGAGACGTTCGATCCGTCCGACACGAGCATCGCCGGCGTCGTGGATGCGGCCGTGAAGCAGGCGCTCAGCCGCGACGCCAGACGGATGGAGCTGGAGCGCGAACGACTCGACGCCGATCGTCTGCGCGCCGAACGCGCGGCGAAGATGGATGCGATCCGTCGGGCCGGCGACCGCGAGCTCGGGCGGTTGCGCCTGCTGACGGCCGTTGCGGTGGCGAGCTGGATCGGCACGGTGCTGGCGGCGCTCCGCCTGAACTCAGGCGCGTCCGGCGCGCGCGTCGCCATGGGCGGGGCCTGGATGCTCTTGCTGGCCGCGATCGTCCTGTCGTTCACGGCCCAGGCTCGCGTCGCCGATCTTCTGGCCCGCTCGGACGAGGGTGGGTCGGTCAGGCCGAGCGCGATGCGCAGCATGCTCGGGCGGCTGGCGATCGCGTTCGTAATCGCTGGTCTGGCGATGGCCGGTCTCGCGATTCTGGTGTAGGGCGGATCGCGCGCCCTCTATCGCACTGTGAAGAGTACACCAGGGGACAGCTTGAAGTCCGGGTCCAGGGCTCGTTTCACCTCGCGCATGGCGTCGACCCCCTCGCGCCCGTACAACTCGAGCAGCAGATGCTGCTTGACGGGATTCCTGCCGACGCCGTGTTCCGCCAGCGGCGATCCGCCCAGTCGAATCACTTCGCGGCCGCATGCGAGAATGGCCGCCTTTCCGGATTCGACGTCGTCCATCGATCGAGGAATGACATTCGGATGCAGGTTGCCGTCCGAGATGTGGCCCCAGACCGCGAGGTCGAGGCCCTGGAATGCCGCGTCGTAGATCGCGAGCAGCTCTTCGAGGTGCTCGAAGGGCACGATCATGTCGGCGGCGGTCTTCGCGATGTGCGCGTCCACCGACTGCTGGGCCCGCCCGACACGCGCGTTGACGGCCGCAGGCACTGCTTCTCGCAACGCGAGCAACTGCTCGGCGCGCGCGCGGTCGCCGGGAACGGCAATCTCCACGCCGTCCAGGACGCCCGCCTGGTCCAGCATCCGGCAGAACCGCACGAGTCGCGTCTCGGGCGCGTGGGGTTCGCGCGCCAGACCGATTTCCTCGAACGCCTGCGCGGACGTCATCGCCGGCAGTTCCAGCGTGATGAGCAGCGCCATCCCGGCCGAGGCCGGAACCGCCACGCCGAAGAGACGATCCGCGCCGTCCTCGCTCAGCAGCGCCAGGCACCGCGCGTCCATGTGCTCGATGGCGGACACGTCGAGGCCGTGCGGATCGCCGCCTCGCCAGGTGTCGCGCGCCGCGTCGCGCAACCTGGTCACCAGATCGAGGGCGACCCGTCGGTCCGCGCACGGCACGAACGCGAGGCACATGGCCGGTCGCACCGGCAGCACGCGGAGGGTCGCCTCGGTAATCACGCCGAGCGTGCCTTCGGACCCGATGAACAGATCGATGAGGTCCATGCCCGGCGCGGCGAAATAGCCGGCCGACAGTTTCGGCACCTTCGGCATCCGGTAACGGGGAACAGTAATGCGCGCGGTCCGGTCACGCAGCACGATCTCGAACCATCCATCC
>Ga0156171_1059_pt1 | contig 10386 bp, 8 predicted proteins | sample RifCSPlowO2_12_FD_107824 | JGI IMG/M metagenome (GOLD analysis project Ga0156171, IMG submission 107824) | Acidobacteria bacterium RIFCSPLOWO2_12_FULL_66_10 | reverse complement strand
CGACGATGAGCCGCCTGCCCGTGCCGCGTTCGCCCACGATGAGCGCCGGGACGCTGTTGGTGGCCAAGCGGCCAATCATCTTGTACACATCGCGCATCGCCGGCGAGTCGCCGACCAGGGTGATGCGCACATCCGGCGCCGGCGCCTCGGCGCCGGGCTCATTCCCGACCCGCTGCGCGGTGAGCGCCTTGGTGATCACCGAGCGCAGCTCGTCCAGGTCGAGCGGCTTGGTGACGTAGTCGAACGCGCCGGCTCGAATCGCGTCTATCGAGGTCTGGCTCGTGCCATACGCGGTCATGATCACGACGTACAGATCGGGAAACCGCGCGCGAAGCTGCTGCAGCGCCTCCAGGCCGTTCATGCCCGGCATCCGCACGTCCATCATGACGAGATCGGGCCGGCGCTCGTCGACCAGGCGGATCGCGTCCTCGGCACTGCTGGCCAGGCGGCACGCATGCCCTTCGAAGGCGAGGAAATGCTGAAACGCCGTCGCGATGGATTGGTCGTCGTCGACAACGAGGATGTCAGTCACGGGCTCCTTCGCGCACCGGCAGACGAATGGTCGCGCGTGTCCCCTTCGGCGCACGCGCCGCCAGCTCGATCCGGCCGCCATGGTTCTCCACCACCGCCTTCGCGTTCACCAGCCCGAGTCCGACGCCGTCAGGCTTGGTCGACACGAACGGATCGAACACATGGGCGAGAATCGCCGGGTTCACGCCTTTCCCATCGTCGCATACGTCGAGCTCGACCGTCTTTTCGTGGTCGACCAGGCGCGTCGCCACCGTCAGCGTCCCGCCGACCGGCATGGCGTCCGCCGCATTATTGACGATGTTGAGCAGGGCCTGCTTGAAGCGCTCGGCGTCCAGGGTAATCTCGGGCAGACCGTCGGCCAGCCGGGACTCGACCGCAATCTTGCGATACGTGAGCTGTGGGGCCAGCTGCCGCAGCACGTCCCGCACCACGTCGTTCAGCTGCGAGGGGCGCCCCTTCAGTTCGCCCGGCTTGGCCAGCTCCAGCAGATCGCGGACGACGGACTCGACCTGCGTGATGTCGCGCAGCACCGCGGCGACAATGTCCTGGCTCTCCGCGTCGTCGAGCCGCGCGCGCAGCAACTGCGTCTGCATCTTGATCGACGACATCGGGTTGCGGATGTCGTGCGCAACCCGTGCGGCGAGCAACCCCGCCAGACCGAGTTTCTCCGAACGGACCAGGGCGGCCTGCGACTGCTCCAGGCGATCGAGCATGTCGTTGAACGCCGCGCCGAGACGGCCGACCTCGTCGTCACCCACGATCGCGCGTCGGCGCGCGTCGCCGCCGGACACCTCGCGGGTGAACTGCACGAATGCATCGAGCGGGGCGGTCACGCGGCGGGCGACCAGCTGGCTGACGAGCACCATGACGAACAAGCTGACCAGCGCGGCGACGAGAATGGTCCTCGTCACCGTCCGGGTCGCGGCCATCAGTTCAGACGTTTCGGCGACGACGGCGACGAACGTGTCGGGCCGCGCAGGCACGCGCCTGTACGCCACGTCGCAGGGGCCGCCGCATTGCATGTGCCGCACGAGCGGCGTGCCGTCTTCGGCGGCGATCGCGCTCGGGGTGGCGTCCGCGGCCGTCACCGCCGCGAACCGCGATGCGTCCCGAGGATCGACCGTACTGGCCAGCACTTTACCTGCGGCCGTGTACGTGATCACGTCGGCTCCGGCGATGGCCTTCACGCTCCGCAGGATCGCCGGATTGAGCGCGAAATCACTCTGGCTGACCAGCGCCGCGGCGTTCAGAATCTGGGCCTCGACGCGCGCGGCGAGTGCCCGTGACGTGACCGAGAGCGCCACGTACGCGGTCGCCGACATTGCGACGAGCGCGACGCACACGAACGGAATCACGAGCCGGTGATGCAGCCGCAGACGTGCGAAAGCCATGACCTCAGAAACCGACGACGTGGTGTGCGTAGGCCTCGTAGATCGAACGGCCGATGGCCACGAACTCGCCGGTGACGGGGGCAAGCGCCGGCGCATCGACCACGGCGCGGTACTTCGTGACGATGTCCGACAAGCCCGACCCGAGGTACTTGCTCTCGCCCTCGTAGAGGTGCGCGGCGTGCTGCAGCCCCGCGGGCGTCCGTTCGAATTCTCCGCTCAGCCGCTCCAGCACCGGGGCGCGATCGAAGTTGAACGCCACGTACGCGCGCAGATCGTCAATAAGCGCGGCGAGCGGATCGCCATCCGGCAGCGACGCGCGCGCAGCGGCCCCGCGCGTGTCCGCATCGGCGCGGAGCCGCCGGGCTTCCTCCACGCGGGCGAGGCCGGCGGCGCGATAGTTCGGCAGGAGCGGCGTGTGCCGCACGAAGAGCGCGTTGTGGAAATCGTACGTGTAGTTGCGATCGAGGATGTGGTAACCCACGAGCATACGGTCCAGCGTGCGGCCGTAACCGATGAGCGCCTCGCGCACGACGTCCGGCGACGCGGGCACGGCCGGCGCGCCGGGCGGAACCTGAATCTGGTCGATGCGGTAGTTCGCGTCCTTCTGGCTCGGATCCATGAAAAAACTCGGGCTGCCCTGATACGCGCCTGGCTGATTCTTGTAGCCCACGTACGTCCCGAGCGAGAGAGCGAACCCGACGAGCAGGACGCCACACGCGAATCGCTCGCCGCGCCCGCGCCGCTCCGCCGGTTCGGCCGGCGCGGCCCCCGGCTGCAGTCCGTAGAGGACCGTGCCGAGGATCATCAGCACGAGGGTAACGACCATCAGGGTGCCGAGAAACTGATAAGCGAGCCAGATCTCCGCCGTCATCAGCACGGCGGCCAGGCGCGTCGCCCCGCGACGGTCGAGGGATCGTCCGGACATCCGGGCCAGCAGGTGTCTGGTGCCGGCCACCAGCACCGCGACGGGTGTCGCGAAGATCGCGGCGAGGAGCACGTGGCAGATTGCCCGCATCGGGTTGATGGACAGGTTGTCGATGATCTGATCGCCCTGTGCGACGATCGGATAGAGCAGCCACGGAAACGTCAGGGGCAATGACACGCGCAACCGCTTTGAGCGGAACAGATACGCCCCGGCGATGAGGACGAACCCGAGGCCGAACACGCTGATGAACTCGCCCTGATCGATGAGGTAATGGGCCTTGAGATCTGTTTCGGCGACCGCGAGGGCGAGAATCGTCAGCGCCAGCACGCCGGTCGACACGATCAGCCAGATCGGCGGCCGGGTCGGCGCCTCGGTCCGGACGGAGAACGGAACGGAGGTCGTCGCAGTCACGGGCGGGTGCCGATCACCAGCGCATGAGGATTCGGCGGCGGCAGATTGCGCACCTGCACGTCGACGAAGCCGACCTCCTGCATCCAGGCGGCCATCTCGGTCTTGGCGTGTGCCGAGCCATCTGCGCTCGTCAGCATCATGTTCAACGCGAAGTACACCGTGAACGGCGGCGTGCGCTTCTGGTCGTCGTCGAAGAAGACGTCGCTGACGATCACGAGGCCGCCGGGATCGAGCGCGGCGAACGCCTTGCGCAGAAGGAGTCGGCAGGACCCGGGCGTCTCGCGATGCATCATCCCGGACAGCAGCGCCAGATCGTACCCCGTCCCGAACGGCGACGTCAGATAATCCCCGGGCATCAGCGTGACGCGATCGCCGTAGCCGCTCGCCTCGATCAGCTCGCGCGTCACTTCGAGGACGCCCGGCACGTCGAGCACAGTGGCCGTCAAGCCCGGCGCGTCGTGAATCAGTGCCACCGAGTACGTGCCGGGCCCGCCGCCGACGTCTAGCAGGCGGCGACGCCCTTTCACGTCCACCAGATGCGGCAGCACCGATCCGATGCCGCGCGCGCGCTCGTGCATCGCGTAGACGAACGCGCGGGTCTTCTCCTTGTCGTCGCCGAGAATGGTGTCCGGCGGCATGGGCGGCGTGCCGGACCGCATGAGGTCCGCGAGACGGCCCCACGCCGGATACAGATCCTCGGCGTACTTGAAGCCGTTCGCGCTGTACGCGGGACGGCCCCGCACGAGGTAGGCATCGACGACGGGCGTATTCGCGAAGCCGTCGCCCTCCCGCGCCAATAGTCCCTCGGCGACGCAGGCCTCGAGGAGCAAACGGACGGGCTCCGGCTTGGCGCCGCAGCACCACGCCACCTCCGCGGCCGTTTTGGCGCCGCCGGCGAGGGCCGTGAACAAGTCGAGATCGGCAGCGGCGAAGAGCACGGCAGACGAGCGATGCGCGAGCGCGATCTGCATGAGCAGCGCGGGATTCGGCAGGCGGGGCGCCTCAGACATTCAGGCTCCAACGGTCAGACGACAAGAACCTCGAATCTTAACATGCGGGCCGCGCGTCTTCTTTGCCTGACTCGGAGGTTTCGGCTAGAGTGAAGGACTGTTTTCCACACGACGCATGACAACCTTCCCACTGTTTCTCGCTGCGGTACGCGCACGCGTTGACGAGGCCGGCGCGCGCTGGCTGGACCACGCCGTGTCGCTGGCGGGCGCCGGCGGTGACATCCTGCCGCGCGCGTATACCGCCGCCCCGAAGCACGTCGGCCGCGCGCCGCTCGGGCTCGACGCCACCGAACGCCGGGCTCTGGCCGCGGTGGCGCCGCATCTCACCGTCGACCGCTGGACCACGGACGATGCCGCGCGATGCGTGCTGCTGCTGGCGGCGGCCGACCGGCTCGACAGCGACGCGTTCGTCCGCGTGGCGATTCATTGTTACGAGAACGGCGATGCCCGTGAACAGCAGAGCTGGCTGCGGGCCGTCAGCCTCCTGTCGGATCCCGATCGGTTCATGGCCGTCGCCATCGATGCCTGCCGGACGAACATCGTGCCGCTGTTCGAATCGATCGCCTGCGAGAACCCGTATCCCGCACAACACTTTCCCGAGCGCAACTTCAACCAGCTGGTCCTCAAGGCCCTCTTCAACAGCGTGCCGCTCGCACGGATCGTCGGCCTGGACACCCGTCGCAACCCCGAATTGGCGCGTATGGCCGGCGACTACGCCGCCGAACGGCGGGCCGCGGGCCGCTCCGTGCCGGCCGACATTGCACTCGCGACCGAGGATGGTCGGGCCGCCGAGGAGATCACAGGATGAAGATTTTCGATCCGCACGTGCATATGACGTCGCGCACGACCGACGACTACGAAGCCATGGCCGCCGCCGGCATCGTCGCGGTCCTGGAGCCCGCGTTCTGGCTGGGACAGCCGCGTGTCACCGCCGGCAGCTTCGTGGACTATTTCAACAGCCTCGTCGGCTGGGAGCGCTTCCGCGCGTCGCAGTTCGGCGTCCGGCATTTCTGCGCGATCGGGCTCAACCCAAAGGAATCGAACAACCCGAAACTGACCGGCGAGGTGCTGGGACTGATGCCCCGCTATCTGGAGAAGGACGGGGTCGTGGCCGTCGGCGAAATCGGATTCGACGATCAGACCGACGCCGAGGAGGCGTCCTTCAGACGGCAAGTCGAGCTGGCGCGCGAATTCAACCTGCCGGTGCTGATTCACACGCCCCATCGCGACAAGAAACGCGGAACCGAGCGCTCGATCGACGTCGTCCGATCCGTCGGGTTTCCCGAAGAGCGCGTGCTCATCGATCACAACAACGAGGAAACGCTGCCCCTGGTGCTCGCCTCGCGCTGCTGGGCGGGACACACGATCTATCCGAACACGAAAATGGACGAGCAGCGCATGGCCGCGCTCGTGCAGAAGTACGGCAGCGATCGCATCATCGTAAACAGCGCCGCCGACTGGGGCATCAGCGATCCGTTGAAGGTGCCCAAGACCATCGCGGTGATGCGCGAACGGGGCATTTCGGACGATACGATCGAGCGGATCGTGTGGCATAACCCGGTGGCGTTCTTCGCGCAGAGCGGCCGGCTCGATCTGGCTGAATTGTCCGAGAGACCTTCCGTGGATCGCTCTCAGAAATTCGAAGCGAACTCGGTGCTGCGCGGAGAGCAACGATAATCCATCCCACCGCAGTCATTAATGTCGTCGGCCTGACCCAGGCGCTGCTCGGTGAGGACACGCCGCACCTGAGCGCGCTGGCGCGCGACGGGGCGCTGGCGCCGATTCGCGCCATCACGCCGGCGGTCACGTGCACCGCGCAGGCGACCTTCCTCACCGGCACGCTCCCCCGCGACCATGGGATCGTCGGCAACGGCTGGTACTTCCGCGATCGCGCGCAGGTCGCGTTCTGGCAGCAGGCCAATCAACTCGTCGCCGGAGAGAAGGTCTGGGAGACCGCCAGACGCCGCGATCCTGCCAGTTCGTGCGCGAACGTGTTCTGGTGGTTCAACATGTACAGCAGCGTGGACTGGTCGGTGACCCCGCGACCGATCTATCCGGCTGACGGACGAAAGATCCCGGACATCTACAGCCAGCCGGCGGATCTCGGGACGCGCCTCGCCGCCGACATCGGCGTGTTTCCGTTCTTCAATTTCTGGGGGCCGACCGCCGACATCCGATCGAGCCGGTGGATTGCGGAGGCTTCGGCGCGGGTTGACGGGTGGCATGCGCCGTCGCTGCTGCTCGTCTACCTCCCGCACCTCGACTACAACCTGCAGAGGCTGGGCCCGGACAATCCCAGGAGCCGAGCCGACGCGCGCGCGATCGACGAGGTCTGCGGGACGCTCATCGCGCGGCTTCGCGAGCGCGGCCGCCGCATCATCGTGTTGTCCGAATACGGGCTCGTGCCGGTGCGGCGGCCGGTGCACATCAACCGCGTGCTGCGCGAGGCAAAGCTGTTGGCGGTCCGCGACGAGCTGGGCACTGAGGCGCTCGACGCCGGCGCCAGCGAAGCGTTCGCCGTGGCCGACCATCAGGTGGCGCACGTGTACGTGAGGAACCGGTCGCGGATTGCGGAAGTCAATACGCTGCTCGAACGCGTGCCCGGTGTCGACAAGGTGCTCGATCGCCGCGCGCAGGCGTCCATCGGCCTGGATCACGAACGCGCCGGCGAGCTCGTCGCGATTGCCGCGGCCGACAGCTGGTTCACGTACTACTACTGGCTGGACGACCGCCTCGCGCCCGATTTCGCACGGACGGTCGACATCCACCGGAAGCCCGGCTACGACCCGGTCGAACTCTTCGTGGACCCGGAGTTGCGCCTGCCGAAGCTGAAGATCGCCGCGACGCTCGCGAAGAAGGCGCTGGGAGTCCGGTATCTGATGAAGGTCATTCCGCTCGATGCGACGCTCGTGCGTGGCTCGCACGGTCGGGTCACGGACCGATCCGAGGATGGACCGGTGTTCATTTCCTCAGAACGGAGCGCGGTGGACGGGCCGATCGAGTCGACGTCGGTCCGCGATCTGATGCTCGCGCATCTGTTCGATGTCTACCCGCGGTCTGGCTGAAGCCGGGCCTATGTACCTGGCACCACGCGCTGAAGAACGAGCGTCAGCACGAATCCCGCTGCGGCCAGCAGCGCCACTGAACCCCCGCCATTCACGATCACGACGCCGGCGTCCACCAGGGAAATGCCGGCGATCAGCCACGGAATGAGCCACCCGCCTTGCGGGCCGGCCTGCTTCGCAACCCACGTCAACGCGACGACGTACCCGGTTATGACGACGGCCGCGAGCACAACGGCCGGCGAGACCGCCGCCCCGACTGCGGCAGCCGCCAGGCAGTAGACGAGCCCGCGGCACACACCCATCACCAGCGGACCGAGGCGATCGCGCTTGTGGCGACAGTCGTAATACAGGATGGCGGCCGCGAGCGCGAGCGCCCAGAGCACCGCGCTCGTCGTCGCGGTCCACGCGAGGAGCAGCCCTCCCGCCGCGAGGAGGGCGAAGCCGATCCCCAACACTTCGGCGCGTGTGACGTCGCCCATGGGCAGCGGCCGGTCCGTCCGGTGCGTCGCGTCGAACGCGTGGTCGAAGGCGTCGTTCAGGAACATGCCGGCCGTGTACAGCAGCGACACGGCAACCGAGACCAGGACGATGTCGCGGACGTGGAACGGCGCGCGCGACGCGACCGTGCCTGCCAGCACGTTGCTCCACACCGTCGGCAGATTCGACAAGCGCGACAGCAGTAGGTACGCCCGCCACTTCGGCCGACGAGCGGTCACGACTCGAGCGTGTTCCGCGCCCATATCAGTTCGCGCGCAATGGCCGCGTGCACATCAACCGTCCGGTACTCCGGCGGGAGCACGTCCCAGGTGTAGGTCTCGACTTCAAAGCACGAGCAGATGTCGCGGTCCTTGAACAATTCGAGCAGTGAGACGAGATAGGGCTGGGTGGTTTCGAACGCTCGCATCGCCGGCAGAAAGATCGGCACGTGGAAATGCACGCGCCAGTCGCGCGCGACCGGCGACTGGTCGCGCGACCGTGCGGCCAGCGCCTCCGGCAGATCCACGTATCGAACGACGCCGTCCGGGCGTCGCTCGACGACCTGATGCAGGTAGGTATCCTCGGCGAACGGCGCCAGCGCGGCGGTGAGAGCCGCGGCGTCCCGGCCGTCCAGCTGAAGCGCCGAGCTCACCTGGACCTTGCGAACGCGCACGCCGACTCGATCGAGCGTTGCGAGCGCCGCGGCGGCATCTTCGAATTCCACCGCCATGTGACAGGCGTCGAGGCAGACGCCGACGTGCCGGCGCACGTCCTCGACGGTCATCATCGCGCCCTGCTCGCGCGAGATCGCGGCGACGCGCGCAGGGTCAAACAGGTGCCGGTCAAAGAACAGAACGGCCTCGTCCACGGTTTCGAGCACGCACGCGGGCTCGGGTTCAATGGCCAGAGCGATCGTGACGCCGGTCCGGGCGCGCAGCGCCATCAGATGCGCCGCGTGGCGCAGGATGTTGCCCGCGATCGCGCTGATGTCGGCGTCGGAGCGGATCTCCGTCTTGAAGGCGCCCGGCACCGTGCTCACGCTCCCGTCGATGTCGGATCGACCGCCGAGCAGTTCGGCCAGGATGTTCGACAGGTGATTCGTGTAGGCGACGCGGGCGGGATCGCGCCAGTCGGGCAGGTAGACCCGCTCCTTGACGCGCTGCCCGTGGAAGGCGCCGTAGGGGAATCCGTTGATCGTCGGCACGTAATAGCGTCCGGCTTTCAGAAACTCGCGGAAGTCCCCGAGGGCGCCGGGCTCGTCGAGCGATTCGGCCGCGGCGGCCGACAGGCGCAGGCCGACGGCCATCGGATCGTCCACATCGAGCAGCGCGCGAATGCGCGGGAGCGAGGTTCGGAGCGTGTCGCGCACGGCCTGCCACGTTTCGCCCGGATGGATGTTGGTGCAGTAGGTGAGGTGAAACCTGCCTGCGACGTTCATCGATCCCCGTCGGCGGCGCGCGCGGCCAGTTCGTCGATGGAAGCGCGCACGACCGACTCGTCCATGGACGTCACTTCGAAGCTGTCGCCAATGTCGCGCAGCAGGGTCACGTGCAGCTCGCCGCCCAGATGCTCGCGGAATTCCTGCAGGCCGGCGATCACGGCGACGGCGCCGGTGGCGTCGCGCCCGACAATGGCCTCGTCCCAGAGCGTGAGTCCAATCGCTTCGAGCAGCCGCACAATCCGCTCGGCGCAGGCGCGATCGAGGTAGGCCATCCGAACCGAGTAAATCAGGTCGAGCGCCATGCCGATGGCCACCGCTTCGCCATGGCGCAGCCGGTGTTCCGTCAGCGACTCCAGCTTGTGCGCCGCCCAATGGCCGAAGTCGAGCGGGCGCGCGCTGCCGAGCTCGAAGGGATCGCCGTTGCCGCAGATGTGCGCGAGGTGCAGCTCCGCCGAGCGCCGGATGATCGCGGCAAGCGTGACGCGATCCGCCGCGGCGATCTGATCGACGTGCGCCTCAAAGTACTGGAAGAACGCCGGGTCGCGGAGCAGCGCCACCTTCACGGCTTCGACGACGCCGCCGATGACGTCTCGGGGCTCGAGCGACTCGAGGAACCGCCCGTCGTTGATGACCGCGAACGGCGGGACGAACGTCCCGATAAAGTTCTTCTTGCCGAACAGATTGACGCCGTTCTTGACCGCGACACCCGAATCGGCCTGCGCGAGCACGGTAGTCGGCAGGCGCACGACGCGGACGCTCCTGTGCGCCACGGCCGCCGCGAAGGACACCATGTCGAGGACCGCGCCGCCGCCGATCACGGCGAGGAACGACTGACGATCGAGACCCACGTCGCTGATGTGTTTCAGGAGCAGTAACGGATGCGTCAGGTCGTTCTTGACCGCTTCGCCACCCGGCACGACCACCGGCGGCGCGACGAGCTCGAGCGATGCCGGATAGGCGCCGAAATATGCGTCGATCTCCGCAGGCAGCGTCGGATGCGCAGAGGCGACCTGGCTGTCGATCACGATCAGCACGCGGTGGCGCCGGTCAGGTTCGCGGCTCCGGATCGCGTCGACGAACACATGGTTCTCGACCGAGAACGCGTCCCACGTGAAGCACACGGGGAACTGAAACG
>Ga0156171_1039_pt1 | contig 10397 bp, 4 predicted proteins | sample RifCSPlowO2_12_FD_107824 | JGI IMG/M metagenome (GOLD analysis project Ga0156171, IMG submission 107824) | Acidobacteria bacterium RIFCSPLOWO2_12_FULL_66_10 | reverse complement strand
CTGGCACGCGGCATTGTCCTCACCACGGGCACGTTCAGTTATAACCTCGCGACGCTCAGCGTGCATGTGGAGAACCTGGCCGCCTCCACGACAGCCGACACACAACATCCCTTCCTGCAAGCCGGACGCCTCGACGTCACCCTGCCGCGATCGATCGTCACTGGTCGCCTTGCGTTGTTGTCGCTCACCGGCGACGGCGTGCGCGTGGAGCTCGTGCGCCGGCCAGATGGGTCGACGAACTTCCCGCGCGACGACAGCGCCGGCCCGTCCGGCTTTCCTTCGTCCTTTCCAATCGGCACGCTGGCCCTGTCGAATGCGTCGGTGGTGTGGCACGACGAGATGCTCGACATGAGCGCCGACGCCGGCCTCCTGTCCATCAACCTCCGTCCCGCTTCAGGTGGCGCCAGCGGCACGGTGACGCTCGGCCGTTTCGCCACGCTCCGCGCTGGCGACCACGAGACCACGGTCGCGGCCGATGCGCGGCTCGTCTGGAACGGCTCCCAGCTCTCATTCGACGCGCTTCGCCTCGAGGCTCCGGAAGCCACGCTGAGTGCCGCAGGATCGATCGGGTTGCTGGCCGCCGGCCGGCCGATCGAGATCGACGCCACCGGCAGCGCCGATCTCGATCGTCTGATGGCATGGTTTGCGCTGAATCCGCGCCCGCGCGGCCGCCTGGCGTTTCGGGCACGCGCCACAGGCAGCGCCGCCGATCCGATCGCCGACGTCACGCTGACCTCGCAGGGCCTCGCATGGCAGGGCCTGACGAACGTCTCGGCCGACACATTCGTGCATGTCGGCGGCGACGCCGTGGACATCGGACCGGTCACCGTGCGCGCCCTCGGCGGAACGGCCACCGGGCGCGGTCGCGTGGCCTTGTCGATGGGAGCGGCAAGCCCGGAACGGGCGCGGGCCACGATTGACTGGCGCGATCTGGACGTCACCGCGCTGCTGGCGGCGCTCGGTCAGCACGCGCCGGTCCGAGTCGGCACGCGATTCGACGGCCACGCGGACGCGGTGTGGACCGCATGGACGACTGAGGGGCTGACGAGCGCGTTGGCTGCGACCACTCGATCGGCCGCAGGCGACAAGGCGCTGGGGTTGAGCGGCACGCTGACGCTCAACGCGCGTGCGGGACAATGGCATGGCGCGATCGATCAATGGCTCGACCGCGCGGTGCGCATCGAGGGCCGGGCGGGCGGACGGTTGGCGCCGGCGTCACTCGCGGCGTCAACGATCGAGAGCACGCTCGTCGCGACGGCGGACTCATGGCCCGAGCTGTGGCGAACGCTTCACGGTCTCGGTCTGGTCGCCGCCACCCCACCGGCGACGCTTGGCGGCCGCGCGCGCGCAGACCTGACGCTGTCCGGCCGCGTCGGCGATCCGGGTCTCGCCGGCCACCTGGACGCGAGCCTCGAGGATCTCGAGCAACTGCCGGTGGACGGTCCGCCGAGCCCCCGGCCGTCAGGGCCGCTCAGTCTGTCGGCCACGATCTCCGGCGCTTCGAGGGCTCCCGCCATCGACGGCACGCTCGTTGGCGAGAGGCTCTCGATCGCTGGCCAGCACGCCGATCGTCTCGACGCGTCGATTGGCGTGACGAAACAGGGGGTGCGTGTCGAATCGCTCGCGCTGACGCAGGGAGACGGCCGCCTGACGGGAAGCGGACGATACGATCTGCGCACGAACGAGATGACGGCGCAGCTGAACGCGAGCGACCTGACGGTGAATCCCATCATGGGTACGCAGCCCGGCGAGATCCTCGTCCCGCTCACGGCGCGGCTCAGCGGCGAGTGGCGCGCGTCCGGCACGCCTGCGGACCCGCAGGGCTCCGGGCAACTGGATCTCACCGACACACAGGCGTGGGGTCGCTCGATCGGACGCGTCTCGTCACAGCTCACCCTGACCAATCACCGGCTGCAGGCCAGCGCCTCTCTCCCCGATCTCGCGACGACCGGCACGGCGACGCTCGCCCTCGCGGCGCCTGGCGCGTTCACCGTCGAGACGCAAACGACGGACGGCGATCTGGCCGCGCTGGCCACGCGGCTGGGCGTGGCGATCGGCGCGCCGGTGACGGGCCTCGCGTCGTTCGCGGCGCATATCGACGGCGTGCGCGACGACCTGGCGCACCCACACGGCACGATCGATCTTCAACGTCTCGATGGCGCCATCGGCGACGTGCCCGTGCGCGCCACGCAACCGGGTCGCGCGAGTTACGATGGCCGCACGGTCGATGTCGCGGATCTGACGTTCACAGCTGGCCGCAGCCGGCTGCACGCCGCGGGGCGGCTCGGACCGGAGCGTCCCGGCACGCTCGCTGCGTCACTCGACGGGGATGCCGCCGATCTCCAGCAGCTGACGCAGGCTTTCTTTCCGGACGGACGTTCCGGCGTACAGATCGCCGGCCAGGTTCACGTCGACATCCGAGCATCGGGCTCGCTCGATCGACCCGCGCTCACCGCCGCGGCGAGCCTGGACGCCGGCCGAGTGGCCGTTGCGAATCAGCCGCAGGCCACGGCGCTCATCGCACGCGCGGCCTACGAAGCCGGCGTGTTGACGCTGTCGCGGCTCGACACGACCTGGCAGGGCGCGTCGGTGTCGGCGACCGGCGAGATTCCGATCGCGCTCGTGGCGCCCGATGTGCCGGAGTGGCTCACCGGCGGCTCGCGCGCGCAACCCACGGGCACGTTGCGCGGGCGCGTCGACGGGATGACACCGGCGGTGCTGGCGCCGTTCGTCCCGGCGGAGTCGTTGTCCCAACTGTCCGGTCTGGTCTCGGGCGCGCTCACCCTCGACGCCGATCGGCCGTCTCTCAACGCCGTCCGCGGACAACTGATCCTCGACCGCGTCGATCTCGTCGTCTCCGGCATCCCGCTCAACCAGCAGCAGCCGACGCGCGTGGACGTCGCCAACGGGCGCGCGCACATCGCGCAATGGAACTGGGGCACGGGCGACAACCGCCTGTCGCTCAGCGGCGGCGTCCAGTTCGAGGGCGGTCAGGCGCTCGACATTTCGCTGGGCGGCGCGATGGACCTGCGGATGCTCGGCGCGTTTCTGCCCGGCGTCACGACCGGAGGCCGTGCGACGCTGACGGGACACGTCACGGGTACGCCGGCGGATCCGCAGATCGAGGGTCGCATCGATCTGCAGGGCGGCGAATGGCGCAACGCGTCGCCTCGCCTGGCTGTGACGGATTTCACGGGGACCGTGCTGCTCTCCCGCACCGAGTTGAGGGTTTCCGGTGTCGAAGGCCAGGCCAACGGCGGCGCGTTGTGGGTGGCCGGCGCGCTGAAACACTCCGGTCTGCAACTCACAAGCGGCTCGCTCGCGATCACCGGCCGCGGCCTTGCCATGGCCATCCCCGACGCGCTGAAGACCGAGGTCAATCTCGATCTGAGGCTCGCCGTCGATGAGGGATCGCTCTCGTTGTCCGGAGACGCCACGGTACTCGGCGGCGCGTACCACGAGCCGATCTCGCTCGCGTCGGGCGTGCTGCAGATCCTCGGCACCGCTCCCGCAGGCATTCAGCTCGACACGCCATCAGTCGCCGCAGCGATGGTGCTCGACGTCAGGCTGACGACGTCCGAGGACATCGCCGTGGACAACAACTACGGGCAACTGGCGCTCGCGGCCGACGTGCGCATCGGCGGCACGGTGGCCGCGCCGACCCTGATCGGCCGGGCCGAAGCCCGTGAAGGCGGACGCATTTTTCTTGGCGGGAACGTGTATCAGATCGTCGGGGACGGCGTGATCGATTTCGCCAATCCCGCCCGCATCGAGCCAGACCTTCGCGTCACCGCACAAACCCGCGTCTCGGGCTACGACATCACGTTGAATCTGAAAGGTCCGCCCGCCACGCTCGAGACCACGCTCACGTCGGAACCGCCACTCAGCCAGGGCGAAATCGTGTCGCTGCTGGTGACCGGACAGACGCAGAACGCCGGCGCTATCGCCATCAGCAGCGACCAGGTCATCGGCTATCTCTCGGGAGAGGTCCTCGGCGTGACCGGCCGCGCGCTGGGACTGGACGCGCTGCGCGTCGAACGCGGACAGGACGTCCGGTTCGACGCCGGGCTAGTCGCGAGCGAAACCGACCCCGCGTCTCGCCTCACGTTCGGCAAGCAGGTCTCGCGCGCGGTCGACGTCGTGTTCTCCCAGAGCCTCAAGGACAGCGGCAAACTCACCTGGATCATCGCGTACCGACCGAAGTCGAGCCTCGAACTGCGCCTGGTGTCGCAGGACAACGTGACGCGCATCTACGATTTCCGGCACGACATGACGATCGGCGGCGCGAGTACGGCCACATCGCCCACTGTTCGTCCGACCTCGAAAGTGGCGTCGGTCGGGTTCAGCGGCGCGTCCGGCGTGCCCGAGGCAGAACTGCGCGGCCACCTTCGGCTTAAAACGGGGGACACATTCGACTTCTACAAGTGGCAGGGAGACCGTGACCGCCTCGAACGGGCGCTTCGCCGGGACGACCACCTCGAGGCGCGGGTCTCCGCTCGACGGTCCGGGTCAGCGGGTGAGGCAGCGGCCACGGTCGACCTCACCTACAACGTGTATCGCGGTCCTCGAACGGTCATCGATATTTCGGGGACCTCTTCCGACGGCGCGGTTCGCGAGGAGTTGGCGCGGCTCTGGGGTCAGGCGGTCTTCGACAGCTTCCTGCTCGACGAAGCCAGGAACGCGGCACGCGCGGCCTCGATTCGCGACGGTTACCTGCGCGCGACGGTCACGGCCGCGATCGAGCGACGGGAGAGTCCTGACGAAAAGCATCTGGTGGTCAGCATCCAGCCAGGCACATGGTACGCGCGTCCTCGTCTGGCGTTCACGGGTCAGCAGCACGCCAGCGCCGACCGTCTTGACGAACTGGCGCGCCTGAGCCCATCGCCGTGGATCGATCCGGCGCCGCTGGTGAAGGCGGTCACCACGATGTACCGCAACGAGGGATTTCTCGACGCGGACGTCCGCATCGACTCGCCCGTCTTCGACGTCGCCTCCGCTACATTTCCCATCGTCATTCGCGAGGGTCCGCGATTCCGCCTCGAGAGCGTGGAGTTCGTCGGCGCACGTGCGCGGGGGCCGGAGGCGGCCGAGAAGGCGTTCGGGCTACAGCCGGGCGCCGCGCTGACGCGAGACGCGGCCGATGCCGCCGTCCTGGCGCTGACGGCGTCATATCGGACCGACGGGTTCAATGCGGTGCGCGTGACGCTGACGAGCCAGGCGACGCGGGCCACCGGGCTCGTGGCGCTCACGGTCACGGTGGACGAAGGGCCGCGACAGGTCGTGCGCGACGTCGTCGTCACGGGCGTCCGGCGGACGAGCCCGACGCTCGTCAGTCGCGCGCTGAAGCTCGACGCCGGCCAGCCGGTGGATCTCTCGACGTGGGCGCAGGCGCGCAAACGCTTGTACGACTCGGGCGTGTTTCGGCAGGTGGACATCAGGGCCGAGGCGATCGACCCGGAGGACGCGGCCGCTGCTCAGGTCGAGCAGCCAATCCGCGCGCGCGTGACGCTCGAGGAATGGCCGCCGATCCGCGTGCGCTACGGGTTCGAACTGGACGATGAACTCAGACCCGCGAGCGAAGCCACAACGTTGCGGGCGGGCGTGGCCGCCGACGCGACGTACCGCAATGTGTTCGGCCGAGCCGGGTCCGCCGGCCTCGCGGCGCGCTATACGAAGGACTTCAACGCCACGCGCGGGTTCTTCTCCACGCCATTCTTCTTCGGTTTACCGCTGACGTCGAATCTGTTCGTGGCGCGGTCCCTGGAGCAGCGCGGGACGTCGACCGATCGACCGTTCGTCATTAACAAGTCCGAGTTCACGGCCGAGCAGCGGTTCCGCGCCGGGCGCCGGCTGCAGATCGCCTATAGCTACAACTTCCAGAAGAACCACACATTCGACACCAATGCCGACCCGGACGACCCGTTTGTCTTCGACGTCACGACCAACATCGCGCGCGTGACGACGACGGCGCTCGTCGACACCCGGGACGATCTGGTGGACGCCACGCGGGGCCTGCTGTTCTCCTCGACGTTCGAATACGGCGCGGGCCCTCTGGGCTCTGACCTGCGGTTCGCGAAGTACTTCGTCCAGCAGAACTACTATCGAACGCTCAGCGGCCGGGTGGTGTTCGCCACGTCGGGCCGTCTGGGACTGGGCGCCGGGTTCGGTCAGGAGCTGATTCGAACGGAGCGGTTTCGCGCCGGCGGCGGCAACAGCGTCCGCGGGTTCGGCCAAGACGCGCTCGGACCAGTCGACGTGTTCGGCGATCCGGCCGGCGGCAACGCGCTGCTGGTGCTCAACGAAGAACTGCGGTTCCCGATCGCCTGGCGCTTCCGCGGCGTCGGGTTCCTCGACGCCGGGAACGACTTCGCGACGATTCACGACTTCGGCCTGACGACGTTACGGGTTGGAACGGGCGTGGGCCTGCGCGTGCAGACCCCCGTCGCGCTGCTGCGCGTCGATCTGGGCACGCCGCTCCGGGCCCGGCCGGGTGAAACGCGCCTCCGGTGGTTCTTCTCGATCGGACAGGCGTTCTAGCGCGGCTACCGTCCGCGGATGGTACGCAGAATCGATTCGACTTCGGGACGCTCGGGAGCGTCGGGCGCCAGCTTGATGAACATCTCGAAGTTGTTGGCCATCAGGTCGATGCGCTTGACGCGGGAGTTGGCCAGCCCCGCGTAGTAGTAGGCGGCGGCGAAGGTCGGGTCGAGCTGCGTGGCTTTCGTGAACGCGCCTGCCGCCTCGCCGTAATCCCTGCGCGTCATGAGGACGACACCGCGCTGGTAGTGCGACTCCGGCAACGAGTCTCCAAGGCGGACAGCCTGGTCGGCCGAGGCCAGCGCCTCCTCCAGCTGCTTGTCCAATACCTGCACGGCAGATTTCCCGACCGCGCCCCACGGATCCTCCTCGCCGCTCTCCGCCAGACGCAGATACGCGCGCCGTGCGCCATCGTCATCCTTGAGTTTGGTCAGGCTTTGCGCCGCGAGGAATTGCAGCCTCTTGTCCGCCTCGGCAGCGGCCTGGTCGGTCGCGCGCACCACTTCCTGATACCGGCCGGCGTCGTAGAGCTGACGCACATCCGCGACGGTCTGTCCGGCGGCCAGCGTCAGCGTGAGCGCGATGATTGAGCCCGTAGACATGGTGATCCTCTCCCTAATCGTACAGCGGTCTTCTTCCGAAGCCGGAACCTTTCGACTGGGCGTGGGCGGTTCGGCGAGCGCAGCCGCGGGTTCTGGTCGAACGTGATGCGCTTGGTCTGAAATTCGAGGCGCGCTCGCGGGCGCATAGCCCGTGCGCGATCGACGCCCGAGCGTGATAGGGTTGCTTGACCATGCAGCGGCTCATCGAGCAGCCAGCGGGCGACGGCGATGTGTTTGCCGGACCCGGGCGCGTCGGGCGGGTGCACTACCACCTCTCCGTCTATCGGCAGTTCTCGGACGCCGAGGGCGAACCCGTCCCGGGGCACATCGAGGTCGAAGGACGCATCACGCCGATCGACGTTTCGGATCTCATCGAGACGAATTTGGAACGATCAGAACTGACCCTTCACCTGGCGGACGGCCGCGCGCTCGATTTCTTGATCGCGAACGAAGGGGGCACGATTCGGTCGACGGGCCGAGGGCTTCATCAGCGGTAGCCCCGGCGAGCCATCAACCCAAGAAGGGGCCGGCCGCGATGAGTGCCGGATTTCCGTCGAAGATCCAGCCGAGTAGACATCTCCGATCGCCTTACCCCGGCGGCGCACCAATCGCGTGGCGTGCGGCTGGCCGGACGATTGCTTCGATCGCGATCAGTGGCAGCTGGCTTTCTCGCGCTGGAGTCTCCCCGACTCCCGGCCCGGGGATGGACCGCGAGCGGGGTGCAGCTCGCGGTCGCGGGGTTGCTGCACCTCGCGGCCGCGGCGATCGTCGTGCTGGCGTTACGCTCGGTCCCCAAAGCGGCTGATGAGACCCTCGAGGCCCCGCAGACGATACCGGTGATGTTGCCGCGGATCGTCTTCTTCGCGCCGACTGGTCCGGCGGGCGGCGGTGGCGGAGGCGGCGGCAACAAACAGCGTGCGCCGGTTCGTCACGCCGAAGGTGTCGGCCGCGATGCGCTGACGTTTCGAACGGCGAGGCCGCCCACGCCCACGCCAGCGGAACGCGTGGCAGACGAGGCGCCCGCGCTGCCATCGATCGTCCTCGACGCGAAGCCGCTCGCGTCTGGCAACGCCGACCAGTTGGGGCTTCCGGTCGGCGGCGTGTCGTATGGCACGTCGCTCGGGCCGGGCTCCGGAGGCGGCGTCGGCACGGGAACCGGCACGGGCATCGGGTCGGGAACCGGACCAGGCGTTGGTCCAGGATCGGGCGGCGGAACCGGCGGAGGCGTCTATCGCGCTGGCGGTTCGGTGACGGCGCCGCGCGTGATCGCGCAGGTGAGGCCCAGCTACACGAACGACGCGTTGGGCCGGAAGATTCAGGGCTCTGTCTGGCTCGAGCTCGTCGTCACGCGCGAGGGCCGCGCCGACGCGATACGCATCGTTCGGTCGCTCGATCCGGGCGGACTGGACGAGGAGGCGATCAAGGCCGTACGACAATGGCGGTTCGATCCCGGCCGGCTCGCTGGGGCGCCGGTGGACGTCGAGGTGAGGGTCGTAATGGACTTCTCAATCCGATGAACGGCCGGCGCGCGCGGCGTGCACGTCACCGCCTGGGGAATGGGCTCGTTTCGGCCTTCATCTTTCACCTCTTCGGATTCACGCGTACTGCGGCAAATACATGGATTGAACGGCTTCTGCTCGCAGATCCGCCGGCCGCGCGGCGGTCGCGTGCCCCTGCTCGTACGCGACAGTCGCAACCGCTACCGCGACAGCCACGGCCACCTCGCGCATGCGCGCCCCGGCGGGAAACACGCGCCCTTGCCGGAGGTCGTCATCCGACACCTGATCCGCGAGCGCGCGGGCGGCGGCGAAGAACATCTCGTCCGTGACTCGCTTCCCGCCGGACAGCAGGAGTCCAAACCCGACTCCTGGGAAGATGTAGGAATCGTTCGCCTGCCCTGGTAACCGCACCTCACCGTCAACCGTCACCGGAGCGAACGGGCTGCCGCTCGCGAAGACCGCCCGGCCACCGGTCCAGGCGTAGGCCTGCTCCGCCGTGCATTCGGCCTTTGATGTCGGATTCGACAGGGCGAACACGATCGGCCGCTCGGTGTGGCGCGCCGTCGCCTCGAGCACGGGCTGGGTGAACATGTCGCTCTGTCCGCAAGCGCCGATCAGCACGGTGGGTTTGAACGCTTCCACCCAAGACAGCAGATGGGGCATCGCTGCGCGGTCCTGGGCGAACGGGCGCTTGTGCTCGGGGAGATTCGCGCGGCTCGCGATCACCGCGCCCCTGGAATCGATGAACAGGCACCGCTCCCTGGCAGCCGCCTCTGAAAGCCCCTCGCGCTGCATGGCCGCCACGACGGTGCCGCCGATGCCGAGGCACGCCTCCCCGGCGCCGACGAACAGGAGGCGTTGCTCCGCGAGCGTCCGGCGAGTGATGCGGCCGGCCGAGTACAGCCCGGCCAGCGCCATCGCTCCAGTGCACTGCACATCGCTGTTGAAGCAGCACACCTCGTGTCGATAGCGCTGCAGCAGGCGAAAGGCGCAGGCATTGTTGAAGTCTTCAAACTGCACGACGACGCCCGGGAACACGGACTGCGTGGCGGCGACGAACTCGTCGAGCAGCGAGTCGTAGGCCTCGCCGGTGAGCCTCGCGTGCCGCTCGCCCAGGTATGACGGGTCACTGCGCAAGCCCTCGTTGTCCGTGCCGACATCGAGCGTCACGGGCAGGCAGAGGTCGGGCGGCACGCCGGCGCAGGCGGTGTAGAGCGAGAGCTTGCCGATGGGAATGCCCATGCCGTTCGCGCCGAGATCGCCGAGTCCGAGGATGCGACCGCCGTCGGTGACCACGATCATGCCGGCACGGCCGCGCGGCCAGTTCCTCAGCAGCTCCGCGACGCGGCCACGATGCTGCGCGGCGGAGATGTAGAGGCCTCTGGGGCGCTCATAGATGCGACTCCAGTTGAGGCAGGCCTGACCGACGGTCGGCGTGTAGATGATCGGGACCGTCTCCTCCAGATGATCGAGCACGACGCGGAAAAACAACGTTTCGTTGTCGCCGTGCACGGCCGTCAGGTAACGGTACTGGTCGAGCGGATCGGACTTCCCGCGCAGGTTGTCCATCACCCACGCAACCTGTTGCTGCAGCATTTCCACGCGAGGCGGCAGCAGGCCTTCGAGTTGCAGGCGCGCACGTTCATCGCGCGTGAAGGCGGTGCCCTTGTTGATACGCGGGTCACGCAGGCACTGGATCCCCCGGGCCGTCTCGGGCGCTTGAGGAACGAGCCGATCCATCATCTGTTTCCTCGGGGGT
>Ga0156171_1019_pt1 | contig 10491 bp, 8 predicted proteins | sample RifCSPlowO2_12_FD_107824 | JGI IMG/M metagenome (GOLD analysis project Ga0156171, IMG submission 107824) | Acidobacteria bacterium RIFCSPLOWO2_12_FULL_66_10 | reverse complement strand
CGGCGGCTCCAATGCCCTGACGCCACCAGCCTATACCGGCGCCCGCAAGCGTGAGGAGATGGGTGGCCTGATCAACGCCGGTATCGAGCTGTTCACCGAAGGGGGTGTCGCTGAGAGTCAGGCGCGCCACCTCGCCGTCGATGCCGTCGGCCATCGAGGAGCACCAGTACAGCAGCGCACCGCCAATCATCGTCAAGTGAGAGGTCTGGGCCATCAACCAGGCGCCGGTGGCGCCGATGCCGAAGGTCAGCAGCGTCGCCAGATTGGCCGAGAGACCAAGGCGGAGAAAGACGTAGCTGAAGACACGGCTGACCTTGCGATGCAGGTGGCGCGAGAGCCAGCCATCGGTCGGCTTGCCAGACGAGCGCAGCAGTCGCCACGCGGATTGATGCCGCGTTGCGCCCGTTGACACGTCAAGAACCGCGTCGTCTGGGAGACGCACAACGCGGGGGACTTCGGACGCGCGGGCGTCCGCGCTCCGCCAGACGAGCGGTGGGCGATCGGGATGCCACACGAGCTCGGTCACGCCCACGGGCGGCGGCAGGGCTCGGATCAGCGCGGGTGTAATGGCGACGTCCGATGGCACCTCAAGCGTCGGCGTCGTCGCGGTTGCGGCCTCGCCAACGGCGCCGCCGCGACGGGCGACGCGCCGGTTGCGTTCAGCGACCGGAAGGCCGAGGAACCGTGGACCGGAACGTTCGGCGATCAGGCGGAAAGGGCGGGGCGCCGAGAGATCTGCGTTCATTTCCGCGCGGACGTGGGTACGATCACCACCCTAGATACGTCGCAAGTCTCAGGCGCCCGCCCCCAGTCCCAAGTCCCTGGCTCGGACGGATTTGGCGATCGTGTCCGCGTCGGAAAGGGGCCGGAGGGGAGTCTCCCGCGGCAACTCGGTCGGGTACGTCTCGGCGAGCGGCGACTTCCGAAACGCGCCCGCGCGCAGACAGTAGTTCGTCCACACCCGATTCCAAAGGAACGCGTGCCAGGCGGCTTCAGGCGACACCGTGTCGTACGTGCGCCAGTACCGCGCGGTGATGTACTCGGGACGGAAGTACTGCAGCACTTCCACGTAACGTCGCATCAGACCCGCCCCGGTCACGTGCGGCATCGACGTTACGGGGAACGCGAGCGTGTACTTCTCCCAGTCTGCCGGGAAGTTCTTGAAGAGAATTCGGCCTTCGGCGTCGTACCGCGCATAGTCGCGCGTGCCTGGCAGCGGCGTCAGAATCGTCGGGTTCAGGCCGTCGAGTTCGGACTCGGCAGCGAACCGCAGGATGTCGGACACGATCGTGTCCATGTTCTGGCTGTCGATGCCGAGGATGAACGAACCGACGACGCCGATGCCGTGGCCGCGGATACGTGCGAGGTTCTCCCGATAGTAGTCGAGACCGCGCCGCTGCGACATGCCGTCCTTGCGAATCAGGGCGAGGGACTTGGTGTCCGTGCTCTCGAGTCCGATGAAGACCGCGCTGCAGCCGGCTGCCCGAGCCATACGCGGCAGCTCATCGTCGTCGCCGAAGTTGATCGTGACCTGCGTGATCCACTGCTTGTCGAGTCGCGCGTCCACCATCGCCTGAAACAGGTCGAGGCACCGCTGCTTCGCTTTGCGCGAAAACCCGTTCAGGTCGTCGTCCACGAAGATGATGTCGCGTGCGGGGATGGCTTGGACCTCGGCCACGACATCCTCGATTTCGCGCATCCTGAACAGGCGACCGTTGAAGGCCGTCACCGAACAGAACGAGCAGTCCATCGGGCAGCCGCGCGAGGTCTGGGCGGAGACGTACTCGTAGTGATACTTGGCGAAGATGCGGCGATCGGGATGGAGGAATTCGCCGCCCGTCGTGCCCCCGTCGTAGCGCCTCGCCAGCCGTCCGGCTTCGACATCGGCGATCAGCTCGAGCCATGTCCCGCCGCATTCGCCGAGAAACAGAGCGTCGGCGTATTGCGCGGCTTCTTCGGGTACGAGCGACGCGTGAATGCCGCCCATCACGACGGGGACGCCGCGCGTCCGAAACTCCGCGGCGATCCGGTAGGCGCGCGGAGCCTGCGTGGTGAACGCCGTCAATCCGACGAGATCTGCCTCGACTGTACGGTAGTCCCGAGCCCCCTCGCACTGTTCATCGATGAGTTCAACGTCCCAATGAGGCGGTGTCGCTGCAGCCACGTAGCCGAAGGCGAGCGGCTCCCACAGGTAGTCGCCGTACAGGGACACGCGGTTGCGAGGGTTGATGAGAACGAGCTTCATGCTAGGTGACCCATGATACCCAACGCGCGGCCAACCTGCATGAAAACCGCCACCGCCGGGTCGATGTCGTCCGGGGAGTGTGCGGCGCCCGCCAATCAGGACTTGGCGGAGACTCACGGGCCCGTGTCTCGGCCCGACGCACGTTGCCGCTCGTCGTTCGTGGAATCGTTCCCGGCCGCGCGACCTCGTCGCCTTTCTCGACGTGGCTGAGGCCGAAGACGGGATTGGCGGCGCGACGATGAATCGAACATTCACAAGTGGCTTGTCGGCGTATTAAGATGCCCTGATGAGCCGACACGAGGCGGTGTCACAGACCGTGATTCTCGCAGCCGGCTGCGGATCACGGCTCGCCGTTTCTCTTGGTGGCGTGCCGAAGCCGCTCGCGACCGTGGCGGGCGTTCCGCTCATCGAGCACGCGCTGCTGCACGCTCGCACGAGCGGTTGCATCGAAGCCATCATCGTCATCGGCTACCAAGGTGCCCGCGTGCGGGCCGCGGTGGAAGCGATGAACCCCGGCCTCGCGGTTCGCTTCGTGGCGAGCCCGGATCCCGCACTGCCCAACGGCGTATCGCTGCTGGCGGCCGAGCCTCTTGCGGCGCCATGCTTCTTTCTTCAGATGGTCGACCATCTGTTCGCGGACGCGGCACTACCCAAGCTCGTGGCGGCGCCGCTTGATGCCTCCGAGGGCGGGCGTGTCCTCGTGGACCGCGCGCCGGTGAATCTCGACCTGGCCGATGCGACGAAAGTCAGGCTGGCCGGGCCGCGTGTAAGCGCGATCGGGAAGGGCCTGGAGCCGTGGGATGCCATCGACGCCGGCTGCTTCGTGCTGACCCACGCGGTGTTCGACGCGCTTCGCCGGGCGCCGCGTTCGGAGCCGCGCTCCGTGTCCTCCGGTATGCGGCAACTGGTCTCGCGCAAGCTCCTGACCGCTGTTGACGTGGACGGCCTGGCGTGGACGGACGTGGATACGCCGGCCGACCGCGAGGCCGCCGAGCGCAGTCTGTCGTCCACCGCAACACTGCGCGCGGGCGCCGGCGAAGCTTTCGGGGCGTAGCGCGTCTGGCGACGGTTCTGCCGGCCAGTGGCGCCGGATGACCCCGAGCCTGAATCGTCACCCGGTCGAGGGTGACGGCCGGGCGTCGGACCATAGCTGGCGTGCCCGGGGCATGACCTCGCCCGAGACGTACCGCAGCGGATGCTCGTAGAACATGGACGTGCCGACCACGCAGTAGACCCCGCAGCCGTTCTGGCAGTCTTTCTTCCGGTAGTAGCTGCGCATGCGCTCGCGGGTCATTTCCTCGATGTGGTACGGCGTCGGCTTCATGGAGCACTCCATGAACCGGCCGGTCGCAGACACAAAGAACAACTTGAAGCCGCCAGTGCAGGTCCACTCGGGTTGGCGCCCCTCGATGAGATCGAGCTGGTAGTCCAGAAGGGCGCGTGTCGTGTGGATCTTCTCGCCAGCTTTCTTGCGCGCAAGCATCGAGTGGATCAGCGTGCGCAGCCGGTCTCGCGCGCCGGGATCCACGCGGCACACGCTGTCGGGCCCCGCGTGCACGAGCCGGATCTCGGTTGGGATCCCTTTGGCGAGGCCGGTCGCGAGCACCTGCTCGCACTCGTCGAGCGTGTCCTGGCAGATGACGCCCGTCACGTGAAGTTTGATGCGCGACTGCATCACCAGGTCCAGTTTGCCGAGGAGCGTCTTCATCGACTTGCGTGTGACGGGTGACGGCGTCATCCGATCGACGCTGATCTGCATGACGCCAAGGCCGGCGTCTTCAAGCGCCCGGACCAGCTCGGGCGACAGCAGGAATCCATTGGTGGTGAGACTCGTGGAGAAGCCCAGCTCTCGGCAATACCGCACCAGTTCGACGACGTCGGGATGCATGAGCGGTTCGCCCCCGACCAGGGCGATTCGCTCGGTGCCCAGATCGCGGATCTTCAGCACCCATCGCTTCAGATCGTCGATCCCAGGGTGGGGCACCGAGTTGTCGAACTCGGTGCAGTAGTGGCAGTCCAGATTGCACTGGTCCGTCACGTACAGACTGCATTGGAGCGGTCGGTCGTCGAACGCACGGCGGATCCCCTCCACGTAGTTGAGATCCCCGAGGGTGCGGTTCAACCTTCTGAAGACATTCATCCGCGGCGCCACGGCAAAGAGCGCGGCGCAGGTTCGGGCTTCACGAGGTCAGCCTAGCACGGACCGCGCGACTTGACCTCGGCGCCGTCTGTCGCTACCGTCGGCTTCAATGAACCGAACGGGATACACACTGCTGCGGAGCGTCCTGGGTGACGCCTGCGCATTCTGGTGCGTGCTCATGGCCGTTCGGGCGGCCTGGCTGTTTCGTCCCGACGCGTCCGGGCATCCTTTCGTCACACACTTCTTCGACTTTTGGCACAAGAGCGGAGCGCTCGAATGGGTCTTCTGGGCACCCGTCACGGTCCCGGCGCTTGTTGTCGGGCTGGCAATGCGGGACCGATCGGTGCCTCGCGCTGCGGCATGGGCCATCCACGCTTTCGTTGGCGGGGTGGGCGCGTGTGTGCTGCTCGTCTCCTCGGTCGACATGGAGACGATGCGGTTCACGGGCGGGCACGCGAGCGTCTCGCTCGTGCGGATGTACGGGCGTCCTGGCGCAGCGCGCGACACGTTCGACTTGCTGGGCCGCGATCCGGGCGGTCCGTATCTCGGCCTGCTGCTGCTGGTCGCATCACTCGCCTGGTGGGTGTGGCGGACCGGGACGAGGCTGCGCGATCGAGCGGTCGTCGCCGACCCGGCGTCACTGCCGCGAGCCGTTCGGGCGCTCGTGGTGACGGCGGCGGCGACGGCCCTTGCGGCCGCGATCGCGGTGCCGGTCACGGGCTTTCGCGCCTGGCGCCTGGCGCCGGCCGTGTCGGTCATCGCGCGGGAGGCGCGAATGCCCGACGCCGATGATTTGACGCCCGAGCAGCTCGCTCGGATTCGCGATCGCTATCGGCAGGAGTGGCGCGAGGGCGCGAGCGCCGCCGAGGCCGCAACCTGGGTGTTCCCGGAGCCGGCCTATCCGTTCTATCGCACGACCAGAAGAGAGGCGTGCGTCGCTGGCGCCGTCCTCGGCATCGACTGCGACGCGGACCACGACGGTGACGGGTGGCCGCTCAAGCAGGACTGCGCGGACGATGATGCCCAGTCGTATCCCGGCGCTGTGGATCGGCCGGGCGACGGCATCGACCAGGATTGCAACGGTATCGACGAAGACCCGTGGAACGTCCTGCTCGTGGTTCTCGAGTCCCATCGAGGGGCCGGTGTCGGACACCTCGTTCCCTGGGGCGCGGAGGTGGCCGACGCCACGCCGAGGCTCGACGCGCTGGCACGCCAGGGCACCGCCTACACGCGCGTCTGGGCGAACGGCGTCCCAAGTGCGATTGGGTTCATGACCATGAACACCGGCATCGAGCCGCACCCCTCGAGGACCGTCGCGAGAGATTTCACCACGATCGCGCTCGATGGGTTCCCGCGAGCCCTGGGCGAGCGCGGTTACCAGACGTGGTTCTTCAGCACCGCGACTCCCGAGTGGGACAACTTCACGTTCTGGCTCTGGCGATGGGGCGAAGCCGTGGTGCACCAGGTGCGCGATCCGCGCGACGACAAGATGTTCAATCGCGCGGCGGCCTGGCTCACGCACGAGCGGGATCCCCGCAAACCGTTCTTCGCGACCGTCTGGACACGCATCAACCATTTCCCGTTCGACGGTAACGGTTCCCAGCTGACCGGGATCGTGCCCCAAGGGCTGGCGATCAAGGACCGCGCGTCCTATTCGATGCGATGGGCGGACGCCCAGCTTGGTCACTTCCTCGATTCGATTCGCGGCGAGTCCTGGTTCGCGCATACGATCCTGATCGTGACGGGCGATCACGGCTATCCGCTGGGCGAGCACGGATCGTCCCTGCTCGGCGAGAACTTGTACGGTGAAGCCACCTGGGTACCGCTCGTGATCACGGGCGAGCATCCGAAGCTCCGTCACGGATACGATCATCGTCCGGCGAGTCATGTGGACGTTCCGCCCACCGTCTTCGACCTGCTCGGCGTGGCCCCGCCGAACGCGTTCTCCGGCCATAGCCTGGCGGGGCCGGCGGGCAACCCGTCGGTGGTCGGGTTTCTCTGGCCTGAGATCGCGTTCGCCCGTGGAGATCTGCGCGTGCTCGTCGGTCAACCCGGAGCGAACCGTCCGGCGGGCGACGAGGCCTTCTCCAGCGCGAGCGACCGGGTCGACCTCACTGCCGCCGGCGCGCCGTCAGCCGCGCGAGACGCACTGGCCGCCGCGGCGCGCGACCGCTTCTTTCTGATGTCCTGGGTGTACGAGCGCGATCGCATCCTCCCGGCGATGCCCCCTGCATTGGCGCGGGGACGGGCGATCGTCGAGTAGCGATGGAGGTCGGACACGCCCCGGTGCGTACGCTGTTTCTCTCGTCGTGCGTCCTGGGCGGGGGCGCGGGCTGGAGTCTCTACTACCTGCTGAAGCACCTCGACCGCCGGCGCTTCGATCCGCTCGTGGTCCTGCCGCCCGGGGGCATCTTCGAGGAGAAACTCCAGGAGCTGGGAGTGCCCGTCGTCACTCCGCGGCTCCTGCACCACCGGACGGCCCAACTCAGGTTCGAGCGTCGGAACCCGTTGACGGCTGCGATGAGCTACGGGCTCAACGCGTGGGACTCGGCCCATCTCGTGTCAGAACTCGTCTCGATCGTCGGTCGCGAACGCGTGAGGCTCATTCACTGCAACAACATGATGGTCAAGACCGTGGGCGCGGTGGCCGCCCAGCGGACGGGCACGCCCTGCGTCTTTCACGTTCGCAATCTGCACGATCGCCTGCCCAAGGCGCTTCTCTACGGGAATCTGGCGCGGCTCCCGATCGTCAAGCGTGTCGTTGCCAATTCCGCAGCGTCGGCCCGTCCCTACGAGCAATTCGTGCCACAGAAAGTCACGGTGATTCATAACGGTGTGGACCTGGACGAGTACCATCCGCACGCGGTTCCCCGAGGCAGCTTTCGTCGCAAGGCCGGCATCGACTCGTCGGCGGTCGTGGTCGGATTCACGGGCCTGCTCACGCCCAGAAAAGGACTCGAGCCGTTGATGCACGCGGCCGCCCGGCTGCTGGCCGGCAGACGCGATCTTGTGTTCGTGGCGGCGGGCCGCGAGCCCGTGGGGAGCATGGTCCCTTATCGCGCACGTTACGAGGCGCTCGCAGGCGATCTGGGCATCGCGGATCGCTTTCGATTCGTCGGATTCCATGGCGATGTGCGTCCGATCGTGCTGGACTGCGACGTGCTCGTCCTGCCCTCGCTTCAGGAACCGTTTGGCCGTTCGGTCATCGAGGCGATGGCGCTCGGCACTGCCGTGATCGCCAGTCGCGTTGGAGGGATTCCGGAGATCATCGATCACGAGACGCACGGTCTGCTCGTGCCCCCCGGAGATGTGGACGCGCTGGCGTCTGCCATCGGCACGCTGGTGGACGACCCGACGAGGCGGCGTGCGCTGGCCACGGCGGCGCTGGCACGGGTTCGCGGCCATTTCGACATTTCCATGTTGAGTCTGGCCCTCCAGGACGTGCTGCTGGAGGCAGTCGCAGCGTAGGCGCCCGACCCCGCGCACGCCACGAGGGCCGCTTTCCGCCCTCCCGTCATTGCCGACTTGACTGGTCGGATATCAGAGCAGTAGACTCACTCTGCATTCTGAGACTGAATCTCATTTTTGAGCAGGTTGATGCTTCAGGCGCTCGTCATCACGCTTCGCGAAGGTTTCGAAGCCTTCCTCATCGTCGCCATCAGCCTGTCCTACTTGCGTGCGTCGGGCCGCGCGCAGCTGACGTCGGCCGTGCATTGGGGCATTGCGGCGGCGATTGGCGTGAGTGCGCTCGGGGGCTACCTGCTGTACCACGCCGCCAACCAGGAATGGCTGGACGGTCCGCTGGCGCTGATCGCCGCCGCGTCGGTGACGTGGATGATCGTGCACATGTGGCGGACCGGGCGCCGGATGAAAGGCGACATCGAGGGACGTCTTCAGTCGTCGAGCGTGCGGCCGGGGGCCTCAGCGTTTGCCGGCGTCTTCCTGTTCACGCTCCTGATGATCAGCCGCGAGGGCATGGAAACGGTGTTGCTGCTGATGCAGCTGCGGCAGACGATGAACCTTGCGCTGGGTGCGGCGGCGGGGACCGCCGGAGCGGCCGGCGTTGCCTGGTTGTGGTCGCGGTACGGCCATCGCATCAACCTGTCCCTGTTCTTCCAGGCGACCGCGATCTTTCTGTTCGTGTTCGTCGTGCAGCTCGTCATCGGTGGCGTGCACGAAATGGCGGAGCAGCATTTTCTGCCCTACAGCGCGCTCATTCACGAACGCACGGAATCGTGGGGACCGGACAGCCCGTTCGGCCACGTACTCACCTACCTGCTCGTGATTCTGCCGCTCGGCTGGCTGATGATGAAGTCCGTGTGTTCGAAAGGGCCCGTGTTCAAGACGCCGCCGGCGATGCCCGACGCGCCCGTCGCCCGACATTCCGCCGCGCGCTGACGCACCTGCCACGGGGAGCCGGTAGAATCTGGGGGTGGCCAAACCCCCAATCATCATTGACCTGACCTGGACACGCGACCTGATCTTTGTCGGGCCCGGCGCATCGGTCACGCTCGACAGCGCGGGCGTCGCCGGTCCTTCGCCCGTGCAGGCGCTTGGCTTCGCGGTGGCCGGCTGCATGACCGCCGACGTGACACACATCCTCACGAAGGGACGCCATCCGCTGCGGGCGCTGTCGTCTCGTCTGGTGGCGGACCGCGCGCCGGACGATCCGCACCGGTTTCTGCGGGTGGCTCTTCACTTCACACTTGGCGGCGACGTGCCGCCGGATGCCGTCGACCGCGCGATCGCGCTCTCGCGCGAGAAGTACTGTTCTGTGTGGCACTCGATGCGTCAGGACATCGCGTTCACGGTCACGTGGGGTCGCGAGGCTTCTGCCTGATGACCTCCGCGCAGCAACACTCCCGGGCCCGGCGTCTGTATGTCGACTGGGCGCGCGCAATTGCTGTTCTGCTGATGATCGAAGCGCACACGCTCGACGCGTGGACGCGCCCCGCCGATCGTCAAGGCGTGTGGTTTCGCGATGCGTCGGTGCTCGGTGGCTTCGCCGCGCCGCTCTTTCTGTGGCTGGCGGGCCTAGCCGTTGTGCTCTCGGCGACGCGCGCGGCCGAGCGCACAGGCAGCCGGATGCAGGCCGTCCTCGGCGTTGCGCGGCGCGGCCTGGAGATCTTCATCCTCGCGTTTCTCTTCCGGCTTCAGGCGTTCATCGTCAGCCCGGGGAGTCATCCGCTGGCGCTGTTCCGGGTCGACATCCTCAACGTGATGGGTCCGGCGCTGGTCGTGGCCGGTCTCGTCTGGGGCTGTGCGGTTACGGCTCGCGGACGCGCGACGGCGTTTGCGCTGCTGGCGGCCACGACGGCGATGGTGACGCCGATCGTGCGCGCGGCCGCATTCGTCGATCATCTCCCGCTCTGGGTGCGGTGGTACGTGCGGCCGTTCGGCGACTACACCACGTTCGTGCTGCTGCCCTGTGCCAGCTTCGTGTTCGCCGGCGGCGCCGTGGGGGTGTTGATTGCGGCGGCGGGAGACGAGGGGTCCGAACGCCGGCTGCAGGCGATCCTGTCGGCGACGGGCGCTGCGCTGGTCGCGCTGGGTTTCTACACTGCGTCGCGGCCCTCGATCTACCACGCCTCCTCGTTCTGGACGAGCTCGCCAACGTGGTTCGCCATCCGCGTGGGGATTCTGATGGTGGCGCTGTCGGCGATCTACGCGATCGAGCGGGCCTTCGGCCGCGGAAACACGAAAACACGAAACTCGGACCGTCCTTTTCGTGCTTGCCTGGCTTTGTGGCAAGGCCCGCTCTCGGCGATGGGCCGCAGTTCGCTCTTCATTTACTGGATTCACGTCGAGCTGGTGTACGGCTACGCGAGCTGGTTCTGGCGCTATCGGTTGCCGTTGTGGGGCACGGCCATCGCGTGGGCGGTGTTCTGCGTGCTCATGTATCGCGCGATCGGGTTGCGGGATCGCCTCGTCGACGCGTGGCGGCGCCGGCAGCGCGGGGCCGGATCCACCCCGCAAACAACGACCGCCTGATCGGCGTCACGCGGCGAAGAATCGCGGCGTCATCGGTCGTGTCCGGCTTCCCCTCGCCGCGCCTCGGTCTAGCCCGAAATCCTCAGCACGAATCACCGGCGGAAGCTTTCGAGCG
>Ga0156171_1131_pt1 | contig 10565 bp, 8 predicted proteins | sample RifCSPlowO2_12_FD_107824 | JGI IMG/M metagenome (GOLD analysis project Ga0156171, IMG submission 107824) | Acidobacteria bacterium RIFCSPLOWO2_12_FULL_66_10 | reverse complement strand
GCCAACCTCCCCGACGTCAACCCTCTTTTCTTTTCGACGCGCAGCGCGCTTTTCGCTTGGACCTAGTACGCCGACATGGTACTCCTAGCGAGAATGTGCGCTCGGCAAGGAGAACCCATGAAACGGAGAGTATGGGAAGGCGCGGGTTTCCTGGCGGTTATCGTAGCGCTGGGCACCGGACAAGCCGCGCTCGAGCAGGTCGCCGCGACGCAGACTCCCAAGGGCGTCGTGCCGAGGTTCGAGGTCGATCCCGGGTGGCCGAAGCCGCTGCCGCTTAACTGGGTCCTGGGGCAGACCCCGAATGCCTTCGTCGATTCGCAGGACCACATCTGGATCGTCAACCGACCGGGTTCCCTGGAGCAAGGCGACATCGGGGCCTCGCTCACTCCCCCGACTTCTGTGTGCTGTATCGCGGCACCGCCCGTTATCGAGTTCGACACGGCAGGGAATGTTCTCCAATCGTGGGGCGGACCAGGTGCGGGGTACGAATGGCCCGAAGGGGAGCACGGAATCTTTGTCGATTACAAGGGGAATGTCTGGATTGCAGGAAACGGTAAGACGGATCGCCAGGTCCTGAAGTTCACGAACAACGGGAAATTTCTCCTGCAGATCGGCCGTAAGGGCCAAGGCGACGTTCGCCAATCACCGAACAGCAACGATACCGGGAATATGAATCAGCCCGCCAACATGTTCGTGGATCCCAAGACGAACGAGGTATTCGTCGCCGATGGATACGGGAACAGACGCGTGATCGTGTTCGACGCGGCCACGGGCAAGTACAAGCGCCATTGGGGCGCCTACGGAAACAAGCCCGACGACGAAGCGTCGCAGGAGCGTACGTTTGAAGGCCCCGGACCATCGCAGTTCTACTATGCCCATTCGATCAGGATGTCGAACGACAACCTCGTGTACGTCGCCGATCGTCGGCATAACCGGATCCAGGTGTTCACCCCCGAAGGCAAGTTTCTCAAGGAAGCATTTATCGCCCGGCAGACGCTCCACGAGTTTGGTACCGTGTTTGACTTCGCCTTCTCGCCGGACAAGCAGCAGCAGTTCCTCTACGTGCCGGATGCTGCCAACTGGAAGCTGAGGATCCTGGATCGGAATTCGTTGCAGGTTCTCAGCTCATTTGGCCGCCAAGGGCACTTCGCCGGGCAGTGGAAATGGTTCCATGGCATTGCCGGGGCCGATTCAAAGGGCAACATTTACACGACCGAGTCGGTAGGGAACCGTGTGCAAAAGTTCGTCTACAAGGGGATGGGACCGGTGACGAGCCAGTAACGACGACCCACCAGGCGGGGTCGCCGTTCTAGTTCGGACATCCTCCCGGGACGGGCCGAATGCCTTTCACGCGAAACTCGGGCAACTGCACGTTGCCGGGGCCGGCGGCGCCGCCGGCGTTCGCCATCGCCGCCCGCACGGGGTCCATCGAGCCGGCCTGCGCCGCGACGTTGGCATTCGGCAGCAGCCCGCCTTTGATCAGCAGACGTTTGGTCTGCACACCGCCGGCAATCAGCACCCGTTTGCCGACGTAGTCACGCAGCTTCACGCCAGTGAGGCGATAGGCGCCTTCGGCTGGGTCGGAGATCGTGTATTCGTTCGGACCCATCTCGCCACGCACAACGCAGCCGGTCAGCGAGATGGTCTTGGTCGCCGGCTTGGGCGGCGGGTTCTCTCTTTCCTGCGCCGCGGCAAGCGAAGCGGCGCACGCGAGGCCGATTCCCAGCGCTTGGCATGTCCGCATGAGAGCCAGCATAACGCATCTCCGGGGGGTACGGCGGTTTTCGGGCCGAACCCCCACGCGTGCTATGCTGCGCGGCGCAGCAGGCTCCGATGGCACACCGCCCCTACTTGAAATACGTCGGCATTGGATGCGGCAGCCTTCTGCTGATTGGCGTCGTGCTCGGGGCCATCCTCTTCTTCACCGTCAGATCGCTGACCGCCGAGCCCGAGCGCGTGGCGAAGGACTTCCTGGCGGCAGCAGTGGCCGGCGACCACGCCCGCGCACACAGCTATTTCTCGGCGCCGCTGAAAGATGCCCAACCGCTCGCGGCGTTCACCGCGGCGGCAAAAGCCAACCCGTCGCTGTTCGACGTCAAGGACACCTCGTTTTCCAACCGATCGATTGACACCACCTCCGGCGCGAAGCTCGAAGGGACGGTCACCCTGCGCGCCGGCACCCACGTCCCCATTTCCTTCCAGCTCGTGAAGGAGAATGACACGTGGAAAATCCTCGCATACCACATCGGAACAAAGGAATGAGCATGACCCGCCGCGCCCTGATCACGATCATCCTGCCGGCCGCGTTGATCGCAGCGACCGGCTGCACCAGAACGCTCAACATGGAGGAGGCCAACAAGGCGATCAGCGAAGGCCTCACCACGCAGCTGGGCCTCGCGATGGGGTCGGTCAGCTGTCCGCCCGACAGCCGGCCGATGAAGGCCGGCGACACGTTCGAGTGCACCGGCACGCCCAACGACGGCGGGCGCATCACTGTCAAGGTCACGCAGAAGGACGACCAGGGGAACATCGGCTGGGAAGTGACGAAGAGCGAAGGCCTGTTCGACATGAAGCTGGTCGAGGGCGCCGTGCAGAAGGGGCTCAAGGACACAACGGGCACTGACGCCACGGTGTCGTGCGGCGCCCGCTGGCGCGTCGGCAAGGCCGGCGACACGTTCGAGTGCGAGGCCCAAGCCGCCGACGGGCGGAAGGCAACGGCTGTCGTCACCGTGAAGGACGCCGAGGGCAGCATCAGCTGGGCCGTGAAATAGCCGAACCTTCCGGCGAGCATCACCGATGCGCAGGCCAAAGAGGGAGTTGACGAAACCGGGTTGAGCGTCGCACACTGGCGCCGACCCGGAGGTCGCGCATGTCCGAACGTCGAGGTTTGAGCCCCACAGCCGCTGGCATTGCTTTTTTCGTGTGCGTCCCGCTGGTGATGGCCGGCGTCATCCCCTGGTGGATGACGAGGTGGCAGTTTCAGCCGCCTCTCCTCGACATTGATGCCGGGCGCTGGCTCGGAGCGATCATGATCGCCATCGGCCTCCCGCTGCTCATTTCCGCGATCGCGTGGCTCGCGCACGAAGGCGTCAAGCCTTATCCGCCAATCAAGCGCCTCATCACGAACGGCCCCTTCGCCTACACACGCAACCCGATGTATCTGGGCGTGGTGCTCGTCATGACGGGCCAGGGCCTGCTGCTTGGCAGCCGCGGCGTCTTCATCTACGGGCTGTCCTGGTTCACGGCCTTCTACATCTTCGAGATCACGATCGACGACCCCTTCATCCGCAAGCACATCGGCCAGCCGTACGACGACTACATGAAGAACGTCCCCTGCTGGATTCAACGCAGGCCGCGGCGCGCGAAGACTGTCAAATAATATGTAGAGTCCCCCGCGCGACGTCCGGGGCGCCACACGCCGGCAAAAACCTGTCTACGGCATCGTGTCCTCGATGTTCGCGGGCCTGGTGTTCACGTTCGACGTCACACCTCCGTCGATGAGAATGCTCACGTAGGGAAAGCGAGGCGACGTCGAGACCTGCACGGAGGCGACGTGCGCCGATGCGTCCGTGCTCCACGTGCCGTAGCCGCTGAACGTGATGGTGTCGTAGTCGCCCGCCGCGGCCGATGAGGTCCGCGAATTGAGACATCCCACCCACAGCAACCCCTGCATCCGGAATGTCGCGCTCTTGGTGTGATTCGTGTACTCGAACGACGCGCTCCCCGCCCCGGTCGGAATGTCGTAACTGTACGAGAACTCGTCTCCAGAGGAGGCCGCGACCCGAGCGGCCCCGCCCGACTTCGCGACGTGAGGCGAACCTGGTACCGACATCGCTTGAAATCGGAGAAACGGATCCAGCGCGGAGTTCGGACCAATGATGAACCCGTTCGTCAAGTCGGGCGCCGGAAACGTGAAGCCCTCCGGAAACGGCAGGTGCAGCGTGCCGTCGTAGCGGAACACGAGCTGGCCGTTGACGCCCCTTTCAAATGATGCGGGACCGCGGAACGCGAACGTGTCCTTCGGGATCCGGCCTTCGAGCCTGATCATCGCCAGCAGCCAGTTGGCCGTAATCATGCCGCGCCGCAGGAATTGGCCGATCACCTTCCCCGTCTTCACGTTCACGCTGCCAACGGCGACGTCCAGCGGGTCGTCGAGGTACGCGACGGCGTCCACGCTGTAGGTCCGTTTCGGGAACGGCAACGGCTCGTTGTGACCCATCAGCGAGTCGGGAATCCGGCTCTTGAAGGCCGCCGCGATGGGCGACTGCGGCAGCGTGGTCAACAGGCCGCCGGGCGGCAGCGCCAGGACCGCAATCGTCACGGCGTCGCCGAATCGTTCGCCGAATTGAATCTGAAAACGTCCCGCCAGATGCGAGCGAACGGTGGCCGGCCCGCCCAGTTCCGGCGCGCTCAGCGAGAATTCATTGCCGCAGGAATTGTTGTGCACCGAGGCGGTGAACTCGCGGATGGTGTTCACCGGCAGTTCGGGGACGTCCGCGTCGGGCTCGGCTCCTTCCGGCGCTTTCGTGCTGACGTGAATGTGCGGGTGAAGCGCGCTGCCGTCGGAGGGGATGCTCGCCGTGCTCCCGTTCGGGCTCGCGAAGGGCAGCGGAAAGCGGACCGGCGCCCCCAGAACGCTCAGCGGAACGAACGTCGTCGCGTACGAGGTGTAATCCAGCTTGCCGTCTGGTCGCTGCTCGAATTTCGCCCAGGCCGAGCCGTATTCGCCGGGGAACTTGAGCGGATCTTTCGGCAGGGCCGGATTCACGGCCGCCAGCGCCAGGATCGCCGAGTTGAGGAAGAAGAGATTGTACTGAAGGTTCGTGACCTCTCCGGTGATGAGGTTGAGATCGCCCGACGACAACCGGTCGGTGCCATCCATCACCTGGTGCTGCAGCGCCGGCAGCTTGTAGAACTGGGGTGCCGACAGCCTGCCGTCGTCGCCCTTGAGCCCCTTGGGATGCGTCACCTCGAAGTGCGCGATGTTGTTCACCGGCGGGTAGAACTTGATCCGGACCGAGCCGTGCAGTCTGCTGTTCAGGAGTGCGAGCCCGCCGAAGAGGAGCTTCCCGGTCAGGCCGAACTCGGCTTCTTTCTCGTCTGCGGTATGCACGGGACGCAGCGCGTCGCCGTAGTAGCTCGACTCCGCGTTCAGCGGAAGCACCTGTTCGAGGCCCGGCGGGAGCTGCAGCGTCCAGCGTGACGGGTCTGAGCCGCTCGCGGGCGGCCGAGCGGTCTTCTTGCGGCGCAAACCACCGAGGATCATCCCTCCGACGATGCCGAGAAGGGCGACCACGAACTGGACGTTGTAGCCGACGGACGCGAGCCGGCCTGGCCACGTGCGGAACGCCGGACCCACCGGCGCCTGGTACGCCGCGACCGCGTCGGCCCGAAGCGTCCGGCCGAGATCGATCGGCTCGAACCGCGTGTCGTACGTCCGGTTGACGACCTCGAGCAGACGGTTGGCAATCAGGGCTTGTCCCGTTCGTCCCGGGTAATAGCCGTTCAACGAATAGAACCCGCCCAGGAAGTCCGCCGTGAGTGTCTTCGGCCCGACGACCACGCCCTGCTCTCTCACCCTGCGGAACACGCCGTGCAGATCGGCCACCGCCGCCCGATGCTCGCCCGCGACGGCCGAAATCGCCTTGTTGAGCGCCGCCACGCGGTTACTCATCTCCGCCGCAGTGTCGCCCCGCAGGATTGAGCCGTCCGGAAGGCGATCGATGCGCTTGCAGATGACTTGGTACCCGATTTCCATAAGGCCGTTGACGGTAATGCGATCGTGGCTCTGCAACCCGTAGGCGCTCCGGATTGCCGCCGCGGGAAGCTTGACCACACGCGAGGCAGCCTCGATCGCCGAGAAGTGCGCCGTGTCCATCGGATCGGGAATGGTCGTGACCAGCACTTCGCACTGAGCCGCTCTGAGCACCGCGAGTATTTCGGCGTACTGCGCACGGAACGCTGCCACCTCTGGCAGCAGGCCCGCGTGTGCGGCGGTTGCGGCTTCGAGGATTTCGGCATAGCCAAGCTCGACGACGGCGAAGGTCGGCTGTTGCCGAAGCGCGTACTCGAGCGCGGTCGGCAGCGACGCGTGCCCGCCCTGCAGGAGCGCCGGCGTGCCGAGAACGAAATTGACAACGGTTTGTTTCGCGTCGTCCGAATGGATGAGCGGAGATGTGGGACGTCGCGTCAGGGCGTCGGCCAGCGTGAGACCCGGCACGGACAGATTCGCGAACGGCGCGGTCGGCGGAAACTGACGGAGCACGGTTGTCTGCTGATCGAACGGAAGCCGGACCGGCAGGCGGGGAAAGCCGGGCGCCTCGCCAACCCCGGGCGGCTGAAACAGCGGTTGTGGGAAATCGACGTTCATCTGCCGCGCCATCTGGGCCGCAAAGCTTTCGCGCTGGTCATCGTCGAACAGGCTGAAGTTCGTCAAACCGGCCGCGAGGCCTTCGCCCAGCACGACAAACCGAGTGGCATCGAGTGTTTTCATATGGGTCCGGGGAGAGTATGCCCCTGCTTGACCGAACGGGCAAGGTGGCGTGTGAAGCCCCTGGCGTCGTCTCAGAGCTATATTTCTTCAGGAATTTGGTGCCGGAGGAGGGGGTCGAACCCTCACGGGGCGTAAACCCCACGGGATTTTGAGTCCCGCGCGTCTGCCAGTTTCACCACTCCGGCAATCAGGAGGGAAGCGCTAGACGAGAAACTCGATCTTCCCCTTGCTCTTCGCCTGATCGACGAACTGCTCGAGCATCTTCTCGCGCTGCTGCGCCGCCAGGAAATCCTTGATCTGTCCGCTCACCTCGGCGAGCGGCGGCGTCCGCGCCGCCTTTCGCTCGTGCACCTTGATGAGGTGGAAGCCGAACGGCGTCTCGACGAGGCCGCTGACGGCGCCGAGCTTCAGCTTGAACGCCGCTTCCTCGAACGCCGGCGCCATCTGACCTTTCGGGAAGAACCCGAGGTCCCCGCCCGCCGGCGCGCTGCCCGGGTCCTGCGAATGCTCTTTCGCGATCTTTGCGAAATCGCCCCCACCGCGGATCTGCTTCAACACCCCCTGCGCTGTGTTCCGCGCTTCCGCCTTCTGCGCCGGCGTCGCGCCTTCCGGCACGCCGATCAGAATGTGGCTCGCGTGCACGCTCTCGCCCTGCTTGATCCGGTCGAGGTTCTGGTCGTAGAACGCGCTGACGTCGGCGTCCTGCACGGCCACCTTCGACGTGACCTCCGCGTCGACGACCTTCTGCACCTGCAGGCTCGTTCGCGCCTGCACCCGCAGTTGTTCCATCGTCAGGCCCTGCGCCGCGACGCTCTGCTTGAACGCGTCCTCGGTGGGGAATCCCGTACGAATCTGCGCCAACTGGGCGTCGATGTCCTTGTCGGTCACATCAATCTTGCGCGCCTTCGATTCCTGCGCGAGCAGGTGATACGCCACCAGCTGATCCAGCACGCCGCGCAACACTTCGTCGCGCTTCTCGGCCGGCACCGCCGAGCCCGCGCGCGCCTCGACGCGCTTCACGGCGTTGTCGAACTCCCACTTCTCGATCGGCTCGCCGTTCACGCGCGCCAGCACGGCCGGAATCACCGCCGGCATCGGCTTGGGCGCCGGCGGTTGGCCTGGAACGCCGGGCTGACCAGCAGGCTGACCGCCCTGCCCCGCGGCGGCAGCCGGGGCGGCGGATTGTCCGACAGCCGCCGGCGCGGGCGCCGACGCGTTCTTGCAGGCGCCGGACACGAGGACGAGCAACAGAAGCACACTCTGTCGTTTCATGCAGACGTCATCATACCAGCAGCCCACGCCGGCCGGGGCGACGCCCTCACGGTCGTAGAGCGACCGCAGTGCGTTCACATCCGCGACCGGCAGTCCCGTCGTGCGCCCGGTCTCGACGCGTCCGGACCGCGCATCCGGCGCGGAAACGCCCGGAAATGCCGCTCGCCATCACCTGACGCTCGAAAGCGATACATTGATTGTAAGATCCCCCTCAGTTCGATGGATCCCGCCATCCCGGCCTTCCTGCACCAGATTCCGCTGTTCAGCGCCTTGTCGGCGGACGCCCGCGGGCAACTTGAAAGCCGGATGCGTCGTTGCGACTTCGTGCCGCAGTCGCTGATCGTGCGCGAGGGCAGCGCGGACGACTCGGCGTTCTTCATCCTGTCGGGCAGGGTCGCGGTTCGGCGCCGGGATCCGGACACCGGCGTGGATTTCGTCCTCGCCGAGCTCGGTCAGGGACAGATGTTCGGCGAAATGGCCCTCCTCACGCGCAAGCCGCGCGTCGCGTCCGTGCTGGCGCTCGAGTCGACGACCTGTGCCGTGCTCGAGCAGCCGGAGTTCGAGCGGATGCTCGCGGAGTATCCCCCGCTGGCGACCGCGATCATGCGCGTCCTGGCCGACCGTCTGGAACTGGCCAACCGCCACGTCGGCGTCGACTTCGTCAACCTGGCCAAGGTCAAGATCGACCCGCGCGTCGTCGCGCTGCTGCCGCAAGCGCTCGTCAACGCGCACCACGTCGTGCCGATCGCTTTCTGCAACAACCGGCTGACGCTCGCCATGACGAACCCGACCAACCTCGTGGCGTTCGACGACGTCCGCCGGGTGATCAAGGGCGTGATGATTGAGCCGGCGATCGTGGCCGAGGATGATTTTCGCCACTTCATGTCCTCGACGTATCCGAAGCTCGTCGCGAAGTCCGAGGTGACGCCTCCACGACCGGCTCCGAGCGCCGCCAGGCGTCCGGCGCCGGACCCGAAGCAGGCGCGGGCGGCCGCGGTGGATTTGCTGCAGTCGGACCTGATTCGGGAGCTGCAGCTGGCGGCCGACGCCCAGGACGTGGTCGCCGAGACGAAGCAGGATCTGATGAGCGCGTCCGAGGACGCGCCGATCATTCGCCTCGCGAATTCGATTCTCGGCCTCGCCATCAAGCAGGGGAGCAGCGACATCCACATCGAGCCGATGGAAGGCGATGTCACGGTCCGCTTCCGGATTGACGGCGTCCTCCAGGTCGTCCAGAAGCTGCCCAAGCGCGTGCAGCTCGGCATCATCTCGCGTTTCAAGATTCTGAGCCGGCTCGACATCGCCGAAAAGCGGCTTCCCCAGGACGGCCGCATCAGCGTGACGATGGAGGGCAAGCCGATCGATTTTCGCGTCTCGACCGTTCCCGGCAAGTGGGGCGAGAAGGTCTGTATGCGGCTCCTCGACAAGTCCAACACGGCGCTGGGGCTCGACAAGCTCATCACGTACGCCCCCGTGCTGGCGCTCGTCCGAGAGATGATCCAGCAGCCATACGGCATCATCTACGTCACCGGACCCACCGGATCGGGCAAGACGACGACGCTGTATTCGGCGCTGGCGGAGATCAACGATCCCGGCGTCAACATTTCGACGGCCGAGGATCCGATCGAGTACGACCTGCCCGGCGTGACGCAGATTCAGGTGGCCGCCGACATCGGCCTGACGTTCGCGGGCGTCCTGCGGGCGTTTCTGCGTCAGGATCCCGACGTGCTTCTCGTGGGCGAGACGCGCGACAAGGAGACGGCGCACACGGCCGTGGAAGCCGCGCTCACCGGACATCTGGTGTTCACGACCCTCCACACCAACAGCGCGGCCGTGGCGTTCACCCGGCTGCACGAGATGGGCATCGAGCCCTTTCTGGTCTCGTCGTCCACGATTGGCGTCATCGCCCAGCGGCTCACCCGGCGGCTCTGTCAGCAGTGCAAAGAGCCCATTCAGGTGGATGCGAATATCTCGCGATTTTTCGACCTGCCGGTGGGCACGACCATCTATCGAGGGGTTGGGTGCAATGCCTGCGGCGGGAAGGGCGTCAAGGGGCGGGTGGGCATCTACGAGGTGATGAAGATGACCGCGCGGCTGCGGTCGATGGTCGGCGAAGGCGCCCGGGCGGAGGAGATTCATGCCGCGGCGCTCGATCAAGGGATGATCGACCTGCGGCGCTATGCCGCCCTCCTTCTGGTCGAAGGGCTCGCCACGGTCGAAGACGTCATGAGCGTCGTCAGCGTCGAGGTTTGAAACCCCAACTCCCCAAGCCAGCCGGACCCGGCGCGAAAAACCTAAGGTTTCGGGCCATTTCTCGTTGAATTCGGGCCGAAACTCGGCTATACTTACAGAACTGCTGGCACGACTTTCGACCTTCCATACTCGCTCCTAACAGGGGGAACCGTGACATTTGAGATCGGCGACAAGGTCATTTACCCGAATCATGGTCTCGGCATCGTTGAACGCATCGAAGACAAGACCATTCTCGGGACGACCTGCGGGTTCTACCCCCTCCGGATCGTCGCCAATGATACGACCGTTCTGGTGCCGCTGAGCAACGTCGACGGTGTTGGCCTCCGCCGCGCCATCAGCGACAACGAAGTTGACCGGCTGTTCGGCTTGCTCGGCGACGGCAAGATTGACAACCATCAGAACTGGAAAGGGCGATTCAAGGACAACTCGGACAAGATGCGCAGCGGCTCCATTTACGAGGTCGCTGATGTGCTCAAGAGCCTCACGTTTCTGGCCAAGTCCAAGAGCCTGTCGTTCCGTGAGAAGCGCATGCTGGACCGCGCGAAAT
>Ga0156171_1132_pt1 | contig 11449 bp, 13 predicted proteins | sample RifCSPlowO2_12_FD_107824 | JGI IMG/M metagenome (GOLD analysis project Ga0156171, IMG submission 107824) | Acidobacteria bacterium RIFCSPLOWO2_12_FULL_66_10 | reverse complement strand
GCCCTGGGCTCCGCGCCGGGCGGGGCGGCCCCGTTCGGCGCCACCCGCGACCGGTTAATTCTGCAACCTGCTCTAAATATATCGTTAGCGTAAAGTATCTGAAAATGATGCTTTGCGCATATGAAATCAGAGATCGGCCACCCAAACGCGAGAGGGTACGTCAACGGTCTTGCCGCCAGCGGGTGCTTCCTCCCGGTTGAGAAACGGTGCTGTCACGGAGCAGGCACGCTATCTTTTATGTTTCTCGAACAATATGTTTGATAAACATATTGTTTGGCAAGTCGTACCTGAGAGGTCTATTTCTTCTTCGCCAGAAGACATCAATCCTGGCGCTGGTAGCCGAAGCGCGGCAACGCCGGCCAGAGTCATCGCGTCGGGTCGATGATGGCGACGCCTTCAGGTGCAGGGTCGAAGTGTTTGGGATTGAGTGTCACGAGCGTCCGGACACCAGCGAGTCGAGCGCATTCGCCGATGATCGCGTCGTAAATGCGGCCGCCGCCGACGCCAGCCGCCGCCGATCTTGCGAGAAAGGCCGTCGCAGCCCCACCGTCGATGGCATAGACGCGACCGATGACGACAAAGCTCGCCTCGAGCGACGTCCACGCGTCTCGCGGATTCAGCCGTTGCGGCTTCGGCATACGCGTCAAAACCGAGAACGCTTCGGTGAGCGCCGGCAGCGGAACGACCATCTCCTCTCCCGCGGCGAGCCGGTTGGTCAGCTCGCGCCACACCGCATGGTGATGTTCGTGCCAGGCGGACACCGTTGCAACGAGGCAGTTGGCGTCGACCGCAAACATGCTCCGACTAACCCGGGCCCCGCGCGCGGCAGCCGCGCGTGGGTGGCCTAGCGCCCACGGTCGCGGCGGATCTTCGCGATTGTTCGGCTCACCGTCGCGTTGGTCAGCGTGGGCACGGGATGCTTCGGCTGGGCGACCAGAAACGGACCCTCGCGCTCAAACGTGACTTCCATTGCCTTTGGCGCGATCTCGATAAGCCCATCGCGACATCGGATTTCGAGTGGCACGCCCGGCTCGAGTTCCGCTTCCTTACGCAATTCTTTTGGAATCACCAGCCGTCCGGCAGAATCCATGGTAACAGTCATGGTAATCAGCTTACCACTTAGGCCGGGCACGGCGAAATTTAGCCGGACAATCCAATCAGCGCGGCGACCTTCGCACGTGTCTCGGCCAGGATCGCAGGCGCCACGCGCGTGCCGGTAAACGCGATCCCACGCGCGGCGATGTCGATGCTTCGCACGTTAGCGGATAGAATCTCGCCAGCGATGGGCAACCCCGCCGGCAAGACCACGCTCGATCGAAACGGCCTAACCCTGGATGTGATCGGACAGACGATCGCCAGCCCGCTGGCGCGACAAAACGCAATCGGCGACAACACAAGCGCCGGCCGCCGGCCGCTCTGCTCACGGCCGACGCGGGGACTACAATCGACCCAGATCAGGTCACCGGCGTCCGGCTCGTAGGTCGTCATTCGACGACTTCACGGCCCACATCCGGTCCCCAACTCCACGCGTCGCGCACCGCCTCGGGCGTCATGTCCGCCAGCAACTCGTCGAGCGTATATACCGGCCGCTCAACAGAGATGGTGATCGTGGCGCCCTCCGCGGTCATCTCCACGCGTGCGCCCTCCGTCAGGCCAATCCTGACAGCAAGCTCGCGCGGCACGCGCACGCCCAAGCTATTACCCCACTTTGCCACTTGCACCTGCATCAGTATCCTTCCCGCACGGATATTCTGAAAATATCCTACTGGATATCCCTAGGATAGACAAGAGCGTTAGCATCAACCCGCTCACCGGAATGACCAGCCGCAAGGCGCCGGCACGCCCTGACCCGTCACAGGGGTAAATCGCCGGACCCGCGGGCACCAACACGTTCCACTTTCCCTGGCCCGATGCAGGCCGTTGCCGCAAGGGCCTCGCGCGCCCGACTCCCGAATGCGTACAGCACGTCGATGCCAAACCGCGCGGCAATCGCAGCGACGACGGCGGCGACGTCCGCCGGCGCGCCGTTCTGATCCCGGCTACGCATTGTCACGTTCGGCCGCCTCCAGGCCGTGGTGCCTATTCCTGCCATGCTTGGGAATGCTGGCGTGCGGGTTCAGATCGTCGCCCACGCCCCGACCGGACGCGGTTGTGTTACGGGCCAGACTGCCCCCGATCTCGCGCGACCGCCTTCGCGGCTGCGACGCTGATCATCAGCGTCATGGGATTCATCGGCGACGCCAAGAATCCGTTGCGCTCGTAGAAACGCCCGGCCTCGTCCGAAATCGCGTGCACCAGTACTCCCCGGATGCCGCCAATCTCTGCCGCCTGAAGCGTCCGCAACACCGCGTCGCCGAGGAGAGCGGCGCCAAGACCGCGGCGCTGATACGCGCGATCCACGGCCAACCGGCCAAGCACCATCATCGGTATCGGGTCGGGCATGTTGCGGCGGATGCCGCCCGCCGCATCTGCACGCCCGACAGCGCCGGTCGCCAGCGCGTAATAGCCCACCACCCGCTCGCGCGCACACACGACGTACGTGCGGGACGCTCCGCTTTCTTCGTTGGCACACGCACGACGCCTGAGCCAGTCGTCGAGCGACGGCTCGCCCGAATCGAACTCAATAAGGTCGTGCAGCGCCGTGAGATGCTCGGGCGCGCCGAGCTCGTCGCCGGTCTTGCCCATCGCCCGCGATCAGCGTTCCCAGGGCGCTTGGGTCGTCAGCAGACGATGCAATCGGGGATTGCCGGCGGGCGACTCGTCAAGCGCCTGCGTGAATGCTGCGAACGTCTTCTCGTCAACAAAGAAGTACCGCTCGTCGAGCAACACCGCCGTGGCTTCGCGCCGCGCAGCATCGAGCATGAACTCGGATCGATTCTTTCCAACCGATGCCGCCGCCCGATCGATGAGCGACCGGGTCCGCGCATCAGCCCGCAGGTTGAAGGCGATCCCTCGCGCTGGTCTTGTGCTGGTGGCCATCTGAGACTGCCTTTGTGTCTACACAATGAATATACACCATTGTGTCTGTTGTGTCTATACAACGAGCGGGAGTTCTCGCGTTTGCCGACGTCGTGGATCTCGCGCAGGCGGAAGACCCGCGCTACGTACGAGCGCTGCCCTCGTTCTGGTAGTAGTCGCTGTATTCGCGGCGGTAGTACTGGGAGTAGTAGTACGAGTTGTGCTGCAGGTCCACCCGATTCAGCACGGCCCCGATGGACTTCGCACGCGCCTGCTCGAGCTGCTCGAGCGCCCGCTGGGCCGCGTGGCGGCTCGTCATCTCGGCCCCGACCACGAACAGCACGCCGGTGGCCAGGTGGGCGATGACGGACGAATCGGTGACAGCCATCACCGGCGGCGAGTCGATCATCACCCAGTCGAAATGCTCCACGAGCGACGCCATGAAATCCTTGAACCGCTTCGAGCCGAGGAGCTCCGCCGGATTGGGCGGATGCGGGCCGGCCGGCATCACCCATAACCCCGGCACCGCAGTCTTGTGCACGGCCTCCGACGCCTTCGCGTTGCCGACCAGGACGTTCGAGAGCCCGGGTCCCTGCGATCGGTCGAAAACGATGTGCACACGCGACTTGCGCATGTCGGCATCCATGAGCAGCACCCGCTGGCCGGCTTGCGCCAGCGCCACGGCGAGATTCGTCGCCACCACCGTCTTCCCTTCACTTGGCCCGGTGCTGGTGATGAGGACGCTGCGACCGCCTTCGTCTGCTGACGAGAAGAGCAGGTTCGTCCGGATGTTGCGGAAGCTTTCCGAGAAGTTGCTGGGTACGCCGTCGCTGATGAGCGGGTTCTCGAGGGCCTTGTCGAAGAGCGCCGGCACCATGCCGAGAAACGGCAGGCCGAGGTGTTGCTTGATCTCGTCCGGGCTCTTGATGCGGTTGTCCAGGTACTCGAAGAAGAAGGCGAGCCCGACGGCCAGCGTGGCGCCGCCGAACAGCGCGAGCAGTAGATTATTGCGAGTGTTCGGGCGAACCGGACCGCGCGGTGTTTCGGCCGCGTCCACCACGCGGATGTTGCTGGTCTTGAGCTCGCCCGAGATGCCCGTTTCCTTCGTCCGCTGCATCAGGCTTTCGAAAATCTGGCGGTTCGACGCCGCATTGCGCGCGAGCACCCCGTACTCGATTCCCTTCCGGTTGAGCGACAGCGCTTCGCTTTTCTGCTGCTCCAGCGCGCTCATCAGGCTTTGCTCCTGCGCCACCGTCTGCCGGTAGTCGTTGCGCATCGCCTGCACGACCTTGGCGATTTCCCCCTGAATTTTGCTCTCGGCCTCCCGAACTGCGGACGACAGCCTGACCATGTCGGGATGGTTCGGCCCGAGCTTGTCCGACAACTGCGCCTGCTGCCGCTGCAGGTCGGCGAGCACGTTCTTCTGCTGCTGGATGAACCCGTTCGACAGGATCGCCGGAATGGTGTCGAGCGTCGCGCGGTCGTTCTGAACGGTGCGGATCTGGTTGTACGCGGCTTCCTTCTCGATCCGCTCGGTTTTGGCCCGCGTGACGGCCGCGTTCAGCTCGGATAGCTTCTGCACGACGATGTTCTGTTTCTCTTCGAGCGACACCGAGTCGGTCTGCTCGCGATAGCGCTGCACCGCCTGCTCGCTCGCCTCCACCTGCTTGCGCTGCTCGGCGAGGCGCTCGCCGAGCCAGTCGGAGGCTTCCTTGGAGGACAGGAACTTGAACTCGAGGTGCTGCTCGATGTAGGCCCGGGCCAGCGCGTTGGCCACCGTGGCCGAGAATGCCGCGTCGGGCGAGTCGAACCTGACGTCCACGAGACGGCTGTTGCGGACGGGCGCGACCGTCAGGGCCCTCAGGAACCGGTCGATCGTGTTCGACTGAACCTTCGATTCGTCGGGCAGCGGCGGCTCGAGGGGCTGTGCCGGCTTGAACCAGCCGGCGACAAGCACGACCGGCGCCAGAGCGATCTTCCGCATGGTGAGCGAATCGTCCGGCTTCGGATTGAACTGCGGATGGTCCCACAGCTTCAGCGCGTCGAGTGTTCGACGGGCCAACGCGCGGCTCTGCAGGATCTTGTACTGCGTCTGGTAGTAGTCGTCCGTAACCTGGTTCTGCTCGTACGCTTCCTTGAACGTGACGACGTTCGTGGCTTCCTTCTCGATCAGGATCTGCACGCGCGCCTCGAAGACGGGCGTCGCCGTGAAGGTGTACACCGAGACGGACAAGACGACGATGAGGAACGCGGTGAGCGCCGTCCAGCGGCGCTTGTACAGCACCTTGACGTAGTCGAGCAGGTGCACCTCGGTGTCGCCGAGGACGTTGGATCCGTAGCCGTAAACCGGCGACGTCTGCGCGCGAGCGTCTTCGCCGGCCATCGCGATGCGCGGCGACTCCTCGGACATTAGAAGAACCTTTCGCCGACGATGATCGTGTCGTTCGGATGCACCACGTCGGTCAGCTTGACACGGAATTCCTTCTTTTGGCCGTCCACGATGCGCACGATGCTGACGCGGCTGGTCGAACCCCGATCGGTGATGCCGCCCGCCAGGGACAGCGCCTGCAGGACGCTCGTGTTCTTCTGCTGCAGCGAATAGGCGCCCGGGCTCTTCACCTGGCCGAACACGTAGACGCTCTCCGCACGCGGCACGAAGATCGTGTCGCCGTCGCGAAGGACGATGTTGTCGGTGAGCTCGCCGTTATGCATGGCGCGCAGGTCTACACGCTCGGTGTTCGCGGCCGTGTCCTGACTGGGAAGCGTGGGACCCGAGGCCGATGCGGCCGCGTGCACGATGATGGCTTCGCCGCTTGCCGACGGCAGCGTGGACCCTGCCCGGGCGATCGCCTCGACGAGGTTCATGTTTCCCGAGAGCGGGTAGGTTCCCGGGGTCCGCACCTCGCCGACGATGAAGATTCTTTGGCTCTTGTAGGTTTCCACCGATACGGTGATCTGCGGGTTCCTGAAGAAGCCCAGGTCCACGAGCTGCTTCTTGATGGCCGCCTCGAGCGCCCTCAACGTGAGGCCGCCGGCTTTCACGCGCCCGATCATGGGATAGGTGAACGTGCCATCGGCCTCGAGCGTGAACTTGCCCGAGAGATCGGCCTGGTCGTACGAGGTGATGGTGAGCACATCCTGCGCGCCGACGACGTAGTCGGTGGGCACGGGGGGTTGCTGGGCGGGAGGCGCCTGCGCGGAGAGGGACACGGCGAGCGCGAGCAGAGCGAAGAGCGCGCCCACTGACACGGAATCGAGCCTGTTACCTGCCATACGTAAGCGATGTGCCGATTCGCAGATTGCTGTACCTCCGTTGCTGGAGGTCCGAGAAGCGGCGATCCCGGTCGACGTTGACGCCGAGGCGCAGGTCTTTTCCCATGTGGTAGCCGACGCCGCCGCCGTACGTGCGGACGCGATCGACGCGATTCGACACCTGGACGACGGCGCCGGCCCGGTCGCGGTAGGCGAGCGCCGAGGCGCCGGCCCGCCCAACCACGTCGAACGGGCCGAAGATCTGCTGGGCGATCGACCCGGTCACGCCCGTCTGGAGGTAGTAGGGCTGATTGATGTCGAAAGAGTACTGCACGTCGCGCGTGATCGCCGCGGAGACACGCGTGGTGCCGAACGCGACATACGACAGGTTCACCGCGGCCGTCGTGCCCTTGAAATCCTCCAGCCCCGGCGTCAGCGGGTGGAAGTTGCGATAGCCGAACGTGGCGCTCCCCTTGATGAGCGCCACGGGATCGAACGACACGTTCGCCGTCACTGCCGTCGAGTTCGAGTCGCGCGGGGAGGAGAACTCGAACCGGTCCTGAGAGCGCGTGCCAGTCAGCGTGATCGTGGTGAGCGGCGTGATCCTGTGCCGGATGGTGAGCCCCACATCCGTCATCACGCGGTTCAACTCGTAGTTGAGGCTGCTGCCGAGAAACACGGCGGCCTTGTCGTAGTCTTCCTTGTGCCGGCTGGCGGTGACGCCGAAAAAGGTTTTCGACAGCGCCCGCACTTCAGCCAGGCCGGTGTAGACGGTTGCCGTGTGCTGCGACCGCGCGTCGATCTCGAAGCCGGGACGTTCGCGCGCCGAGTGGCGTGAACCGCTCACGTTGAAATTCACGCGGTTCAGGGGCACGCGCCAGGCGACGGTGTAGGTGCTGTTGGCCGCCCGCTCGCTCGCGTACTTCTGGAACCAGACGATGTCTTCCTTGATCGTGCTGGTGATCCACGTCCGCCCCGCGTGCAGCCACAGGTCCGTCGCCGGCGTGACGGTGGCGGTGAAATCCTTCTTTGGATTCTGGTCCTCGGGCTCGTTGAACACGTTGCGATCCACGCCCAGGTTGGTCAGCGAAATCGTCGGGTTCAACAAGAGCGGCCCGATCCGGACTTTGACCGCGGAGACATCCGGACCGCCTTCCTGCGCCCACGCCGGCGTGGCGCACGCAGCGAGAAGCAGGAACAGGCTGACGAGGGTTCTCACGGATGTTGGAAGGTGGGAACGATGCCCGGCAGGTCTCACGGCAGGACTGAAGTCCTGCGCTACGTCCCGCGCTACACGCCGGCGAAGAACCGCGCTATCGCGATGGGCTCGCGTCGTTGTTCGCCGCCACGACCGCGCCAGCCACGCCCGCCGCCGCTGCGACACCGGCGACGACAACAGCCGTGCTGAGTCCCCCGGCAGCCGCGGCACCAGCGGCGGCCGCGCCCGCGGCGGTTCCGAGCGCAACGGCCGCAGTCGCGCTGACGGCGACGCCCGTGATCGTCGCGCCGGCAGTAATCGTAATCGCCGCGCTCGAGCCGATGATCCGGCCGTCTGGGTTCACGACTTCAACCGCGTAGTTTCCCGCCGGCAGCCCGGTGAAGGTGAACGCGCCGTTCGCCGCGCTCTGCGTCGTGCCGGCGAGCTGACCGGTGGCAAGGTCGCGAAGCTGGACGGTCGCCCGGGCGATCGTCCGCCCCGCCGAGTCCTGCGCTGTGCCCGACAGGGTGGCGCCTTGCCCCTGGGCCACGCGACCCGCGCGCGCGGCGAAGAGCGGTGACGCGGAGAACGACAGCGCGAGGGCAAGCACGAAGCTAGTGATGCGCATATTCGTGAACCTTACGGCTTACGAAGAACTATCGGCCTTTCCGGGCTGGAGGTCAAGGATTCTTTACTTCATCACTTCCAAATGGGCTGTGCCGTCCGATCCGTACACCAGGCGCCGGTCGGGCTTGCCCTGGTTGCCGGTGTCGAAGGCGACGGACGCGAGGCGCTCGCCGTCGTAGGTTTCCCACTTGTCGATCCGGCCGTCCTCGTTTGAATCCTCTTCGGCGGTGACGAGCTTCTCGTGGTCGTAGTGCTCGATGCGGGTCACCTTGCCGTCTCGTTTGGTCGACACATCGATGCGCGCGATCGAACCGTCCGATGCGGTGTACGACCAGGCGTCTTCCTTCCCGTCACGCAGGCGGGAGAATCCGACCTTCTCGATGTTCTGATCCGGGCCGTAGTACTCCCAGCGATCGATCGTGCCGTCTTCGTCCTTGTCGATCTCGATGCGGAGGACGCGAGTGCCGTCCATGTAGCTGAAGGTGTCCGCCTTCCCGTTGCCGTTCGAGTCGTACTTGAGGAGCTGGAGCTTGCCGGTCTTCTTGTCGTACTCGGGGGTGATGCGTTTCCGCGCTTCAGTCCGCTCAGAGCTACAGCCGACCGATATTATGGCGATCGCCAGAATAGCTGGGGCCGCAGAGCTGATCCGACCTGAAACATTGCTGATCCGACGTGAAATATTATGGCAAACAACCATATGCGTGTCCTTTGGGTAAAGCTCCGCCCTCTGACTTACAGGCAAGGCCCTGAAAAAACAGGGCCTCCATTCTGTAAGTATCGGCCGGCAACCCGAGGTCTTCAGCTGCACCCCGAGGTTTGCAATTGACCTCTTTGACCGGAATGGCTGACCCAGTGTGCCACGACTAGAGGAGGTGTCAATAGAAACGCAGAATGAGATGAATAGGATACCGACCAGGCCTCGGGCCGCAGGCCTCAGGGATACGGGGGATAGGGGATCAGACGAGCGACGGTTGGAAGAAGTTCGCGACGATCTCGCGCAGCGCGTCGAGCGACGGCGCGCTGTTCAACGCCGTTCGCAGATGCGATCCGTTTTCGAATCCTTTCGTGTAGTACGTGCCGAGGGCCCTCAACTTGTTGATGACCCAGCGATCGTGGCTCTTCTTCCCGTCGGCGGGCTCGCGCACACGCTCGTGCAGGAGCAGGTCGATGTAGTCGAGCAGGAAACGGCCACGCTCCTCGAGCGTCACGGTCCGCGGCGCTAGGCCAGCCGCCAGGTCCATGGCCTGCGCGAGAATCCACGGATTGCGCAGCACGCCTCGACCGACGAGCACGCCGTCCACGCCCGACCGGATGCGATCCACCACCTGCTGAGGCTCGAGGCAATCGCCGCTGCCGAACACGGGAATCGTGAGCGCGTCGGCAATCTGCGCAACGAGGTCCCAGTCGGCGGCGCCGCGGTAGCTCTCGGCGGCCGTCCGGCCGTGCACCGCCACCGCCGCCGCGCCGGCATCCTCCATCATCTTCGCCAGCGTTGGCGCATTGCGCTCATCGTCGTTCCAGCCGGCACGCATCTTCACGGTGACGGGAATCTTCACGGCCCTCGCCATCGCGGCGATCACGCGTGCGGCATGCGCCGGCTCGCGCATCAGGCTGCAGCCCGCGTTGTGTTTCGCGATCTTCGGCACCGGACATCCCATGTTCACGTCGACGATGTCGGCGCCCATGCCTTCGACGATCTGCGCGGCCGCCGCCATCTTCTCGGGGTCGCCGCCGAAGATCTGAATCGACACCGGCCGCTCTTCTTCCGTGTACTCGGTGTACTCGAGCGTGCGGTCGATGCCGCGCACGAGTCCCTCCGCGCTCACCATCTCGGTGACCACGAGCCCGCAGCCGCCCTGACGCTTCACCAGACGGCGAAACGCCGTGTCGGTCATGCCCGCCATGGGGGCGATGGCGAAGGGCGACGGAAGGGTGACCGAGCCTATTTTCATCGCTTAAGCGTCGCGAAAAGGGACCGCGCGAAAAGGGGCCGAAAGGGGTACGGCCCCTTTTCGCGCCGGTTGTCAGTACGCTTTCACGTCGGCCGCGTCCACTTCGACGCTCACGGCCTGGCCGATCAGGTTCACCGACAGCACCAGGCGCGCTTTCAGGGTGTCCTTGCGCATCAGACGGCCGACCACGCCACGCATGGGGCCATGGACCACTTCCACCATCATGCCCTCGTGGATCATCGGGCAGGGGTCGTACTGCAGCTCGCTGCCGACGAGGATGCGGACGCTGTCGAGTTCGTGGTCGGGAATCGGCGCCGGCTTTCCCTCGAACGACACGATGTTCACGACCCCGACGCACTTCAAAATCGGCAGCGCATCGTCCGGGTCGAACCGCGCGAAACAGTAGCCGGGGAACAGCGGCCAGTCGATCTTCTTCTTGCGGTCTTTCCAGCGGCTCCAGCGGGTGATGGTCGGCAGAAACGCGTCGATGCGCTTTCGCTCCAGCTGCTCGCGGACCATCTGCTCGTGGCGCGAACGCGTCCAGAGCGCGAACCAGCGGGTGCCTTCAAGGGCGGAGGGCTGCCGCCTCGCCGTAGCTCCGACTGTTTCCGCCGTAGCGGAGGCGGGAGGGCTGAGAGCTGGGGACGACACTACGACGCTGAGGCCATCGCCTTGAGCCCCTGCTCGAACGCCTTGTGGACGTTTTCGTTCTTCCATTCGATGATCGCCTGCGCCCGCAGCTTGTCGAGATACTTCTGGAATTCACTCCGCCGCTTGTCGGTGAACACCCGCTCGCTGATCTGCTGGCGCGCCTGCTCGAACGCCTGCGTTTCGGTCGCCGTCATGGTTTCGAGCTTGAGCACCTGAAATCCGCGCGGGGTCCGGATTACGTCGCTGACGGAGCCGGGTTTCATGGCGTCGATGAACTTGCGCAGATCCGGCGCGACGTCGTTCACGCTGATCGGTCCGATGAGGCCGGCATTCGCCTTCGACGGCGCGTCGGACACGTCGGCCGCGAGCTTCTCAAAACTCTCGCCGTCAGCGGTGACGCGCCGCCGGATCTCCTCGGCTCTGGCCTTCGCCGCTTCGTCCGCCGCGACGTTCAGCCCCCTGGCGTCGGCCGTGACGGAGATGAGGATTTCGCGCAGCGTGACGCTGGGCGGCGTCGTGAACTCGCCGAGGTGCGCCTCGTAATACGTGCGCGCCTCGGTTTCGGTGACGCCCACTTTGCCGATCACCTCGTTCTGTTCGACGCGCTGCCGGATCATCTGGCGCTCGAGGTTCCGCCGCAAATCCGCCATCGACATGTTCTCGGCCTTGAGCGCGGCCTGCAGTTGTTCGTCCGTGTCGATCTTGTTTTCCTTGCGAATGTTGTCGAATACGGTCTTGAACTGCTCGTCGCTCAGCTTGTAGCCGAGCTCCTTGCCTCGCTGCACGATCAGCATCTCGTCCACGGCCTCCA
>Ga0156171_1135_pt1 | contig 11467 bp, 12 predicted proteins | sample RifCSPlowO2_12_FD_107824 | JGI IMG/M metagenome (GOLD analysis project Ga0156171, IMG submission 107824) | Acidobacteria bacterium RIFCSPLOWO2_12_FULL_66_10 | reverse complement strand
CGCAGCTCGGTCTCAAGACCGCCGTTGTCGAAAAGCAGAAGGCCCTCGGCGGGACGTGCCTGTTGTGGGGGTGCATCCCGACAAAGGCGCTCCTCGAGCACGCCCACGCCCTGAAAGTCGCGCAGCACGCGAAGGACTGGGGGATTTCCCTCGGCCAGGCTGCCGCGACGATCGACATGACCAAGGTCCAGACGCGCAAGGACCGCATCGTCACCGGACTGACGAAGGGCGTCGAGTTCCTCTTCAAGAAAAACAAGATCGATTGGATCAAGGGCACCGCGCGTCTCATGGGTGAGGGCAGCGTGGACGTCTTCGAGGGCGAGAAGCAGACGCTGCGGGCCAAGCAGATCATTGTCGCCACCGGTTCCGCGCCGAGAGGCGTGCCCGGCACGGACATCGATCGGAAGCGCATTATCACGAGCGACGAAGCGATTCACCTGCGGGAGGTGCCGAAATCGCTGGTCATCATGGGCAGCGGTGCCGTTGGGGTCGAGTTCGCGTCGATCTTCAACCGCTTCGGCAGCGATGTCACCATCATCGAGGTGCTGCCGCGCGTCGTGCCGGTTGAGGACGAGGCGGTGTCGGCCGAACTGGAGAAGTCGTTCCGGAAGCAGGGCATCACCTGCCATACCGGCACGAAAGTTACCGGAGCCAGAGCGGACGCCAACGGCGTCGATATCGAGGCGCTGCTGGCGGACGGCCAGGTGAAGAAGGTTCGCGCCGACTATCTGCTTGTGGCCACGGGTCGCGGACCGGTCACCGCTGGTCTGAACGCCGAGGGCATCGGCCTGGAGATGGAGCGAGGTTACGTCAAGGTTGACGCGCAGTACAAGACGAGCGTGCCCGGCGTGTCGGCCATCGGCGACGTCATCACGTTCGGCGGTTTGGGTCATCCGCAGCTCGCTCATGTGTCGTCGGCCGAAGGCGCGATCGCCGCGGAGCGCATCGCGGGACAAGACGTGAGGCCGCTCAACTACGACCACGTGCCCGGCTGCACCTACTGCGACCCTGAAATTGGCAGCGTCGGCCTCACCGAGCAGGAAGCCCGAACACGCGGCTACGACGTCCGCGTGGGAGTCTTTCCGTTCGGCGTGCTGGGGCGGGCGAAAATGGCCGGCGAAACCGACGGGTTCGTGAAAATCGTGGCCGACAAGAAATACGACGAGCTGCTCGGCGTCCACATGATCGGGCTCCGGTCCACCGAGCTGGTCGCCGAGGCGACACTGGCCCTCCACCTCGAATCGACGGTAGAGGAACTGATCCGAACGATTCACGCGCATCCGACAATGGCCGAGGCGATTGGCGAGGCGGCGCACGCGGTGCACGGCTCCGCGATTCATCTGTAGCGCGGGCCTGTCGGCCCGCACCGCGAGGGAGTTCATGAGCACTGAAGTGGTGATGCCCCAGATGGGCGAGTCGATTGCCGAAGGCACGATCGTCCGCTGGATAAAGAAGGTCGGCGATCACGTCGATCGCGATGAACCGCTGTTCGAGATTTCCACCGACAAGGTCGACGCAGAAATCCCCTCACCCGCGGCCGGCGTCGTGGCCGAAATTCGCGTCAAGGCAGGCGAGACCGTGCCGGTCAACAGCGTCGTCGCCGTGATTGGCGCGGCCGGAGAAGCCGTGGCTGTGCCGCCGGCGCCGAAAGCTCCCGAATCCCCCGCCGCCAGGCCTGCGAAACCGCAGGAGGCACCGGCGCCGGCGGGCCGCCTTCGCGCCGAAGGCGCTTCGGCGAGCCTCGCCGAAGCTCGCATGGATCACGCGCGAGCGGAGGCGGGAGGATCCACCGAAGAGGCGATCCGCGAGCGCTCGTCGCCGCTCGTCCGTAAGATCGCCAAAGAGCATCAGGTCGACATCGCGCAGATTCACGGCACGGGAATCGCGGGCCGCGTCACGAAAGACGACATTCTCGGCTACATCGGACAGGATGGGAGAGGCAGCCAGACTGCGCAGGCGACGCAGGTCGGGACGACCGCCGCGGCGGCTCCTCCGTTCAAGCCCGGCGCCCCGGACCATGCTGAAAGAATGTCCGTGATGCGGAAACGCATCGCCGAGCACATGATTCTCAGCCGGCGGACTTCTGCGCACGTGCACTCGGTTTTCGAGGTGAACTTCTCGCGCCTGGCCCAGATCCGTGAGAAGAAGAAGGCCGAGTACGAGCGCGCCGGCGCGAAGCTCACCTACATGTCGTTCATCATCACGGCGGCGATCGCCGCGCTGCGCGCCGTGCCGATCGTCAACGCGTCGGTGGACGGCGACTCGATCATCTTCCACAAGGATGTGAACATCGGCATTGCCGTTGCGCTCGACTGGGGCTTGATCGTGCCGGTCGTCAGGAACGCCGACGAGCACAATCTTCTGGGCTTGAGCCGCGCGGTGGCGGACCTGGCAAGCCGCGCGCGCAGCAAACAGCTCAAGCCCGAAGACGTCTCCGGCGGCACGTTCACAATCACCAACCCGGGCGTCTTCGGCGCGCTGTTCGGGATGCCGATCATCAACCAGCCCCAGCTGGCCATTCTCGGTGTCGGCCACGTCGAAAAACGGCCCGTGGTGATCGACGATGCGATTGCAATTCGGCCGATGGCGTATCTCACGCTCGGCTACGACCATCGCGTCATCGACGGCGCCGTGGCCGACGAGTTCATGTCGATCTTGAAGCAGTCCATCGAGAACTGGGATCCGGAACAGGTGTGACCGGATCCGTCGCTCGGGACCCGCACTCGGATCCACGTTCGAGAGCATCCTCCGAGACGCGTCCGATCGACGTTCGTCGGCTCGGGCGCGTGCCGTACGCCGACGCGCTGACGCTGCAACGCGCGCTCGTCGAGCGCCGGCGCGCCGGTGCGGTTGGCGATCTCCTCCTGCTGGTCGAACACCCGCACGTGCTCACGCTCGGCGTTCGAGGCGATGGCGGACGCTCGCACGTGCTGGCGACCGTCGAGGCGCTCGCCGCCCGCGGCATCGACCTCCACGAAGCCGGTCGCGGCGGCGACATCACCTACCACGGGCCCGGCCAGATCGTCGGCTATCCCATCATCGACCTGAAGCCCGACCGGTGCGACGTGCATCGTTACGTCCGCGATCTGGAAGAGGTGCTCATTCGCACCGCCGCCGATTACGGCATCCAGGCCGGACGCCTGGAAGGTCTCACCGGCGTCTGGGTCGGCCGCGAGAAGCTGGCCGCCATCGGCGTCCGCATCGCCCGCTGGATCACCAGCCACGGCTTCGCCTTCAACGTCACGACGGATCTCGACTACTTCAATCTGATCGTGCCCTGCGGAATCGCGGATCGCGGCGTGACGTCGCTCGCACGGCTGCTGGGACACGCCGTCGATCGCGCCGAGGTCGAGAATCGGATCGTGGCGCGCTTCTGCGAGGTGTTCGATCGCGCGCCTTCGACGGCGGCACGCTGATCGACTCCGAGTGGCCGACGCCCAAATCCCGGGGCCGTGTGGTCCGTCATGAGGCAGCGCTCAGCTGCTTGTGATTATCTGCATATACTTGACAAATAAACACTTACACGGAAGAGGCGGCCACTAGTTCACGTGCGGAATATTTGGGAGGATTCGGGGGTTCTAGCTCCAGAACAAGGGAGAGCTCATGGGGACCCCAGGAAACGAAGCCGATTCACGCGACAAGAACGACAAGGGCGCCGATCTCCTGGCGCGTCTGCAGGCGGGCGATGAACGGGCGCTCGGCGAGCTGTCCGATGCCTACCGCTCGAAGATCTTTCAGCTGGCGTTCCGCTACCTCCGCAACAAAGAAGACGCCGAGGAAGTGACGCAGGACGTGCTGTTCAAGGTGTACCGGAAGGTCGAATCGTTCCGTGGCGATGCCGCGTTGTCTTCGTGGATCTACCGAATCACGTTCAACGCGGCGATGTCGCGTTTGCGGACCGCCAGGTATCGGCGCGCGCAGGAGGACGATCGCCTGGCGGACGGCGACGCCACCAGCGGGTCGCTGCGTCCTGAGATCGCCGATTGGAGCCGGATGGCGGACGAAGGGGTCCTGCGATCGCAGCTCCGCCGCCGTGTGTTGATCGCCGTCCTGGCGCTCCCGGCCATCTATCGCGCGCCGGTGGTGCTCCGCGATCTGCAGGGCATGTCGGCCGAGGAAGCGAGTGTCATGCTGCGCGTGAAGGGTCAGACGCTCAAGTCGCGCCTGCACCGTGGACGGCTGATGCTGCGCAAGCAGCTCGCGGATTTCGCCGGGGGGCTCTCGATGCATCGTCCGGCGTTCGGCGTGTGACCGCCCGGCTGAAGCCCTCCCGCCTGCGCTCGCTCGTGATCGGCGCGAGCTTCGGCGAGGCTCGCCGAAGCGCCTTCGGCGCGAAGGCGGCGCGCTGCACGCGGCTCGTCCCCGCGCCGCGTCTACAGTTGGATCGCACTGTCGAGCGCCACTCGGTCGATGGCGCTCAGCGGCGGCAAGACCACCTCAACCACACCCGACGCGCTCAGACAGACCGGCATGGCGGCTGTTCGGGTCCGTCTGCCTGCAGACACGTCCGGGGCGACGAAGCAACTCGCGATGCGCCGCGTGCGGCCTGCCATGACCTCCACGACGAGCGCGGCGGCGGAGGCGAGGGCATATGGTCCTGGCGGCCACAGGGCCGCGACGCGGGCGCCAAGCCGCCTCCGCGTCGGTTCGTCGAGCCGACGCGTGATGGAGAAGCCGGCAATGGTCACGTCTTCCCACGGAATCACGATTTGAGCGGGAGGCACGCCGAGCACGGACACCGCCACGTCGCGCGGTGAGCCGTTGACGGCCAGCGCCACGATCGCGCGCGCGCCGCCGACAAGCGCCTCCGGCGCCGAGCCAAAGAGGCGGCTCCGGTTCAGGTGCAGCTCGCGCACTCCGCGATCGACCAGTTCGCGCTGCGTTGCGCCCGCACAGAGGATGACGCCACGCGGCGCCATCTGAGCAATCCGCTTCAGCAGCAGCAGCCCGCTCGCGCCCTGCCATTCGCCTCCACCCACGGCGTCGGCGAGAATGACGATCGCGGCGCCTGCGGCGGCGGCCACGTCGGTTGCTCCGGACAGCTCAGTGGCGAAGCCTTCGACCGGCGCAGCCTGCGTGATGTCGAGCGCCTTGCCGGCGGCGACGCGTCCGGTTTCGTCGATGAGCACGACGGATCGGACGAGGTTGCGACGGGCCAGCGCATGCGCGACCGCGCCGCCCAGCTCGCCCGCGCCGATGATGGCCACCAGCTGCATTCGTGGAGTATTGTAAGCGCTGCGGCCCGCGCGGGGCGCGGTCGTCTGCCCGGTCGCAGGAAGGAAGCCAGAGGATGGAATCACTGAAGGGGAAGGTCGCGCTCGTCACGGGCGGCACGCGCGGCATCGGTCTGGCCATTGCGCGCGCGCTCGTCGCCGAAGGGGTGCAGGTCGTCGCCACGGGGCGCAGCGCCGCACGCGTGTCGGCGGCACGGGGTCGGATCGAAGAGGCCGGACCCGGAGCGGTGGAGACACTCCAGGCCGACGTGCGGCGTTACGCCGACATGGCGCGGGTGGCCGACGCCACGGTGTCGCGGTTCGGCGGGCTCGATATTCTCGTGAACAACGCGGGCGTCGGCATTTTTGCCGAAGTGGGCGCGACGACGCCGGAGCAGTGGGCCGAGATCATCGACACGAACCTCACCGGCGTGTTCAACGCCTGTCACACGGCGCTGCCCCATCTGCGCAAGCGCGGCGGCGGCTTCATCATCAACATCAGCAGTCTGGCCGGAAAGAACTTCTTTCCCAAAGCCGCGGCCTACTGCGCCTCGAAGGCCGGTCTGAACGCGTTCAGCGAAGTGCTGATGCAGGAAGTGCGGTACGATAACATCCGCGTCAGCTACGTGATGCCGGGCTCCGTCGCGACAGGCTTCTCCGGCGGTGACGAAGCGGCGGGCGCCGACTGGAAGACCGCACCGGAAGACGTGGCCGACATCGTCGTCTCGCTGCTCCGTCACAATCCGCGGAGTCTGCCGAGCCGCGTCGAAGTTCGGCCCTCGAAACCCCCCAAGAAATGACGTCGCCCTTTGACAAGCATCGCGACACGCTCGAGGTGCATGAAACGATGATGGGTCCCGCGCGCGGCCGCCTCGCCGTGGCGCTCGATCTGCTCACCGATTCACTCGCCCTCGTCGGGCTGCACGGCGTCTACTGCCGGAGCGAGCGGTTCCCCGGCAAGCCGAAAATGGACATCGCGCTCGTGCTCGAGCAGATGGCGGATGCGAAGCAGCTGGTGCAGAGCGCCATGGAGGAACTACGAAGGGCCAAGGGCTAAGGGCTTCGTAGTTCATCCAACCCGTCCCTCGAGCACCTCTTCTTCGCTCGACATCGTGGCGTCGGCGTGCTCGAGCGCGTGGGACGGCGCGTCCCGCCAGCGGGACTGAATGATCATCCACAGCGTGCCCGGGATGAAGAACATCAGGCCAAGCGCCAGCGACAGCGCGCGCGGCGACCAGCCGGCGTGGTCGAGCTGGCGACCCGTCCAGTAGCTGGACAGTGACGACATGAGCGTGACCAGCGCGAGCTCGGCCGCGAAAACGCGGCCGCGGAACTGGTCGGGCACCTCCATCTGCAGGAGCACCGTGCTGAACACCCAGAGGATGGACCCGCCGCAATGCGCGAGGAGCACGCAGATCGCCGCGATCGGCAGCGTCGTCGCGCCGGCGAGCGCTGCGTAGAAGATCCCGATCATGAAGAACGCCGGGCCGATGGTTTGCCGCAGTCGTTTCGGATTCTGCCCGAGGATCCAGCGCAGCGCGATCGGACCGAGGCCAGCGCCGAGTCCGCGCGCGCCGTACAGGACACCGATACCGGCCGCGGATCCGCCCGCAAGCGGGAAGACGCGCTGGCCGAAGATGGTCAGCAGCAGCAGCACGCCGCCCGCAAGTCCCCATCCGGCTTTCACGAACATCAGCGCGGCGACATGCGACCGCTGTCGAATGTAGAGAAATCCTTCAACGAGATCAGTGAAGCCGGTGAGCGCCGCCAGTCCGGCCGGCCGGGGGACAGCCTTCGGCGTGGCGTCGTATCGCGTCCGGTTGATGAAGAACGCCGAGGCGAAGAACGACACGGCGTTGATCGAGAACGCGATGTTGCGGCCTGCGGCCGCCGTCACGAGTCCGCCGAGCGAGGCGCCAATCGCGAGCATCGCCGACCACGTGGCGCTCGACAGGGCGTTGGCCGGTAGCAGCTCGTCGGCTGACGTGATGTTGGGAATCGTCGCGGTTCGGGCCGGCTCGAAGAATCCCTGCGCCCCGACGGTCAGCGCCATCACCACGTACGCGATCCACACCTCGTCCGGCCGTCGGATCACGAGCAGCACAAGAATGAGGCACCCTCGCAGGAGGTCCGTGCTGATCATCAACCGCCGGCGGTTGACGCGATCGGCGACAACGCCCGCGATTGGGCCGACGATGGCCACCGGCAGGAACTGCACGATCATCATCCAGGCCACGGCCGTGGCCGATCCGGTCAGATCCAGCAGCAACGCGTACACCGCAACGGCGTTGAACCAGTCGCCGAGCTGTGAAATCGTCTGGCCGATGAACAGCAGTCGAAAGTCTCGGTTCGTTCGAAGGAGCGAAGTGTAGCTCACGGTTAACCGGACCGTCAGTATAATCGTCACCGTTCATGATCGAGACCCTGGGCCTCTACAAAATCCTGGACCGGATTGGCGCCGGCGCGATGGGCGACGTCTACCGCGCCCGCGACACGCGGCTGGGCAGGACCGTCGCGATCACGGTGCTGTCACCGGATATCGCCGGCCATCCGGGTCGCCGCGAGCGCTTTGTGAGCGAGGCGCGCGTGGTGGCCACCCTGTCCCATCCCAACATCGCCGCGCTGTACGAAGTCGGCGATGAACAGGGGCGGCTGTTTCTGGTCTGCGAGTTCGTGCCGGGCGAGACGCTCAGGACCGTGACCAGCGGACGCCCGATGAATCCGCGCCGCGCGATCGACCTGGCGGTCCAGATCGGCGATGCGCTCGCTGACGCGCACGCCGAGGGGATCGTGCATCGCGACATCAAGCCCGACACCATCATCGTGACGCCCAAGGGCAACGCGAAGATCCTCGATTTTGGTCTGGCCGCGTGGACCGGCAGCGATGCCGAGCGCGAGCAGGTAGCCGGTGTCGCGCGGGCAGCCGCGACCGCGCAGAGCAGCGTGGCGTCGACGCTCAGGACCGTCGCCTACATGTCGCCGGAGCAGGCGCTCGGTGAGCAAGTCGATCAGCGGACCGACATCTTCTCGCTCGGCACCGTCCTTTTCGAGATGCTAACGGGCGCGCTGCCGTTCACGGCGACGACCTCGTCGGCGCTCGCGCTCCAGATCGTCCAGGCGCCCGCGCCCGCGCCCTCGTCGGTGCGCAAGTCTTTGCCTCAAGAACTCGACGTGATCGTCGGGAAAGCGCTCGCGAAGAGCCTCGAGCAGCGGTACGAGGCGGCCGCGACGTTCGCGGCTGAACTGCGATCGGTGGCGGCCATTCTGGATGTGCGGAACGAGGGGAGCGAGCCGGCGAGCACGCTGATCGCCTTGCAGCGTCCGCAGCGCTCGTACGTGGGCTGGATCGTCGCCGCCATCGTGCTGGCGCTCGGCGCCGCGGCGTGGGTCGAACGCGGGGCGATACAGGCGTGGCTCGGCCGGTAGTCTCCGGCACTCTCCTAGGTCCGCCGGCCGGTGAGGATGTCGCCCAGCTGCATCGTGAACGCCGATCGCGCCAGCACGTCGCTGACGCCGGCCCGTCGAGCGGCGTCGATGACATCGGTCTGGACGTGGGACGCATAGCCAAGCGTCGCGATAGAGGCCAGCGCGGACTCCTGCTTCATCGCGAAGACGATCCCGAGCGGATCGACGCGCGGGTTGTTCAAGTCGAGGATGACCAGCGTCGGCACGCCCGCGCGCATCGCGGCGAGCGCGGCGTCCTTCGAGCGCGCGAATGTGACGGCTACACCCAGCTGCGTGGCGGCTGTCTTGATTTTCGATGTGAACATCAGGTCGTCGAGAACTGCGAGGATCATCCCATTCATGATAGTTGAGAGTCAGGCAGTCGGCCCGTTTTTCAAAAACGGCTTCGTCGTCGGATGCGAAAAGACCCGCGAGGCGGTGCTCATCGATCCGGGCGATGAAGTGCCGAGCCTCCTCGCCTTCGCCGAGCGTCACTCCCTGGCGATTCGGCAGATTCTGCTGACCCATGCTCACGTCGATCACGTCACCGGCGTGGCGGCCGCCAAGCGCGCGCTGGGAGTGCCCGTGTACCTGCATCACGACGATCTGTTCATCTACGAGCACGCCGTAGACGCCGGTGCGATGTTCGGCCTGACGGTCGAGCCGCAGCCGCCGATCGATGTGTTCTACACGCCGGGCCAGGCGATTGGATTCGGCTCCTACGAGGTGCGGCCGCATCACACGCCGGGGCATTGTCCCGGCGGCGTGTGTCTGCAGATTGGACGGAAAGGGCAGGCCGGCAAGGATCTGTTCGTCGGCGACACGCTGTTTGCCGGCGCCATCGGCCGCACGGACTTGCCCGGTGGCGACTACGCCACGCTGATTGCGTCGATCCGGACCGTCCTCTTCGCATTCGGAGACGAAGCAGTGGTGTATCCCGGCCACGGACGGTAGACCACGATCGGCCAGGAGCGTCGCACGAACCCGTTTCTGATCGGCTTACTCAGTCCTGCCGATCGATCGTGAACTCCACCCGTCCAACCCGTAATCGGTCGCCGCTCGTCAACTGTGCGCGATCCACCCGCTTGTCGTTGAGGTACGTGCCGTTGGTGCTGGACAGGTCAACGACCTCGACCGACTCCTCGCCGGCGGTGAGCCGGCAGTGCAGCCGCGACACCAGGGCGGCGTCGACGACGAAGTCGGCCCTGGGAGCCCGTCCGATGGTCTTGATGGCACCGGTTCCCAGTCGAAAAGTGAATTGCGGATCCTCCTGGCCCTCGGTGTGCTCGACGCTCCGCAGAATCCACATAGCGACGTATTTTACCCGCCTCGCCAGCGGTCCGCATCCTGCCGTTCCGCCTTTGGACTTCGCCTGTCTCACTTACGGACGGCGACCGCCGTCAGACGGGACTCAGGACGACCGCCTTCTTGCTGCGGTGCGTGGAGATGATTTCCGGCAGCAGCTTCTTGCTGAGATACACCTTCGACTCGGTGTTGTCCACCGCGTTCCGCTCGTACTTGACGACCTCGAATCGCAGGTGATCGAGCGTGCCGCGCATGTCGTAGAACTTGTTCTTCGTCTTGACGACGATCTCGTCGAATCCCTGCTCGACGGCCCAGAGCTCCTGCTGTTCAGTGAGCGCGCGGAAGAAACCCTGCCCCCGCCAGTCGCGCCGGGTCCCGCCGACCCAGGTGTAGAGCACGCGCCGGCCGCCGAACTGGACAAAGTTGCTCAGGCGATCGACCAGATCCACCAGTTTCGGTTCGGTTTCCGACAGGCCGACTTCGTGCGCGACCTTGAACGACACGGGTACGACCGTGCCAGGATCGTCCGGCAGCGCCGCACTGGCGAGCAGAATGAGGTGGCGGCGTCCGGTGAGGCGACCGACGATCTCCGCCGCCGTCTTCTTCCAAGGAAACTCGCCGAAGAACTCCTCGATGTACTGAATCTCGAGTGCACCTTGCTCGAGATCGTATTGCGTGATGTGGTATTCCACGGAGCCCGTATCTTATACGATCAGTCGCCGCTCCTTTTCGCGTTTTGCGCGAAGACGTTCGAGCGGGTGGTTATCCTTCGAGCGGCAGGCCCGTGGGTCTGCTCCAACGCGTGCATGATGTCAGGGAAACGATCAGGCTGGGCGTCTGGTATGTCCTGTTTCGCGCGTGAACGGCAGCGCGGCAACGTCGGCGCTGACGCTGCCGACGGACACCGACGTCCCCGGATCGACGAAGTCGCGGTGGACGTACCCGAGCGCGATCGGCCGGCTCATCCGCGGAGACCACGTGCCGCTCGTGACGTGACCAATCTCGCGGTCTGCCACACGCACCACCGCGCCTGACGACGGAACCTGGTCGCCGCTCAAGACAAGACCCACGAGCTTGCGTGCCACGCGCCCGTGACCGCGGTGCATCACGCGGATGATGATCTCCTGCCCGACGTAGCACCCTTTCGTGAAGCTGATCGCGCGCCCTTCGATGCCGGCCTCGAGCGGAATCGTCTCCTCGTCCATGTCGCGGCCAAACTGGGGAACGCCGGACTCGATGCGAAGCGCCTCCGCCGTCTCGTCATCGAGCCGGACGGCGCCGGCGTCGGCGACCGCCGCCACGAACGCAGACGCCTGCGCGCGCTCGACGTACACGTCAAAACCGGGCTCACCCCCGTCGGTCACTCGCGTGACGATGGCGCCCGATCGCGTGTTTCCGTGCTCGGGCAACGCCGCCAGTGTCTCCACCGACGTGCCGGTGACCAGCCGGGCCACCACGCCCGCCGCGTCCGGCCCGACGATGCCAATCTGCTCGAAGGTGTCGGT
>Ga0156171_1092_pt1 | contig 12007 bp, 10 predicted proteins | sample RifCSPlowO2_12_FD_107824 | JGI IMG/M metagenome (GOLD analysis project Ga0156171, IMG submission 107824) | Acidobacteria bacterium RIFCSPLOWO2_12_FULL_66_10 | reverse complement strand
CGGGCGCGAAGCAACGCGCCGCTCTCGAAAAACTGGCACGGGATGACGACGACAACGTGCGGGAAGCGGCGGTCGAGGGCCTGCGCACAGTCGCAGGACACGACGCCGACACGTTCTATGTCGACGGCCTTGGCCGCCGCGGCCATCAGATCGTGCACGCGTCGGCGGTTGCGCTCGACGGCACGCCGCATCCGGATCAGGCCGTGCCGGCGTTGCGAGCGGCATGGCAGCGTCTCGTGGCTGAGGGCCGCGACAATTCGCACGATGCGCGGAATGCTATTGCGAAGACGCTGACCGGCCTCGGCGTCAGGGTGAGCGCCGAAGGGCGCCTTGTCCCGGCCCGGGCACCGCAGACCGATCTGAACGCCGAGGATCTCCGGCGGCTCGCCTCACCGCGCGCGCGTGTGACGATGCGCGGCATCGGCGTGTTCGAGCTCGCGCTGGTCACCGCGCAGGCGCCCGCGGCCGTTCTGCGGTTCGCGCATCTGGCCTAATCGGGCTACTACAACGGGCTGACCTTTCATCGGGTGGTGCCCAACTTCGTGATTCAGGGCGGAAGCCCGGGCGCGAACGAGTTGATCGGCGCCGCCGCCTTCATGCGCGACGAACTGGGCCTGTGGCCGCACGTGCGCGGAGCGGTCGGCATCTCCACGCGGGGCCGCGACACTGGCGACGCGCAGATTTTCATCGACCTCGTCGACAACCCGCGCCTGGATCACGAATACACCGTGTTCGCCCAGGTGCTCAACGGGATGGATGTCGTCGATCAGATCCTGGAAGGCGACGTGATCGAGAAGATCGAAATCGTGACTGGTCGTTAGTCGTGTTCTCGTCCCGCATTCCGGTCGATCTCGCACGCAACCGCCTCTCGGAGGCCCTGCGCGACCGGCGCGCCGAGCAGCGTGCCGTCATCGACCTCACCGTGTCGAATCCGACGCAGGCCGGTTTCGACTATACCGTCGATCTGCTCGCGCCACTTGCCGACGCGCGCGGACTGCGCTACGACCCGACGCCGCTTGGCGCCATGGATGCGCGCCGGGCCGTCGCCGCGGACTTCGCCCGGCAGGGCATCGCGGTGCCGCCCGAACGGATCGTCGTCACGGCCAGCACCAGCGACGCGTACGCGGCCCTGTTCAAGCTGTTGGCGGATGCCGGCGACGATGTCCTGATTCCCCGTCCCGGCTATCCGCTGCTCGACCACCTGACCCGCCTCGATCTGGTCACCGCGCGCCCGTACGATCTCGAGTATCACGGTTCGTGGTCGATCGACTTTCCCAGCCTCGAGCGGGCGTGCACCTCGCGCACGCGCGCCGTGCTCGTGGTGAGCCCGAACAATCCGACCGGTTCGTTCATCAGCCGCGACGAACTGGACCGCCTGGCGGTATTTTGCGCTGCGCGGGGCATCGCGATCATCGCGGACGAGGTGTTCGCGGACTACGAGCTGGAGCCCGGTTCGGTCGCGCGCGCCGGACGCGCGGCAGCGCGGGACGACGTGCTGTCGTTCGCGCTCGGCGGGTTGTCGAAGTCGATCGGGCTCCCGCAAGTGAAGCTCGGATGGTTCGCCGTAGCCGGACCGCAACGGCACGTGGCGTCGGCGCTCGAACGGATTGAGCTCGTGTGCGACAGCTATCTGTCGGTGTCGACGCCCGTCCAGCTGGCGGCGGCCGAGCTCCTGGCGCGAGGTGCGGCGGTCAGGGCGCAAATCGGCGCGCGGGTCGCGGCCAACTATCGACACGTGCAGACGGCCGCCGCGCCGTCGTGCCGCGTGCTCCGCAGCGACGGCGGGTGGTACGCGGTCATTCAGGTGCCGTCGTTCGAGTCTGAAGAGGATCTCGTTCTCCGCCTGCTGACAACCGAGGGCGTGCTCGCGCATCCCGGCTACTTCTTCGATTTTCCGAACGAATCGTACCTCGTCGTCAGCCTGCTGGCGGCGCCCGCCGACTTCGTCGAGGGCGTCGGTCGGATCTTTCAGGACTTCGCGCGCGAGGCGGAACAGTGAGCGGGGCGGCCGCGCCTGGTCGCCGCTCGGGTCTGCTCATCCCCCTGTTCTCCTGCCCGTCAACGGCCAGCTGGGGCATCGGCGAGATCACCGACGTCGCGCCCATGACGGCATGGCTCGCCGCGGCGGGTCAGCGCGTGTGGCAGTTGCTGCCGCTGAACGAGATGGCGCCCGGTCAGCAATCGCCGTATTCGGCCGTGAGCGCCCTGGCGATCGATCCGATCTTCATCCACATGCCCGCCGTGGACGAGTTCCGGGCGATCGGCGGGGAAGCGGCGTTGTCGGGCGAGCAGCGGGATCTACTGGCCGAGGTGCAACGGGCGCCTGGCGTGGAGTATCAGGCCGTGCGGCGGCTCAAGCAGGTGGCGTTCGACGCGGCGTTCGAGCGATTTGTCGGCGAGGAATGGCGTCGCGACACGGCGCGCGCGCGATCGATGGGCGCGTTTCTCGCAGGGCAGGCGTGGTGGCTCGAGGACTACTCGCTGTTTCGCGCGATTCACGCTCGGGAGCAGGAGCGGCCGTGGACCGCGTGGCCGGAGGCGCTTCAGCGTCGGGAGCCCGCGGCGATGGACGAGGCGCGGCGCGACCTGGCGCGCGAGGTGCTGTTTCAGCAGTACCTGCAGTGGCTCGCGGCGGAGCAATGGCGGCACGCCCGTGCCCGGGCGCACGGCGTGGCGCTCTTCGGCGATCTGCCCTTCATGGTGGACGGCGACAGCGCCGACGTGTGGGCCCGGCCGCGTGAGTTCCGTCTCGACGTGTCGGTGGGCGCGCCGCCCGACGCGTTCAGCGTCGCCGGTCAGGACTGGGGCATGCCGCTCTATCGCTGGGATGTCGTGGCCGGCGACGACTTCGCCTGGCTGCGCGATCGGGCGCGGCGGGGCGCCGATCTCTTCGACGGCTTCCGAGTCGATCACCTGGTGGGCTTCTACCGCACGTTCGGCTGGCTGAACGACGGCCGGCCTCCCTTCTTCACGCCGTCAGACGAACCGTCGCAGCTCGCACTCGGCGAACGAGTGATCGAGGTGTTCCGCGGTGCCGGCGCGGAGATCATCGCCGAAGATCTCGGAACCGTCCCCGATTTCGTGCGCGCATCGCTGGCGCGTCTGGGCGTGCCCGGGTTCCGCGTCCTCCGGTGGGAGCGCCACTGGCAGACCGAAGGGCAACCGTTCAGGGATCCCGCAGAGTACCCCCCCGTCTCGGTGGCTGCGTCCGGCACCCACGACACCGAGCCGCTCGCCGTGTGGTGGGACGGTGCGTCGCCCGCCGAGCGACGCGCGGTCAGCGCCGCGCCGACGATCGGACGCCTGTCTGGCGGGGCCGACCTCGCGGCGGCCGCCTATGACGCGGCCGTCCGCGACGTGCTGCTCGAAGCGCTCTACGCGTCCGGATCGGACCTCTTGCTGTTGCCCGTGCAGGATGTCTTCGGCTGGCGCGATCGCATCAACGTGCCCGCGACGATCACGGACGCCAACTGGACCTTCCGTCTGCCGTGGCCTGCCGATACGCTTGACCAGATTCCAGAGGCGATGGAGCGGACAGCGACGCTTCGCGGCTGGGCCGCTCGTTACCAACGCCTGTAAATCACGGTGAAAAAGCCCGCGTCCGATCGAGTTACGACTGCGCCGTGCCGTGCCCGCGGCCGGCGGGGCGGGCTTGCGGGAGCGGCTTTCGCGGCAGCTTGCCGTCCCTATTCGCGGAGTTGTAGGCAAACGATGCGACGATAACCGCGTTGCGCATCATATCGTTGGCCTGAATGCGTTCGTACACGTCCATGTTCGAATGGTGCGTGCGCGAGTCGTACTCCACTTTGTCCTGAACGAACTGGAAGCCGGGCAGTCCGACCGCGTCGTACGACAGGTGATCCGTGCCGCCCGTTTTGCGGATCGTCAGCGTCGTCATCCCCAGGTTCTTGAACGGCTCGATCCACGCCGAGAAGATCGGCGCCACCGCTTCGTTCCCCTGGAGATACACGCCGCGGATGAGGCCCGTGCCGTTGTCCACGTTGAAGTAACCCGCGAACTTCGCATGTTCCGGCTTCAGCTGCATCGTCTCCGGATCGCCGTAGTGCGCTTTGACGTATGCCTGCGAGCCGAGGAGCCCTTCTTCCTCGCCGCCCCACAGGCCGATGCGGACTGTGCGGCGCAGCTTCACGCCGGTGGTCTTCAGGATGCGCATCGCTTCCATCGTGATCGCGGACCCGGCCGCGTTGTCGGTCGCGCCCGAGCCGGTGTGCCAGGAATCGAAGTGCGCGCCCATCATCACCACTTCATCCGCCTTGTCCCGGCCCGGCAGCTCGCCAATGATGTTGAAGCCGTTCAGATCGGTGTCGTAGAACTTGTTGTCGATGTCCATCGACAGCGTGACCGGAATCTTCTTCTCGAGCGTGCGCGCGATGCGGCCGTAGTGTTCGACCGCGAGCGTCACCTGCGCGGGCTGCGCCGGGCCCTTGGGATCGCGCGACACGCCTTCCGGCGCCTGCACGAACACCGTGCCGCCGTCGCCACGGTTGTAATCGAGCACCGCCGCCACGCCTTCGTCAATCCAGAACTGCGTCTTCCTGCGGTTGAACTCCTGCGCCTGGGAGAAGTTGCCCCGGCCGCGCCCGCCGCCCGCCGCCGGGGGCTGCTTCGCAAGCTCCGCGAGTTCGGCCTCGGTGTACCGATGACCCTGCGCTTCGAAGTGCGCCGGCACGTCGCGCGTGGGCATCGACAGCACGAACGTGCCGCGGAGCTTGCCGCGGAAGGCGTCGAAGTCTTTGTCCTCATTGATGAGCGCGATCACGGCTTCGCCGGTCACCAGGCCGTTGGTGCCCGGGGTCCACGCCTTGGGGTACGCGATGAGCGGATACGCTCGAGGCGTCACTGCATTTGCGACGAAGCGCTGATTCTGCCAGCCGCGTCCGAACGGCCAGCTGTCCGTATGGACGTTGGCGAGGCCCCAGTCTTTCATGGTCTTCTGCGCCCAGTCGCCCGCTTCCTTGATGTTCGGCGAGCCGGTGAGGCGCGGACCGTACACGTCGGTGAGGTAGCTTTCGAGTTCCATCACTTTCGAGCGTTGCAGGCCTTCTTCCTTGATCTGGTAGATGGCATCGAGATCGAGCTTCTCGGTGATGGGCCACTGTGCGGCCAGCGGCAGGCCGACCAGAAGGGCGATGACGGCGCTCAGAGCGAACGGGCGTCGGAATTGCATGGAATGACAAGCCTCCGTCGAGGACTTTAGCCACTTGTCCCGATTCGGGTCAATCTCCCGGTCGGCGAGATCGTGCGGGTTCGTGCTAGGATGGCCAACTTTTGCGGAGGGCTGGCCGTCTAAGTTCCTGAAACCGATACTCCAGTGTCCACTGTGCGCAACATCCTCTTGCTGATCGTCGCGGCGAGTCTGGCGTCGTCTGCCTGCGAGATGTCCACCGACGCGAGGCCCCGAATCGAGACTCGGCGCGCCGTGAAGGGCGACATCGCCCTCGCGCTCGAGACGACGGTCGTGTCGGCGCGCGTGCGCGCGGGTGCAACGCTGGCGTCTATGCTTCGTGCGCACGAGATTGCGGCCGCGGATGCGGCGGCGATCGCCGTCCAGGCCGACTTGGTGTTCGATCTGCGAAAAGTCCGGGCCAACCAGCCCTACCGTCTCGAAATCACCCACACCGGCCAGGTCCGCGGCTTCGAGTACGAAATCGACGGCGATCGCCTCCTCCGCGTCGGCCGATCGCCGGACGATGCGTTGGTGGCGAAGGTGCTGCCAATCCCGAAGACGCGCAGCATCGAGGTCGTCACGGGCCGGATCGATCGCGCCCGGCCGTCGCTCTCGGCGGCGCTCGATGCCGCTGGAGAGACGATCGATCTTACACTCGCCATAGCCGACATCTTCGGCGGTGAGATCGACTTCAGCACGGAGCTGCAGCCAGGGGATCGCTTCGAGCTGACCGTCGAGAAAGAATACCGGGACGACCGCGTCTTTGCGGGCTACGGCCCGATTCTCGCGGCCGAGTTCGACAACGCCGGGCGGAACGTCAAGGCGGTCCGCTTCACGCCCGAGGGCGGCCCGCCCGGCTACTTCGACGAACACGGCGTGTCGATGAAGCGATTCTTCCTGGCTTCGCCGCTGAAGTTCCAGCCTGTGGTCACCTCCGGCTTCTCGCGCGCGCGTCTCCATCCGATTCTGCGCGAGGTGCGCGCCCACCTCGGCGTCGATTATCGGGCTTCCGCGGGCGCGCCCGTCATCGCCGTCGCCGACGGCACGGTGGTCTCGGCAGGGACGAGCGGTGGATCCGGTCGCATGGTGCACCTGCGTCATGCCAACGGCTACGAGTCCGAGTACCTGCACCTGTCGTCGATGGCGGTGCGCGCCGGCGAGCACGTGCGTCAGGGCGAACTCGTCGGCCGCGTGGGGTCGAGCGGTCTGGCCACGGCGGCGCATCTCGACTATCGGCTGAAGAAGAACGGCGCGTTCATGAATCCCGTCACGGCGCACCGCTCGATGCCGCGAGCCGATCCCTTGTCCCCCTCGCAAATGGCGGCCTTCATCCTCGCACGCGACCAGGCGTTCGAGCGGCTCGCCGCGGCCTCACCTGTTCGTCTGGCGAACAACAACTAGCTCGGGCCTCGGGCCTCAGGTCTCGGACCTCGGACGGCAGGCTTCAGTCCGAGCCACCAGCCACCAGGGTTCGTCGCAGCCCGTGACATAATTTGAGGCCCGTGGCTACCCTTCATCCATTTCGCGCATTGCGCCCGACATCTTCCGATGCCGCCCGTCTCGCGGCCGTCCCCTACGACGTCATCAACACTGACGAAGCGCGGGCGCTGGCGGAAGGAAACCCGCTCAGCTTCCTGCGCGTGTCGCGCGCGGAAATCGAATTACCGGCCGGCACCGATCCGTACTCGGACGCCGTGTATCAGCGCGCCGCCGGCAATTTTGCCGCCCTCAGAAGAACGTCGCTCGTCGTGGACGACGAGCCGAGCGTGTATTTCTACCGGCTGCGCATGGGCGACCGCACGCAAACGGGCCTGGCGGCCTGCTTCTCGATCGATGAATACGATCGCGACATCGTCAAGAAGCACGAGCGCACGCGACGCGACAAGGAGGACGATCGCACGCGCCACATGATCGCGCTTGGCGCGCAGACCGGCCCGGTGTTTCTCATTTACCGCGCCGCGGACGAGGTCGATCGGATCGCGGAGAGCGCGACGGCGAAGACTCCGGCCGTCGATTTCGAGGCGCCGGACCACGTGCGCCACACGCTATGGCGTGTGGGTGGCGCCGATCGCGACGCGCTCGTAGCGGCCTTCGGCCGGATTCCGGCACTCTACATTGCGGACGGCCATCACCGTGCGGCAAGCGCGGCCCGCGCCAGAAACGACATCCGTGAGCGCGGGCTTTCCGGCACCTCGCTGGGCGACGGTGCCGACTATTCGACGATGCTCGCGGTCGCGTTTCCGCACAACCAGGTGCAAATCCTGCCGTACAACCGGGTCGCGAGGAACCTCGCCGGCCTCTCGCCGGACGCGTTTTTGCAGTCTGTCCGTGAACGGTTCAACGTCGAGGCCGGCCCGGCTGTGCCGCATGCTCGCGGCGACATCGCCATGTTCTTCGGGGGCGCCTGGCACACGCTCCGCGCCAGGGTGCGGCCGACGGATCCGATTGGCTCGTTCGACGTCAGCGTGCTCCAGGATCAGCTGATGGCGCCGATCCTGAAGATTCTGGACGTGCGAACCGACAAGCGGATCGACTTTGTCGGCGGCGCTAGAGGCACGAGCGAACTCGAAGCGCTGGTGCAGTCGGGTAAGGCGGCGGTGGCATTTTCGCTGTATCCCGTGAGCGTGTCGGATCTGATGTCCGTGTCCGACGCCGGCGAGGTCATGCCGCCCAAGTCGACGTGGTTCGAACCGAAGCTCAGGGATGGGTTGTTGATACATGTGATCTGACCAGGGACCAAGGCGCAAGAACCCCGGACCGACATGAAAGTCCTTATCGCCGACAAGTTCGAGCAGAGCGGCATCGACGGCCTCAAGGCGACCGGATGTGACGTCGTGTACCAGCCGGATCTGAAAGATGCCGCGCTGGTGCAGGCCATCGACGAGACCGCGGCGGACGTCCTGATCGTCCGCGGCACCGCGGTCTCCGCCGCGGCCCTCGAAACAGGCGCGCTTTCGCTTGTCGTCCGCGCCGGCGCCGGATACAACACGATCGATGTCGCCGCGGCGTCGAATCGTGGAATCTACGTGTCGAATTGTCCCGGCAAGAACGCCGTCGCCGTCGCCGAGCTGGCGTTTGCGCTGATGCTCGCAATCGATCGGCGCGTCCCGGACAACGTGGCCGAGCTCAGGGCGGGGACGTGGAACAAGAAGGAATATTCGAAGGCGCGCGGCCTGTTCGGTCGGACGATCGGACTGCTGGGCTACGGCAGCATCGGGCAGGAAGTGGCGAAGCGCGCCCACGGGTTCGGAATGCGGATCGTCGTGTGGAGCCGACGGTTCGCGATCGGACGGCCCGACACCGCCGTGCCGCTGGAGATCGCCGCCACGCCGCAGGACGTCGCCGAGCGCTGCGACGTGTTGAGCGTCCACGTGGCCCTGACGCCGGAGACGCGAGGCTTCGTCAACGCCTCCATCATCGACGCGCTGAAGCCGGGGTCGTACTTCATCAACACCGCACGAGGCGAGGTGGTCGACTACGCGGCGCTTGCCAGCGCGGTGCGCGAGCGCCAGATCCGGGTCGGACTCGACGTGTTTGCGGTCGAGCCGTCCGGTTCGACGGGCGCGTTCACCGACCCCATAATGTCCTTGCCGGGGGTGTACGGCACGCACCACATCGGCGCATCGACTGACCAGGCGCAGGAAGCGATAGCGGCCGAGACGGTGCGGATCGTCGCCGCGTACAAACATACAGGGAAGGTGCCGAACATCGTCAATCTGGCGAAGAAGACCGCGGCGACGCATGTGCTGGTCGTGCGCCACCGCGATCGGCCCGGCGTGCTCGCGCACGTGTTCGACCTGTTGCGCAAGGACGACATCAACGTGCAGGAAACCGAGAACATCATCTTCGAGGGCGCGCAGGCCGCCGTCGCCCGCGTGAACCTCGACGCCCCGCCGTCCGATGCGCTGCTGCAGGAGATGTACAAAGGCAACAGCGACATCCTGGACTTGCATCTGGTCACGATCTGACACGTTGACTTTGGCCACGAACACACGAAAACACGAAGAAGATCTTCGGGAGGGCCGCCGATGACGACCGTTCACCGTATCCACAACTTTTCCGCCGGTCCAGCGATGCTGCCGCTCCCCGTGCTCGAGGAGATTCAGCGCGACCTGGTGGCGCTGCCCGGCATCGGGATGTCGATTCTCGAAATCAGCCATCGCTCCAAGGCCTTCGAGTCGATTCTGGCGCACGCCGAAGCCGACATCCGCTCGCTCGCCGCGATACCCCCGAACTACAAAGTGCTCTTTCTCCAGGGCGGCGCCAGCCTGCAGTTCTCGATGGCGCCGATGAACCTGCTCACGCCCGGCACGACCGCCGACTACATCGACGGGGGATCGTGGGCGGACAAAGCCATCAAGGAAGCGAAAAAGATCGGCACCGTCAACATCGCTGCCAGCACCAAGAGCGAGAACTACTCGCGCATTCCGCTCCAGTCCGAGCTGAAGCTGACGTCCGGGGCCGCCTACGTGCACATGACCTCGAACAACACGATCGAGGGCACGGAAATCAGGCGACTGCCCGACGTGGGCGACGTGCCGCTCGTCAGCGACACCTCGTCCGACATGTTCAGCCGTCCGATCGACGTCACCCGCCACGCGCTCATCTACTCGGGCGCGCAGAAGAACATGGGCCCGGCCGGCGTGACGGTTGTCATCATTCGCGAAGACATGCTGGCGCGATCGTCCAAGTCGCTGCCGACGATGCTGAACTATGCGGTGCATGCGGAGAACGGGTCGATGTACAACACGCCGCCCGCGTTCGCCGTCTACGCGATGGGCCTCGTCATGAAGTGGCTGATCGCGCAGGGCGGTCTCACGGCCATCGCGTCCAGCAACGAACGGAAAGCCGCGACGCTGTACGCCGAAATCGATCGTACGGGGTTCTATCGAGGCACGGCGCACAAGGACTGCCGATCACTGATGAACGTCACCTTCCGGCTCGCCAGCGAGGAGCTGGAGAAGACCTTCATCCAGGAATCGACGGCGGCGGGTCTCGACGGCCTCAAAGGGCATCGGTCCGTCGGCGGCATGCGGGCCTCCATCTACAACGCCTTCCCTGAGTCGGGCGTGGATGCGCTGGTCGCCTTCATGGAAGAATTCGAGCGGAAACGGGGGTAGAGGTCCCCAACTGTCGGTAGTGGGTCAGTTTGAAATCGGCAGTGTTCGGCCGGTTCCGGTTCGTGCCAGAATGGGCTATGCCTTCCCGAGCAAGCAAGTCGAAGTCTAAACCAGCCGCCCGCGATTTTACCGCCGTCGCCCGTCGTGTGGTTGAACAGGCTATCGGTGAGCGGCTGGACGGTTCGCCGCTCCCACCAGAACCGCCCGATACGCGAAACCCTGCGGCTGTAGCGTTGAGCAAGCTCGGCGCAGCGAAGGGGGGAAAGGTGCGGGCGGAGAACCTATCGTCGCGGAAGCGTCGGGAAATCGCAAAGAAGGCCGCCAAAGCACGCTGGCATCCCTAGAACAGTTTCGACGGCACCTTCGGTGGATAGAACAAGCCGACGATGATCCATTCCTTCGGATGCTGATTGATGGTGCCGACGTAAAAGTGCGTGTCGAACTTGTCTCGCATCTCGATTTCGTACTTCTGCCTGAACGCCCTTTCCCAGCCGTCGTCACCGTACTCCCTTCGCCATTTCCGCCACGATTGGCCCATCTCCCAGTCGGTGCATTTCATCGTGTGCGTGTTACAAGCCGGCTCCGAACAGCGGTATTTGTAGCTGAAGTCGTAGGGGATCTTCTCAAGCTCCTCCGCTGACTCAGACTCAAATAGATCGCCCTGTCTCATGATTTCTCGCTCGGCCTGGGTCCAGTCTGCCGCTGTCTGCTTGATGATCAATTTCTCGACCGCGGCCGGCTGGAAAATACCGAGCGTAGGGCTTCCGTGTTCATCTCGCTGACGCCGCAGGGCGCACATGCTCTCGGCCTTAAGCGGAAAAATGATGTCCTTCCGAGCTTGCCAACCGTTCGTCGTTGGCAGGACTTCAGACTTGATCTTGATCGTCTGCTGGCTAATCTTGTGGCTCTCTGGTCGGGAATCCGTCGCCTTCTCCACCCCGACCTCGATCCATTGGTATTTCGAGAATTTCTGGCTGGCGCTGAGACGTCGATACGGAACGGGGAATAGTCGAAGCCACTCACCCTTATCGGTGATGGCGGCCGTACATGAAACCTCGACGCCTTTCTTGGCTGGCACCGGATAGGTGCGGACCACGATCAACGCGTTCTTCGTTTCGATTGAGTGCTCGGATCTGGTTCAGAGGTCGAACCCCTGAAATCCCATCTGCTCTAGGGCCACCGACAGTCGATGACGGTGGCATTCGTGCGGATCGATTTCGACGCACATCATGGCGATCGGGTGCTCGACGCTGTTGAGAAAACGATGAAGGTTCGTCTTGATCTGGGTTTCAACAACGTACTGGTCGTACCACTCCCAAATGACGTCGCGACTGCCCGTCTCGATTGCTTTCGCTCGGATGTCCCTTGGGACGCCGAGTTCAGGCATGTGAACGTATTCCATGCCTTTGGACTCGACAAGTTGCCGGAGATTGCTCTTGCTCAAGTCTGGCCTGTACATGCTGACGGGCATCTGGCGTACATCCACGAGGGTTCTGACGCCGTTCGCGAGCAGCGTATCCAGAAGCTCCTCGGTCTTGCGGCCGGTGTAACCGAAGGTGAAGAAGTCGGCTTCCTCAGCTGAACGGCCGTCGTTCCACAGGATCTTGTTCTCTGCCTGACGTTTAGCGGAGGCGGTTGGCAGCTTCAGTCTGTTGGCCTGGGGCATCAGGCGGTAGTTTAACCCAAGCCCCACTTAATG
>Ga0156171_1104_pt1 | contig 12488 bp, 12 predicted proteins | sample RifCSPlowO2_12_FD_107824 | JGI IMG/M metagenome (GOLD analysis project Ga0156171, IMG submission 107824) | Acidobacteria bacterium RIFCSPLOWO2_12_FULL_66_10 | reverse complement strand
GCGACGACATCGACCGGTTCTCCGCGCGGTTTGGCGTGTCGGCGTCCCGCGCGATGAACGATCAGCTCGACGTCACGCACAACCTGCGGACCGCGATCGTGAACGCGGACGGCAAGCTGGCCAAGGTGTACACCGGCAACGAGTGGACGCCCGAGCAGATTCTGGCGGATCTCAAGAGCGGTGGTTAAGAGACGGGATTCGATTCGTTTCTCCGATCCCGAGCGCCGGCTCATCGCTCGGCTGCGGACGCCGCTCGCCGTTCAGCGGTATCTGAACGCCCTGCCGTACAACAACGAACCGAACGGCCGCGCCACGCTCCGCAGCTTCCGCGGCGTCGTCCGCACCGGGTGCGCCCACTGCCTGGAGGCGGCGCTCTTTGCCGCGGTCGTGCTCGAACAGCATGGCTACCCGCCCCTCGTCCTGAGCTTCGAGTCGATCGACGAATTGGACCACGTCATCTTCGTGTACCGGCGCAACCTCCGGTGGGGATCGGTGGCGCGGTCGCGCGACCCTGGCCTGCACGGACGCAAGCCCGTGTTCGCGACGCCGCGTGCGCTGGCGCTCAGCTATGTGGATCCGTACATCGATTTCACGGGACGCGTCACCGGCTACGCCGTGGTCGACCTCCAGTCGTTGATGGGCGACTACGATTGGCGGGTGGCCGGCACGAACGCGTGGAAGGTGGAACGGATGCTGCTCGACTACCCGCACCGCGCCATCCGATCGTCCGACCGTCACGTCGACACGGTGCGCGCCCGTTACCGGGCCTTCAGGGCGGAATTCCCAGGACGAAAGCCCGTGATGTATGCTGGTCGCGAGCAGTGGACGCCCATTCCAGGGGAGTTCAATTACGAAACTTGATAGTAGATTAACGGCCTCACTAACATCTCCAAAGTCCTCGTGTTTGCGATACTGTTCCTTACTGTCTTCGTAGTTGGAATCTTCGCTTTCGACATCACCCGGCGGTGGTGGCGCGAAACGGAATGGCGTCGCCGTTGGAAGCGACGCGACGAGAACGACGAGTGACCGAATTCGCCAGCGGGCGTAGCGCGGATAGGTCTTCCGTCCTCGCAACGTTTCGGCGGACCGCCGTAGCCTTGGCGGAGGCGGTCAGACCTGCCGTCGCGACAGCCAACGAGATCAGTCGAGATCGAAATCCCGCATCGGCTTGGTCACGGGCTCATCCTTGGCCTGACGGAGCGCCTCGTCGAAGCGCTTCGACAGCGCATCCCCGCGCGTCTTCTCCGAATGGACCGACTGCTGGAACATCGCCTCGCGGCGCGCCGCTTCATCGGCCAGAATCCGCTGCGCGTTGCTCAACTCCGGCTTGTTCCCGCGCTCCGGTTCCTTGTGGGACACTACACGGCCGAGGTTGGTGTCGACGATGAGGACGGCATGGCAGCACGGGCAGGCCACTTCCAGTTCCGACTTCAGCTTCGCCATCAGCGTTTCCCTCCGACCCCTTTCAGCGCTCCAGCCAGCCCGCCGACCTCGAACTCTTTCTTTAATTCGAGCGGCGCGCCATCCGGCAGCTTCGCCGTCAACCGAAGATCGCGAATCTGCATACCGCGCACGTTGAACCGCTGGCCCAAGCCGGCAACGAACGTGTCGAGCGGCGCCTGAAACCGCGCGCCCGCGACAATCGACGGCGTCGTGACCCGATAGTACGTGTTCAGCCAGATTTCGACGCCGCGCCATTCCTGCGTCGTCCGGTTGTCGACCGTGAGCGTGTTGTCCTCGAGCTTCAGCGGCTCGCCCGCCGGAGCGCCGGCGCAGCCAGCGGTCAGCAGTCCCGTGACGGCGAGAGCGACGAGAAGAACACCGCGCATGACCATTGGCTCATTCATGCGGCGTCCACGACGCTGGGGACGGCGCGGGCGGCGCGTTGCGCTTTCACGGCGCGCGCTTCCTCGTAGATCCGCGCGGGCACGGCCTGGAGATCCCAGGCGAGGCCGACGGCCTCCATCGCCTTGATGGTGTACCAGGTAACGTCGAACTCCCACCAGTAGAACCCATTCCGCGCGGCGCGTTGGAAACGATGGTGGTTGTTGTGCCAACCTTCGCCGACCGCGAAGAACGCGGTCACCGGGTTGTTCCGCGATTCGTCAACCGTTTCGAATCGACGCGATCCGAACATGTGGTTGACGGTGTTGATCGCGAAGGTCGAGTGCGCCAGCGTCATGGTGGGCAGGCAGAAGCCCCAGACGAACCACGGCAGACCGCCCAGCAGATACATAGAGGCGGCCAGGATGGCGGGCGGCGCCCAGAAGCAGCGCTCGAGGAGCGCCAGTTCCGGCACCGGCGAGAAATCGCGCATGACGGGGTTGGTGGCCTCGACGCGGTCGTGTCTGGTGTCGTTGAGGAACCACCCGATGTGTGCGTAGTACACGCCGCTCACCATTGGGCTGTGGGGATCGCCGTCACGGTCGGCGAACTTGTGGTGGTTCACATGATGGCCCGCCCACCAGATCGGTCCCTTTTGCATCGCCGCCGTGCCGATAAAGGCCCAGACGAAACGGGCCACGCGGTTCAGCTTGAACGCCCGGTGCGCCAGATACCGATGAAACACCAGCGTGAGGCCGACGGCGCGCACAAAGTGCGAGGCCGCCCAGAGGCCCACCAGCGCCGGATGGAACGGGACGAAGAACACCAGCAGGGCGCTGACCTGCACCGACCAGAACACCGCGATCTGAAAGAAATTCGTCAACATCGTTAGATCTCTCGCAACGCGCGGGCGACTGGAATCCGGGACGCGCGAATCGCTGGGAGCAGGCCGCCGACCGCTCCCATCAGCGCGGAAAAGAGGAGCCCGCCGGCCATCAAGCCCGGCGTGATTCGAAACTTGAACGCCACTTCACTGAAACTCGCCATGTTCGTCGTGCCCGTCGACAGTCCGTGGACCGGCAACGCCAGCAGGCAGCCGATCCCGCCTCCCACCACGGCCAGCGCCACCGATTCAGCGAGAAAGGCCGTCACGATGCGCAGCCGGGAGAACCCGAGCGCACGCAGCATGCCGATCTCGCGCGTGCGATACGCCACAGCAGCATACATCGTATTCATGGCGCCAAATACGGCGCCAACCGAGAGGATGAGGGTTACAAACGTCCCGAACGCGCGGATCACGGTGGTCATCGTCGCCGACTGTTCCGCGTAGTAATCCAGCTCGCGCCGGGGACGCAGATCGAGCCGCGGATCGGCCGCGACGGCCGCCACCAGCGAGTCGAATGCCGACGGATCGACAAGCCGGGCGGTGATGGACTGATAGGCGCCGCGCTGAAACGCGGGCATCATCAGATCGACGTCGCCCCAGACTTCCGACTCGAACGAGGCGTCGTCTGCGGTGAAGACGCCGGCGACCGTCCACGTGGCGGAGCCGAATTTCACGGCGCTGCCGAGCGTCAGCCCTTTGAACCGACCGACGGCGAGCCGGCCGACGTTGATTTCGCGCGTGCCGGGCGTGAAGCGCCGGCCCTCGACCATCTCGAGCGCGTCGCGCACCTCGAAGGCCTTCGGCCCCACGCCGCGCAGCGGAACGTTCGCCGGCTGGTTGTCCGACTGGCGTGGCAGCGAGATGATCACGACCAGTTCGGGCGACGCGAGGGCCCGGCCGTCTGAGCTGCGCGCGATCTGCGGCAAGCTTTCGATGAGCGGCACCTGTGGACGCATCACGGCGCTCACGGTTTCCGACGTCGCGCCTTTGCGCAGGACGATCACGTTGTTCGGCGATCCGCTCGCCACGAGGGTCGCGCGGAACCCCTGAGCGATCGCGAGTGTCATCACGAAGACGGCCACGACCATCGCAATGCCCATCGACGTCATCGCCGCCGTGCCCTTGCGGACGACCATTGAGCGCAGGTTGTAACTCGCGATCAGACCCATCAGCCGTTCGCTTTCAGCTAGGCGACCCGCCGTAACGCGTCCACGATCTTCAGCCGCGACGCCATCGTCGCCGGAATGACGCCCGCCACGACGCCGATGAAGACGCTGAGCGCGAGGCCGGTTGCAACGTGGGCGTTGTTGACGCCGAATTCCGGAATGAAGCCGCCGGCCACATGGAGCACGTCCGGGTTCACGATGAGCCGCGCGAGACCCGCCCCCACGGCGCCGCCCAGGAGCGCCATCAGAATGCCCTCGCCCCCGACCAGGAAGAACATCGTCTTCGCCGGAAAGCCGAGCGTGCGCATGACCGCAATTTCGGTCGTCCGCTCGCGCACGGACATCGCCATCGTGTTGCCGGCCACGAACAAGGTCGTGATGACGACCGCGACGGCGATGCTGCCGAGCAGCAGATTCAGGTTGCCGAACATCGACACGAACGAACTCTGGAAGGCCTTCTCGGTGTCGGTCTTCGTTTCATACGGCGAGTTGGCGAACTTCTGATCGATCGCCAGGGCGACCTCGGCGGCCTGATCGGGGTTGGCGATCTGCGTCACGTACCAGCCGGCCTGCCCTTTCACGAGAGACCGTTCGTCGGCGAACTTCCATTGGAAGAACATCGACTGGTTGTCGATCGCGGCACCCGACGTCCGGTAGATCCCTCGGATGGTGAACGTGAAATCCTGCGAGCCGTAGGTCGGAATCCCCACCTGCAGCACAACACGGTCCCCGACCGTCCAGCCGAAGCGCTTCGCGAGGCCGTCGCCGACGACGCAGCCGGTGCGGTCCTCGAGAAACGCGCGCCGCGCCTCCGGCGCGAGGACGATCTCAGGATACATGCGCAGGTAGCTCTCCGGCTCGATGGCGAACTGCGCGAAGAAATTCTTCGGATCCTTGTAGATCCCGCCGAACCAGTTCGCCCACGTCAGGTCGCGGACGCCGTTCACGGTCCGGATCGCATCGGCGTGGCTCGTGGGCATCGAGAAGATCATCGACGTGGACCGCAGCGTCATGATGCGTGTCGACGAGCTGGCCTCGGCGGCGGCGTTGAAGCCGTCGAGCACGGCGCGCAACGACGCGAACAGGAAGACGGCGATCGCCACACTCAGCACGGTGAGGAACGTGCGGCGCCTGCTGCGGCGGGCGCTTTTCAGCACGAGGCCGAGGAACTTCATGCGCCGACCGTCACCTGTTCCACCAGCGTGCCCTTTTCCAGGTGCAGCAGGCGCGACGCCCGCTCCGCCGCGTGCGGATCGTGGGTCACCATGACGATCGTCTTCTTGAATTCGCGGTTCAACCGCTGGAGCAGCGTGAGCACCTCGCCGGCCGACTTCGCGTCCAGATCGCCGGTCGGCTCGTCCGCAAGCAGCAGCGTCGGATCGGCGACGACCGCGCGGGCGATCGCCACTCGCTGCTCCTGGCCACCCGAGAGCTGGCGGGGATAGTGCCTCGCCCGGTCCTCGATGCCGACAATGCTCAGCGCGGTCATAACGTGGTAGTGGCGTTGCTTCTTCGACAGACTCGTGAGCAGCAGCGGCAACTCCACGTTCTCGAACGCGGTGAGCACCGGAATGAGGTTGTAGAGCTGGAAGATGAAGCCGATGTGCCTCGCGCGCCACCCGGCGAGGACGCTTTCAGAGAGACTGCTGATTTCGGTGTCGCCGATGCGGATCGACCCGCGCGACGGCCGATCGATGCCGGCGAGCAGGTTCAGCAGCGTGGACTTGCCCGACCCCGACGGCCCCATGAGACCCAGAAAATCGCCTTCGGGCACGGAGATCGACACGCGCTCGAGGACGGGAATCTCAATCTGATCCCGTTTGTACGACTTCGTGACGTCGCGCAGTTCGATGAGCGCCATCAGCTACGTCCCCTTGACGCGGACCAGCGCATGGTCGATCAATCCGGCCGGCGGGTTCACAATCAACATTTCGCCCGGCATCACGCCGCTCTTCACCTCCACTTGGTCGAGACGACTGGCGCCCAGTGTCACCGGCCGTCGCGCGGCGGTCCCGGCGGTCACGACCCAGACGGATGACTGTCCATTCCGCTCCGTCACGGCGAGCTTCGGGATCAGAATCACCGGCGGCGGAATCTGACCCCGTCCCGCTCCGGCCCGGGCCGGCTCCCCGGTGGCGCGGGGCTCCTGGAAGGTGACGCTCGCCGTCATCTCGGGCTTGACGTGCGCGTCGGCGTTCAGGATGCTCACGCGCACTTCAACGATGGCTTTGGCGCGGTCGGCTGATGGAAAGATCTGGCGCAGACGCCCCTTGTAGACCTGATCCTGATACGCCTGCAGCTTCACTTCGGCTGGCATGGCCGAACCGAGTTTGGCCACGCTGTTCTCGCTGACCTCGGTTTGTACCTCGAGTTCGCTGAGATCGGCGATCGTCGCAATCGCACCGCCCTCGCGCGAGGCCTGTCCGGCCACGCCGAACGGCGACACGGTCTCGCCCACTTCCGCGCGCTTCTTGATGACGACGCCGTCGAACGGCGCCCGCACGCTGGTGTTCTCGAGCGTCTCCACCACATAGGCCAGCCGCGCGCGCGCCGACGCGATCGCGGCCTCCGCCGACTTCACGCGCGCCGTCGACACGGCCGCGACCGACTCGGCCGCCGTCAACGCCGCGGCCGTCGTGATGCCGTCGTTCGCCAGCGCGCGCTGCCGATCGGCGTTGCGCACGTCCTCGTCGCTCATGGCGATCGCCTGCGCCAGCTGTGTCTCCGCCTCGACGACGGACCGGCGCGACGCCTCGACTTGCGCCTCGACGTCGGCGTGCTCGATCTCGGCGATGACCTGCCCTTTCCGTACCCGCGTCCCTTCCTCGAACGCGATGCGCGCCAGGCGGCCGCCGGTCTTCACGCCCACGTCGCTGCTGTGCCGGGCCACGACGTAGCCGCTCGCGACGAGGACCGGCAGGTCCGTCGACCCTCCGGGCGCCGTGACCACTTGCGTGGCGTGCGCGATCTCAACCTCAGGTGCGCGCCGTTCGGCCAGCATCGCGCGCGCTCGCGGATACGCTGCGGCAGACGCGCCGACGAGCGCCAGGAGGACGGCCCATGGCAGCCAGCGGAACCGAGGACCGGCGTCGCGATCGATCCGTAACCGGGACAGATCACCGGACGGCCCGCCGCTTTCGTGGATGCTCACTGGTAATGTCGTGGGTCGTTCGTCGTTGGCACGTCGCTGGCCGGGGCTTCGCCGGTGGCCGTGCTTCGATGTCACGAACCGTCCGCGATGAACGGCCAACGACTAGCTTTCTTCTTCGAACTCTTCTTCTTCCGGCGGGCCGACGCGGGTCGACGGGCGCAGCGACTCACGATAGTCGAACAGCGGCAGGTCGCGGACGTGCAGCGGGAGCGAGCACGCCGGCGACTTCTGATCGACGACGGCCGTCACCGGACTGCCTTCGACGCCCTCGCGGAACGCGATACGGCACCCGCAGGCCAACCGAGCGTGTGTGAATCCCTTCAGCATCGCCTCCGATCATACCACCACACCGCGTTACAGGAGCGACTTGATTTGCCTCTCGAACTCTTCCTTGGACGACAGCCCGGTGTGCTTCGCGCACACCTTGCCGTCCCGGGAAATGATCGCCGTCACCGGGATGCCGAACATCGGCCCAAAGGCGTCCTGCAGGTCGTCGTGACCCAGCCCCTGGAGCACGAGGTAGTTCATCTTCATCTGCGCGACGTACAGCTTCAGCTTCGCGACCGTGTCGTCGACAGAGACGCCGACCACCTGCAGGCCGCTCTTGCCGTACTTCTGCTGGAACTCTATGAACCAGGGGATCTCGATCTTGCAGGGTCCGCACCACGTCGCCCAGAAATCGAGCAGGATGACCTTGCCCTTGAGCGTCGACAGCGTGACGTCCTTGTTTTCGATGTCCTTGAGCGTGAAGTTCAGATTCGCCGGCTTCGCGTTCGCGGGACAGGCGGATGTCTCGGGACCTGTCACGTCCAGATGGAACGCCGGTGCGTTCAGGGTCATCAGCGCCAGCCCAAACGCCGCGACCGCCGCCATCGCCCATCGAAATCGCATCGTGAACTCCTGATCCCTGTCTGGTGATCCTTGTCAGGCCTCAGGCCTCGGGACTCATGATCTTATCGCAACGCCGCCTGAACGAAGGACGCCATGCGCTCCACCTCGCCCTTGGGCTCGCGGGAAACCAACACGAACGTGCGCCGGCCGACGCACCAGATTGCCGCCTCGTGCCCGAGCACTTTCACAAGTTCCCGTGTCCGTACTGTCTCGGGCAGCATGAACAGCGACACCGGCCGCCCCTCGTGGCGGTACATGATGTGGGCGATCTTGCCTTCCGCGTAGAGACACGGCCGCGATCCCACAAGCTCCAGCCCCGCGCGGGACGGATTCTCCGGCAGACGCATCCGCCACCCGAAGCCGGACGCCATCGCGCCCTCGACCGCCTCGGGCGACTGGTGCGCGCCGAGGACCACGTTCATCGCAAGACACTTCAGGTGGTCGGCGGCCAGTTCCGCGGCCATCACATGCGAAGACCGATCGGTCGCCTGATACAGGAACGCACCCCCGACCACCAGCACGAGCGACGCGGCCAGGGCGAGCGGCGCAAGCCGCGTCGCCCAGGCGGCCGCGCGAACCGGCCCGGCGGCGAAGGTCGGCCGTCTCGCCACATCGACCGTCGCGCGGCTGTTCAGGCCCGCGCACGCAGCCCGCAGCGCCATCGGCGCCTGCGGCGCGTTCAGCGCCAGCTTGTGCGCCTGCAGCAGGTCGCGCACGGCCTGTTCGACGGCCACGCGGGCCCGGCAGGGCGGACACAGGTCCAGGTGGCGCTCGACCGCCTGGCGCTCACCGTCGGACAAGGCGCCGTCGATGAACGGCGTCACGAGGGGATCGAAGTGTTGACAGTCAGTCATGGAGTTGTCAGTCCCAGTCGTCAGTCTCAGTCGTCAATGACACCGGCGGGCGCCGGACGGCCGGTGACCGATTGCGCCGACCGCAGGCGCTCGTAGAGCGCCCGCCTCCCGCGCGAGATACGGGACATCACCGTGCCGACGGGAATCGCCAGCATCGCGGCGATTTCGGCGTAGGAAAACTCCTCCACGTCACGTAACCAGACGGCCTGGCGGAACGCGTCGGGCAGCGCATCCACGGCGGCTTGCAGCTCGGGCGCCATCGTGTCGCGCAAGAGCAGGGTTTCGGGTGTTTCGGGCGTGCCGGACCGGCCGGCGCCGAACGCCCGCGTGTCGGCCGCGCGCTCGACGACCTCGCTGTCGACGTCCACCGTGTCGCGGCCGCGATCGCGGGCCCGATTCCGCGCCGTGTTGTGGAGGATGGTAAACAACCAGGCCCTCAGGTTCGTGCCGGGCTCGAAGCGACCCGCCGCGCGAAACGCCTTGAGGTAGGTCTCCTGGACCAAATCCTCGGCGTCGGTCGGCACACGGGTCAGCCGCAGCGCCGCGCGATATAGACTGTCGACCAGCGCGAGTGCCCCGGCCTCAAACGCAGGCGACACTTGATGTAAACCCTCGCCCATCGTCATTTATTCCAGCCCGCGCGCGTGGCGGCGATGCGAGCGGGCCGGTCCAGGCGGCGCCAGAATCCCGCCCGCCCTGGTCCGCTGCCCGCGGACACGCGAAGGTGGACAGTATAGCCTTGTCGCCCAAAGGGGTCGGACTTCGGCGTCGCCAGAGGACAACGCCCCGGGCCGGCGGCGCAATTCCCGAGCACGGCGTTTGCAGGGGCGTTACGGTCAACGGTAAGATCGCGACGAGTTTCCGCGGCTATTCGCCTTTCCCGAGGGACTGTCATATGCGCACCCGCGTGCTGCCGCCCATCCCCGCCGCTGTGGCTCTTGCGGTCGTGCTGACCGGTTACGCGAGTTCGGTCACCGCGCAAACGTCGATGGTGCCGTATTTCGGTAAGAACAACATTCACTACGACCGGTTCGACTGGCACACCTACACGACGGACCACTTCGAGATCTACTACTACCCCGAGATCGAGCAGCACCTCGAGCGGGTGGCCAGCTACGCGGAGAGCGCCTACCAGCAGGTCAGCGCCGACCTGAAGCACGACCTGTCGTTCAAGATCCCGCTCATCCTGTTCAAGACGCACAGCGAGTTCGAGCAGCAGAACGTCGCGCCAGGTGTTGCCGATGAAGGCGTCGGCGCATTCGCCGAGCCGGGACAGCACCGGATGGTGCTGCCGATCGACAGTCCGCCAGACGAGCTGTACGGCCTCATCGTGCACGAGCTCACGCATCAGTTCGAATTCGACATCATCCCGCAGGGGCTCGTCCGCCGCAGCGCGCCGCTGTGGGTGAACGAAGGGCTGTCGGACTACGAGCGGGGCCGTTGGTCGCCGATCGATCTGATGACGGTCCGCGACGCGGCGGTCGCCGATATCGTACCGAAGATGACCGAACTCGAGGGCTACGGCGGCTCGAGCAACCCGCGGCTCATCTACAACCTGGGTCACGCGGTGTTCGAGTTCATCGAGGCGAAATTCGGCAAAGAGGGCGTCCGGCAGTTTCTCTTCTCGCTGCGCAAGAGCGTCATCGGCGGCGGCGAGGACGCGTACGAAGAAGCGCTGCAGATGAAGAAGGACGAGTTCGATTCGGCGTTCGAGCGCTACCTGAAGGATCGCTTCAAGCCGTTCCGGGACAAGGAACGCCCGGCTGACTACGGACGGGATCTCGCGCCGAACAAGGAGAAGACCTCGTTCGCCGAAGCGTTTTCGATTGCGCCGTCGCCCTCGGGCGATCTCATCGCCGCCGCGACGATCAACCGCAAGGATCGCGAACTCGACGTCATCCTCATCTCGTCCAAGGACGGGTCGATCGTGCGCAACCTCACCCGTGGCTTCGACAAGGACATGGGGTTCGACCACATCGTGATGATGGGCGATCGCTTCGAGATGCCGTGGATGGCGTGGTCGCCGAAGGGCGATCGGCTCGCCTACTTCGTCCGCACCGAGAAGGAGCGCACGCTCGTCGTCCAGAACGTGCTGACGAGGAAGATCGAGGAGCGCGTGCCGATGAAGATGGTGGACGAGCCCAGGTCCCCCACGTTCTCGCCGGACGGCGGGACGATCGCGTTTGCGGCGCTGCGGAACGCGGTCGGCGATATCTACACGCTGAACCTCGAGAGCAAGGAGGTCGTCAACCTGACGAACGACGAGTTCGCCGATGCCGGGCCGGCCTACTCGCTTGACGGCACGTACCTCATCTACAACGCGCGGGTCAGCGGCAACCAGAAGCTCTTCCGGCTCGATCTCGACACGAAGAAGAAGACCCAGCTCACCTTCGGGACGCAGGACGAAACCGCCGCGGCGTTCATCGACGACCACACCGTGGTGACGTCCTCGACGGCCACCGACCCGGCCGTGCCGCTCGAACCGGAGGTCGCGAAGAACGGCAACATCTACAACATCTGGACGCTCGACCTGAAGACCGGCGAACTGCGGCAGTACACCGATACGCTGGGCGGCAACTGGTCGCCGGTCGTGCTGAACGAGGGACAGAAGAGCCGGATTGCGTTCATCAGCTACTACAAGGGCGAGTACACCGTCCGCACGCTCGAGCGCAAGGAACCGCTCCACACCGTGGCCTCAGCCGACTTCGGCGCGCCGGGTCCCATCATCGATTTCCAGGCGCCGCTGCAGCACACGCTGGTGAAGGACAACCAGAAGAAGAAGGGCACCTTCGAAAAGATGTTCCTCGAGGGCCGGCCGCCGATTAACGTGGGCGTCACGAACAACGGCGACATTTTCGGCGGCACGCAGGTCACCTTCGGCGACGTCCTCGGCGACCAGCAGTTCAACTTCTTCGCAGCGTCGATCTCGCAGTACAAGACGCTCTCGCTGTCCTACGTCAACCTGTCGCGCCGGTTCCAGTTCGCGCTGCAGGGCTTCTCGCAGACGCAGTTCTTCTACGGGCAGCTCGGCGGCGTGTTCTACGACCCGTCGTACGCGCCGTTCGTGGACCGCTCCCTGGCCACGGCGACCCGCACGGTTCGCGGCGGCACGGCCTTCGGAATTTATCCGCTGGACCGCTATCGCCGCGTGGAAGTCTCAGGCGGCTTCGTACATCTGAGCGAGCAATACAACGACCCGGGCCTGCAGGAGGTGGCGGCTCAATATCAGCGGGCGATCTACGGTCAGACGGTGTTCAACAGGGGCACGATCGTGCCCTTCGGCGCCGCGTTCATCCAGGAAACGACGATCTTCCGCGAGTTCGGCCCGCTGGCCGGCAACACGATGCGCTTCGGGTATACCGTCGCGCCGAAGCTCGCTTCCACGCTCTCGCGCCAGACCGTCGATGCGGACGTCAGGCACTACCGACGCATCGGGACCACCGGGGTGCTTGCCGCGCGCCTGCGTGGCTTCAAGAGTACGGGCGAAGCCCCCGACTTCCTCTACTTCGGCGGCAACTCGGAACTCCGCGGGTACGACTACCTCCAGTTCGCGGGGCAGAACACTGTCTTCGCAAACGCGGAGCTGCGCTTCCCGCTCATCGAGGCCGCGCTCACGCCGATCGGCGTCGTCGGCGGCGTCCGCGGAGTGCTCTTCGCCGGCATGGGCGGAGCGTGGTTCAACGGCCAGCCGTCCTCCGACCCATGCAACTCGGGCG
>Ga0156171_1134_pt1 | contig 12677 bp, 10 predicted proteins | sample RifCSPlowO2_12_FD_107824 | JGI IMG/M metagenome (GOLD analysis project Ga0156171, IMG submission 107824) | Acidobacteria bacterium RIFCSPLOWO2_12_FULL_66_10 | reverse complement strand
GTCACCGGCACGGTGCGGGCCGACGAGCGCGCGGCGGGCGGCTACTAGCTGATCGCCAGCGCGCTGGACGTGGTCAGCGAGGCGCACGACTACCCGATCACGCCGAAGGAACACGGCGTCGACTTCCTGATGGACCGCCGCCACCTGTGGATCCGTGCCGAGCGCCAGACCGCGATCCTGCGGGTGCGCCACGAGATCATCAACGCCGTCCGCGACTTCTTCAACGACCAGGGCTTCATCCTCGCCGACACGCCGATCTTCACGCCGGCGGCGTGCGAGGGCACGACGACCCTGTTCCCGGTGCAGTACTTCGAGGACGAAACGGCGTACCTGACGCAGAGCGGGCAGCTCTACAACGAAGCCAACGCGATGGCGCTCGGCAAGGTCTACGCGTTCGGCCCGACGTTCCGCGCCGAGAAGAGCAAGACGCGCCGCCACCTCACCGAGTTCTGGATGGTGGAGCCGGAGATGGCCTACGCCGACCTCAACGACGTGATCGCGCTCGCCGAGGGGCTGATCACGACGGTCGTCGCGCGCGTGCTCGATCGGCGGGCGAAGGAGCTGAAGACGCTCGAGCGCAACACGAGCAAGCTCGAGGCCGTGAAGGCGCCGTTCCCGCGCCTCCATTACGACGAGGCGGCGAAGATCCTGCTCGACAAGGGCCTGCCCTTCCAGGTGGGCGGCGACTTCGGGGGCACGGATGAAACCGTGCTGTCGGAGCAGTTCGATCGCCCGGTGTGCGTGACCCACTACCCGGCTGCGATCAAGGCGTTCTACATGAAGCCCGATCCGAACGAGCCCGACAAGGCGCTGTGCGTGGACGTGCTGGCGCCGGAAGGCTACGGCGAGATCATCGGCGGCGGCCAGCGCCTCGACGATCTCGATCTGCTGCTGCAGCGCATCAAGGAACACGGCCTGCCGCAGGAAGCGTTCGAGTGGTACCTGGACCTGCGGCGCTACGGCTCGGTGCCGCACGGCGGGTTCGGCATGGGCATCGAGCGATGCGTCAGCTGGATCTGCGGGTTGGAGCACGTGCGGGAGACGATCCCCTATCCGCGGATGCTCTACCGCATCTATCCCTGACACGTACGCCAACCAGCGTACGTGACGGTTCCTGCTACACTGAGTAGTTCCGATGAAGATAGGGTTCGTCTCCTTGGGCTGCCCCAAGAACCTCGTCGACTCCGAGGTCATGCTCGGCATGGCCGAGCGGGATGGACACGAGATCACCACCGACGCCTCGCAGGCCGACGTGCTCGTGGTGAATACCTGCGCCTTCATCGATCGCGCCAAGCAGGAATCGATCGACGCCATCCTCGAGATGGCCGAGATCAAGAAGCAGGTGGCCGGCCGCAAGCTCGTCGTCACCGGTTGCCTCGCCGAACGGTACCGCGAGGAGTTGAAACGGGAAATCCCCGAAATCGATGCCGTCTTCGGCACGGGTGAAGTGCCTCGGCTGGTCGAGCTGTTGTCGGGATCCGGGCTCCAGGCTCCGGGCTCCGGCGCGATCCCGGTTTCGTTCTATCGCCGCGATCCCGGATCGGAGCCCGGCACCCGGAGCGCGGAGCCCGTCTTCGGAGTCGACCTCCCAACGTATTTGTACGATGCGTCGACCCCGCGTAAACGCGTCACGCCGGGCCACTACGCCTACATCAAGATCGCCGAAGGCTGCGACTACAAGTGCGCCTTCTGCATCATCCCGAAAATGCGCGGGCACTACCGCAGCCGGCCGATCGACTCGATCGTCCAGGAAGCCCGCAACCTCGCGGCGCAGGGCGTGAAGGAGCTGCTGCTGATCTCGCAGGACTCGACGTTCTACGGCATCGATCGCGGCGAGCGCGGCGCGCTGCCGAAGCTGCTGCGCGCCTTGAACGAGGTGGACGGCATCGAGTGGATCCGCCTCCTCTACCTCTACCCGACGACGATCAACGACGAGGTGATTGACGCGATCGCCGATCTCGACAAGGTCGTGAAGTACATCGACCTGCCGCTGCAGCACGCGTCGGACGCGGTGCTCAAGCGGATGAAGCGCCCCGGCACGCGAAAGTCCTACGTGCGCCTGCTCGACAACATCCGCGCCCGCATTCCCGGCGTCGCCCTCCGCACCACCTTCATCGTCGGCTTCCCCGGCGAAACCGCGGACGACTTCGCCGCGCTCGAGCAGTTCATCACCGAGGTCGGCTTCGACCATGTCGGCGTGTTCACCTACTCACACGAAGAGGGCACCTCCGCGCATGCGCTCGAGGACGATGTGCCGGCGGCGACCAAGAAGAAGCGCCAGGACCGGCTGATGGCCCGGCAGCGGGACATCGTCGCGGCGCGGCAGCAGCGCCGGCTCGGCGAGCGGACCCGGCTCGTCGTCGACGGCCGGTCGCCAGAGCATGAGCTGGTTCTGCAAGGCCGGCTTCCGGGCCAGGCCCCCGAAATCGACCCGGTCGTCTACCTCACCGACTGCGACCCATCGGCCTATCCCTCGGGCGCCTTCGTGAACGTCGAAATCGTCGGCGCCGAAGGCTACGACCTGGTAGCCCGGCCCTTGGACGACTCGCGCCTTCGGCGCTCGTAAGTTCGGCCCTTCGGGCCTCGTGGGGCTCGCGGCACCGCCGCTCGTGGGACTCACCTGCGTTTGTGGGGATCCCAGGAGGCCGGAGGCCGACGCCCACGAGGCGGCGAAGCCGCCGAATCCCAGGAGCGAGCGCCAGCGAGCGACCCCTACGAGGCGCGAAGCGCCGAGTCCTCCCGTGTTACACTGAGAGGTCGGTTCTTAGTCTGGGTAACCAGAGTGGGCCTTTTAGCCCACTCTTTGTGTTTATGGGGGCTTCTTGAGCCCGCTCGAGCGTGTCCGCGAGATGGCGACACGGGTCGCCGCGGCCTACGGCCTCGACATCTTTGATGTCGAGATGAAGCGAGAAGGCGGTCAGCGCGTGCTGCGCGTCATTCTCGATCGACCGGGGCCCGCATCGACGCCGGAAGAAAGCGTCAGCATCGAGGATTGCGCGCGCGTCGCCGAAGAGTTGGGCACGATGCTCGACGTCGACGACGTGGTGCCCGGGGAATACACCTTCGAGGTGTCGTCCCCGGGGCTGGATCGGCCCTTGCGGCACGCCGACGACTACCGGCGGTTCGCCGGCCGGTGGGCGAAAATCGTAACCTCGGCGCCGGTCGAACGCCAGACGGCGTTCTCCGGTCGCGTGAAGGGCATGGAAGGCGAGGACGTGGTATTCGAGTCGGAAGGCAAGAAGCTGATGAAGCTTCCGCTGCGGCTCATTTCGCGTGCTCGTCTAGACGTGGAGTTCTGAAGGCATCATGACCAGCACCAACCCGTTGCAGCAGACCATCGAGGCCCTCGCCAAAGAGAAGGGCATCGAGCCGGATGTCGTCATCCAGGCGATGGAAGAGGCCGTGCTCACCGCGTCGCGCAAGTTTTACAAGGGCGACGAGGACCTGAAGGCCAAGTTCAACCCCGACAACGGGCAGATTGAGCTCTTCGCCGTCAAGACGATCGTCGACGAGGTCACCAACCCCGCCAAGGAAATCTCGATGGCCGAGGCCAAGGAGATCTACGGCGACGACGCCGAGGTCGAGACCGGCTACCAGATCGAGTTTCCCAAGCGCACCGACGTGTTGGGCCGCATCGCGGCGCAAACCGCCAAGCAGGTGATCTTCCAGAAGGTGCGCGAGGCGGAACGCGAGAACGTCTACGCCGAGTACAACCAGCGCGTCGGCGAGGTGATGAACGGCCTGGTGAAGCGCTTCGAGCAGGGCGACATCATCGTCGAAGTCGGCCGCGTCGAGGCCGTGCTGCCGCGCAAGGAACAGTCGCGGGCGGAAAGCTACGCGCAGGGCGACCGCGTCCGCGCGGTGATCCGCGGCGTCAGCAAGAGCGCCAAGGGCCCGCAGATCGTGCTCTCGCGCACCGACCCGGCCCTGCTGATCAAGCTGTTCGAGCAGGAAGTGCCCGAGATCTACGACGGCACGGTGATGATTCGCGGCGCGGTCCGCGAGGCCGGCGATCGCGCGAAGGTCGCGGTCTACTCGCGCGAGCGCGACGTCGATCCGGTGGGCGCGTGCGTCGGCATGAAGGGTACGCGCGTGCAGGCGATCATCCGCGAGCTGCGCGGCGAGAAGATCGATATCGTCGATTTCTCGGACGACCCGGTGCAGTTCGTGATGAACGCGCTCAGCCCGGCGAAGGTGCAGCGCGTGACTATCGTCGACGACAAGGAAAAGGTCATGGAAGTCGTCGTCGAAGACAGCCAGCTGTCGCTCGCCATCGGCAAGAAGGGCCAGAACGTGCGGCTCGCGGCGAAGCTGACCGGCTGGCGCATCGACATCAAGAGCGAGGAAGAGAAGCGCAAGGAAGTCGAGGCGCAGTTCGGGATCCTCGAAGCCGAAGCGGCCGGCGCCGAGGGCGGCGACGCCGCGCCGGCCGAAGCCGAGGCGCCGGCTGAGGCCGCGGCCGCGGCGACGGGCGAGGCACCGGTAGTGACCGAGGCGGATGCCGCCAGCGAAGACGTCAAGTAGCCGTAAGCTGAGAGCCGTAAGCAGAGTGCCGATAGCTGAGGAAACAAGTTTGTCCACTGTCCGGATCTACAAGGTCGCCGAGCTGCTCAACACCACCAGCCAGGAGGTGTTGGCGCTGCTCAAGAAGGCCCACGGCATCGAGCTGAAGAGCGCGTCGAGCACGCTCGAGGAAATCGTCGCGCGCCAATTCGTCGATCGCCTCGCCAAGCAGCGCGGCATCACGCTGCCCAAGGGCGACGTCTTCTCCGAACAGGCCGGCAAGGCGGCGAAGACCGCCGCCAAGGCGAAGGCCACACCGGGCAAGAAGGCCGCGGCGGCGGCGCCGCCCGAGCCGCCGAAACCGGCCACGCCGACGCTTGGCCCGCCACGGCTGATCAAGCGGGCCAAGCCCGTCGAGCCGAAGCCCGAGCCGGCCGTCGAAGAGGTCGTTGAACACGCCGCGTCGGCCGCAGCGGCGGTCGAGGCGCCCGAGGCGATTGAGGCCGCGGAGGCCGCGCCGGCCGCCGAAGCCGCGCAGTTCCAGGAACCGGCCGCACCGGAACCGGGCGGAGCCGAAGCGGCGGAAGCCGCGCGCGACAAGTCCGCGGGCCGCTTCGTGCCGCCGAGCATTCGCCTGCGCGTGGAAGAGCCCGGGAAGGCGCCGCCCAGCGCGCCGCCGCTGCAGCCACGCCGCCAGATGGTGCCGCAGCCGCCGCGCGTGGTGCCGCCCGCGCCGCGGCCGACGCAGGCCGCCACCGGCAACCTGGCGCGCCCGCAGGGACCGCGCCCGCCGTACCAGTCGCCCCGTCCGTCGAGCGGCACCTCCGCCGCCATGCTCGGCGGCCCGCGCCCGCTGCCCTCGCAGCCGGTGCGCCCGGCCACGGGCATCCCGCCGCGCCCGGGCATGCCCGGCATGCGTCCCGGCTTCCGCCCGCAGCAGCATCGCCCGGCGGGGCCGAAGTCGTCGCAGCGCCGCGATGCGCTGCAGCGCCCGCAGGCCGCGCCCGCACCGGTCGCACCGCCGCCGATCACGCGCACCATCACCTTCTCGGAAGGGATGACCGTGAAAGACCTGGCGGATCGTCTCGAGATCCGCGTGAAGGACGCGCTCAAGTCGCTGCTCGACCGGCGGCTGATGATGACCATCAACTCGGCGGTCGATCTCGACACCGCCAAGACGCTCGCCGCCGGCTTCGGCGCCGAGATCCAGACGCGCAGCTTCGAGCAGGAGATCATCGAAGAGAGCGACAAGACGGCGGATCCCAAGGACCTGGTCACGCGCTGGCCGGTGGTCACGATCATGGGCCACGTCGACCACGGCAAGACCACGCTGCTCGACGCGATCCGCGAGACCCGCGTCGCCGAGCGTGAAGCCGGCGGCATCACCCAGCACATCGGCGCCTATCTCGTCAGCGCCGGCGGCAGTGCCGGCAAGCACATCGTCTTCCTCGACACGCCCGGCCACTCCGCCTTCACGATGATGCGCGCGCGCGGCGCCAAGGTCACCGACGTCGTGGTGCTCGTGGTCGCGGCCGACGATGGCGTGATGCCGCAGACCAAGGAAGCGATCGATCACGCGAAGGCCGCCAACGTGAAGATCATCGTCGCGGTCAACAAGATCGACAAGCCGGGCGCCAATCCCGAAACCGTCAAGCGCCAGCTCACCGAGCTCGGCCTGATGCCGGAAGAATGGGGCGGCAACACGGTGTTCGTCGAGGTCTCGGCCAAGAAGAAGCAGAACCTCGACGGGCTGCTCGAGATGATCCTGCTGGTCACGGAAATCGACGACTTCAAGGCGAATCCGAAACGCAGCGCCATCGGCACCGTGCTCGAAACCAAGCTCGATCGCGGCCGCGGCCCGGTGGCCACCGTGCTCGTGCAGGACGGCACGCTGCGCGTGGGCGACAGCGTGATTGCCGGCCCCGTGGTCGGCAAGGTCCGCGCGCTGATCGACGACCGCGGGCGCAACCTGAAGCTGGCCGGGCCGTCGACGCCGGTGGAACTGCTCGGCCTCGAGTCGTTGCCCTCGCCCGGGGATTCGTTCCAGGCCGTCGGCGACGCCGCGAAGGCGCGTCAGATCGCGACGTTCCGCCAGGGCCAGGCGAAGGAGAAATCGCTCGGCGCCAAGGGATCGCGGCTCACGCTCGAATCGCTGCAGGCCCAGCTGGCCGAGGGCGGCGTCAAGGAGCTCGCAATCATCATCAAGGCCGACGTGCAGGGCTCGGCCGAAGTGCTGGCCGACACGCTCTCGAAGCTGTCGGACGAGAAGACGAAGATCAAGATCATCCACTCGGCGGTGGGCGCCATCAACGAGTCGGACGTGCTGCTGGCCACCGCGTCGAACGCCATCGTCATCGGCTTCAACGTGCGGCCCGATCGCAACGCGGCCGACGTCGCCGAACGCGAGAAGGTCGACATCCGGCTGCACTCGGTCATCTACCACGTGACCGACGAGATCAAGAAGGCCATGGCCGGGCTGCTCGAGCCCACGTTCAAGGAAGCGCGCCTCGGCGCCGCCACGGTGCGCGAGACCTTCAAGGTGCCGAAGGTCGGCACCGTCGCCGGCTGCCAGGTCAACGAGGGCCTGATCAAGCGCTCCGGCGACGCGCAGGCGCGGCTGCTCCGCGACAACGTCGTGGTCTGGGAAGGCAAGCTGGCCTCGCTCAAGCGCTTCAAGGACGACGTGTCCGAGGTCAAGGCGGGCTTCGAGTGCGGCATCGGCCTCCAGAACTTCAACGACATCAAGGTCGGCGATGTGATCGAAGTGTTCCACATGGAGCGCGTCGCCCAGGCGGTGTAACGTGGCGCTCAGTCACCGCGTTGAGCGCATCCAGGCACAAGTCCGCGAGGAGGTCAGCCAGATGCTGGCCACCGAGGTCCGCGACCCCGGTGTCGGCCTCGTCACCGTCACGCGCGCCAAGGTGACCGGCGACCTGTCGCTGGCGCGCGTCTACTGGACCATCATCGGCGACGCCAACGAGCGCAAGAAGACCACCAAGGCGCTCGAGCGCGCGACCGGGTTCGTGCGCCACCTGCTGGCTGAGCGGCTGTCGCTGCGCCGCGTGCCCGAGCTCAAGTTCATCTTCGACGAGTCGGTGGCGGCGCAGGACCGCATCGAGCAGATCATCCAGGACCTCCACGCGGAAGAAGCCGCGCGCACGGCCGACAGCCCCGACTTGGTCGAGCAACCGGCCGACCAGCCGCCGAAGAATGACGAGCCCCAGTAAGGACCTGATTGCCACGATCGGCGCGGGGCGGCGGTTCGTCGTGGCCTCGCACCAGCGGCCCGATGGCGACGCCATCGGCTCCGCCATGGCCATGGCGCTGGCGCTGCGGGCGATGGGCAAGCAGGCCGACGTGGTGGCCGACGCGGCGCCGCCGGTGTTCCTGCAGCCCTTCCCCCTCGTCGAGACCATTCGCATCACCACCGCGGTCACCGACGCCTACGACGCGGCCCTGATCATGGAGTGCGGCGACCTGTCGCGGACGGGCGTCGCCGGGCTCGACCGCTCGCCCGTGGTCAACATCGACCATCACCCGGGCAACACGGGGTACGGGGCGATCAACTGGATCGACGAATCCGCGGCCGCCTGCGGCGAGATGGTCTGTGCGCTGATTGACGCGATCGGCGTGCCGCTCACCAGGGACATCGCGACGCACCTCTACCTCGCAGTGCTCACCGACACGGGATCGTTCCACTTTTCGCACCTGACGCCGCGCACCTACGAGGTCGCGCGGCGGTGCGTCGAGGCCGGCGCGGATCCGCAGTGGATCGCGCGCACGCATTACGACAGCAACAGCCTCGCCCGCGTGCGGATCTTCGGCGCCGTGCTCAACGACATGGTGATCCACGGCGAGGGGCAGGTGGCGCTGCTGGCGATCACGCGGAAGGCGATGAACGACCTCGGCGGCACGAGCGACGACCTGGAAGGGCTGATCAACTTCCCGCTCACGGTGAAGGAGATCGACGCGGTCGCGTTCTTCAAGGAAGTCGGCGAGCACGACTGGCGCGTCAGCATGCGGTCGAAGGGCAACGTCGACATCGGCGCCATCGCCAGGTCCTTCGGCGGCGGCGGCCACAAGAACGCGGCGGGCTGCTCGGCCACGGGCGACCTGGCGACGGTGCAGAAGCGGTTTGCGGAGTTGTTGGTGGAGGCGGTGAAGGGGTGACCCCCTTTCCCGACGGCGTGCTCGTTGTCGACAAGCCGCCTGGGCCGACGTCGCACGACGTCGTCACGCTCGCCCGGCGCGCGCTCGGGGTCTCGCGCATCGGCCACACCGGCACGCTCGATCCGATGGCGACCGGCGTGCTGCCGCTGGTGATCGGCCGCGCGACCCGCCTCGCGCAGTTCCTCACGTCGAGCGACAAGGACTACGAGGCGACCGTGGCGTTCGGACGCACCACGGATACCTACGACGCGGTCGGCCACGCGGCCACCTCGTCTGCGGATCGGCCCACCCGCGAGGCGCTCGAGACGGCCGTGGCCCGGTTCCGCGGGACCTTCGAGCAAACGCCGCCCGCGTTTTCGGCGAAGAACATCGACGGCGAGCGCTCGTACGAGCTGGCCCGCAAGTCGAAGGCCGGCGCCGCGGCGGTGCTGCCCAAGCCGGTCACCGTCACCGCGCGAACGCTCGAGATCCTGGCGTTCGACGGCGAGACGGCGCGGCTGCGGATGCGGGTGACGGCGGGCTTCTACGTCCGCTCGCTCGCCCACGACCTGGGCGCGGCGCTCGGCATGGGCGCCGTCCTCGCCGAGTTGCGCCGGACCCGGTCCGGCGAGTTCGGCCTCGAGCAGGCCGTGCCCCTGGCGGACGTGCTGCAGTCGGGCCGCGAGACCCTGGCGACACGGGTGGTGCCCCTGGGCAGGCTGCTGAACGACGTTCCGGCGGCGACGCTCCGGGGGGCCGTGCACGTGGAACGGGTCAGGAACGGGCTGGACGTGGCCCCTGGCGACCTTCTGGCGGCCCTCAGTCCCCTCCCCGGCCTGGTCAGGCTGCTCGGGCCGGACGGCGAGCTGGTGGGGCTGGCCAAACCGGGAAAAACGCCCGGCCACCTCCATGCCGCGGTGGTTTTGGGCTAACATATTGAGGTTACAGGCGATGCTGTTATCGCCGCATACGGCGGCTTGGTGGTCCGACTTGTCGGCCACTCGGCCGTACGTGGAGGAACCGTGGGACTGACGAAAGAGAAGAAGACCGCCCTTATCGGCGATTACAAGACGCACGACCACGACACCGGCTCTCCGGAAGTCCAGGTGGCGATCCTCAGCGAACGCATCACCTACCTGACGGAACACTTCAAGACCCACGCAAAAGACCACCACTCCCGCCGCGGGTTGCTGAAGCTGGTCGGCCAGCGGCGTCGCCTGCTCGATTACCTGAAGAGCAAGGACTCCGAACGTTACGCAGAGGTGATCAAGCGCCTCGGCATTCGCAAGTAAACGGGGATCGAGTCCCTTCTCATTTCGCAGGTTAGCTATGCACAAGCGTGATCTATCACTCGGCTCGCAGACCCTGTCCATCGAGACAGGCCGTCTGGCGAAGCAGGCCGACGGCGCCGTGGTCGTTCGCATGGGCGACACCATGGTGCTCGTCACCGCCTGCCACTCGTCCAGCCCCCGCGAGGGCATCGACTTTCTGCCCCTCACCGTCGACTATCGTGAATACACCTACGCCTCGGGGCGCATCCCCGGCGGCTTCTTCAAGCGCGAAGGCAAGGCCACCGAAAAGGAAACGCTCACCAGCCGCGTGATCGACCGGCCGATCCGGCCGCTCTTCCCGGCCGGCTGGGCCTACGAGACGCAGGTGATTGCGTTCGTGATCTCGGCCGACACCGACAACGACTCGGACGTGCTGGCGCTCACCGGCGCCTCGGCGGCGATCGCGCTGTCGGAGATGCCCTTCGAAAAGACGATCGCCGGCGTGCGCGTCGGCCTGGTCGACGGCCAGTACGTCGTCAACCCGACGTTCCCGCAGCGCAAGCTGAGCAAGCTCGACCTCGTCGTCGCCGGCAGCAAGGATGGGATCGTGATGGTCGAGGCCGGCGCCAGCGAGGTGTCGGAGGAGGAAGCCGTCCAGGCGCTCGAGACCGCGCAGGCCGCCATCAATCAGATCTGCGATCTGATCGACGGGCTGGCGAAGGAGGCCGGCCGCAAGAAGCTGCCGAAGCCGGACGTGAAGCTGGACGCGGCGCTCCACGCCTACGTCGAAGCCCAGGCGTACGGGCCGCTCAACGAGGCCATGCGCATCAAGGGCAAGATCGAGAACTACGCGACGGTCGCCAAGGTCCAGAAGGACCTGCTGGCAAACCTGCCCGAAGAGTTTGCCGAGCGCAAGCCCGAAGCCAAGGAGGCGTTCGACCTGCTGCAGGAGAAGGCGCTGCGCGAATCGATCCTCGACAAGGGCATCCGGCTCGACGGCCGCCAGTTCGACGAGATCCGGCAGATCACCATCGAGAACACGGTGCTGCCCCGCGTGCACGGGTCGTCGCTCTTCACCCGCGGCGAGACGCAGGCGCTCGTCACCGTCACGCTCGGCACGGCCGACGACCAGCAGAAGATCGAAATGGTCGACGGCGAGATGTGGAAGCGCTTCATGCTCCACTACAACTTCCCGCCGTTCTCGGTCAACGAGGTCAAGCCGATGCGCGGGCCGGGCCGGCGCGAGATCGGGCACGGCGCGCTCGCCGAGCGGGCGCTCACCCCGATGATGCCGGCGGAGGCCGACTTTGCCTACACGGTCCGTGTCGTCTCCGACATCCTCGAATCCAACGGCAGCTCGTCGATGGCGTCGGTGTGCGGCGGCTCGCTGGCGATGATGGACGCGGGCGTGCCGATCAAGGCGCCGGTGGCCGGCGTGGCCATGGGCCTGATCATGGACGAGAAGACCGGCAAGTACGCGGTCCTCAGCGACATCGCCGGCGCCGAGGATCACTACGGCGACATGGACTTCAAGGTCGCCGGCACGGCCGCGGGCATCACCGCGCTGCAGATGGACATCAAGGTCGGCGGCATCTCCGCGGAGGTCATGCGCGCCGCCCTGACGCAGGCCAAGGCCGGGCGCCTGCACATCCTCGGCAAGATGAACGAGGCGCTGTCGGCCACCCGCGCAAACATGTCGGCCTACGCGCCGCGCATCGTCACCATCAAGATCCCGGTCGACAAGATCCGCGACGTCATCGGACCCGGCGGCAAGATGATCCGCAGCATCATCGAGAAGACCGGCGTCAAGATCGACGTCGAAGACAACGGCCAGGTCAACGTGGCGTCGGCCGACGAAGCGGCGGCGGCCAAGGCCATCGGCATGATCCAGGAGCTGACGGCGACGGCCGAGCTCGACAAGACCTACCTCGGCAAGGTGCAGCGCATCACCGACTTCGGCGCGTTCATCGAGATCATGCCGGGCACCGACGGCCTGCTCCACGTCTCGGAGATCGCGCACTACCGCGTGAAGGACGTGCGCGACGAGCTGAAGGAAGGCCAGCAGGTGCTGGTGAAGGTGATCAACATCGACCCGACCGGCAAGATCCGCCTGTCGCGCAAGGCGCTGATCACACCCGAAGAAGGCGGCGCCCCGCCGGCCGGCTCGGGTAGTGAAGAAGGCGCCACGGCCGGCGCGCCCTCGGGCGACCGTCCGCCCCGCGGCGACCGCGACCGCGGTCCTCGCCGGGATCGCGGTCCGCGGCACTGACGACTCGCCCCCGACGGGAGGCAACTCTCGTCGGGGCGGGACTCCTTGACGGGGCGGCACCTCTTGTCGTGAGGGTACCTCCTGACGTTCCACCCGTCTTAAGGCAGCACCCACCTCCGAGCCTGGCGTCCTGGCCAGATGACAAACCTCCAGATGTAGCCCCGTTGAACCCGATGGCGCGGCGCTTGCACAGCGTCTCCCGGATGCCCGCCTCTCCGCTAACCTGCTGTGCGAGATCGACCAGGCCACGGCCGACGAAATCTCCGAATGGCATCAAACCCTATCGGATACCGGGATGGAGCTTCACGTCGGCGATTGGCGTCGGCGCTTTCGTTGCGATCTGACGTCTGACGCCAACGCCCATCTGATCTCGTTCGATCCCTACATGTTCGACCGACATGGAGTTACCTCGAGTGGGGGCAACATGTCCTCCGGTGACGTAGTTCGAGCCTCGGCCGCGATTCTTGATCTTGAGGCGGGACCCG
>Ga0156171_1061_pt1 | contig 12884 bp, 10 predicted proteins | sample RifCSPlowO2_12_FD_107824 | JGI IMG/M metagenome (GOLD analysis project Ga0156171, IMG submission 107824) | Acidobacteria bacterium RIFCSPLOWO2_12_FULL_66_10 | reverse complement strand
AGAGCGTGATCTCGCCGGTCATCGCAATGTCGCCGCGCACCGGGCGCCCCGTTAGCTCCGACGCCATCGCGGAGGCCATCGTCACGCCGGCCGACGGACCGTCCTTGGGAATGGCGCCTGACGGCACGTGCACGTGGATCTCGGCGCTCTTGAAGAAGTCCGGATCGATGTTGTACTCCTTCGCGTGCGCCCGCAGCCACGACAGCGCGGCGCGTGCGGACTCCTTCATGACGTCTCCGAGCTGGCCGGTCAGCGTCAGCGATCCGGTGCCCGCCATCCGCGACGCCTCGATAAACAGCACCTCGCCGCCCGCCGGCGTCCAGGCGAGTCCGATGGCCACGCCCGGCTCCTTGGTGCGCTCCTCCATTTCCTCGTCGAGAAACTTCGGCGCGCCAAGCATCTCGACGACGCGATCCGACGTGATCTCCTTGAACGCCTCGTCGCCCTCGGCCCGTCGGCGCGCCACCTTGCGGCAGAGCGAAGCGATCTCGCGCTCCAGGTTGCGTACCCCGGCCTCGCGGGTGAAGCCGCGAATCACGTGCCTGATCGCGTCCGGTGTGAAGCGGATGTGCTCGGGCGTCAGCCCGTGGTTCTTCACCTGTTTCTCCACGAGGTGATCGATCGCGATCTCCAGCTTTTCTTCTTCCGTATAGCCGGCGATCTCGAGCACCTCCATCCGGTCCCTCAGCGCAGGGGGGACGGGGTCGAGCACGTTGGCCGTGGTGATGAAGAGCACCTCGGAGAGGTCGAACGGCACGTCGAGGTAGTGATCCCGAAACGTGTTGTTCTGCTCCGGATCGAGCACCTCCAGCAGCGCGGATGAGGGATCGCCGCGGAAGTCGGATCCGAGCTTGTCGATCTCGTCGAGAATGAACACCGGGTTCTTCGACTCGGCGCGGCGCAGGCCCTGAATGACCTGGCCGGGCAGCGCGCCGATGTACGTCCGCCGGTGACCGCGAATCTCGGCCTCGTCGCGCATGCCGCCGAGCGACACGCGGACGAACTTGCGGCCGAGCGATTGCGCGATCGACTTCGCCAGCGACGTCTTCCCGACGCCGGGAGGTCCGACGAAGCAGAGGATCGGCCCTTTCACCTCGGGATTCAGCTTCCGGACCGCCAGGTATTCAAGAATCCGGTCCTTGGCTTTTTCCAGACCCGAATGGTCGGCGTCGAGCACCGACTTGGTCTTCGGCAAATCAATAACCTCGTCGGTCCGCTTGCTCCACGGCAACGCGACCAGCCAGTCGACGTAGGTGCGCGAGACGGTGTACTCGGCGGCCGCCGCCGGCATCTTCGACAGGCGATCGAGTTCGCGAAGCGCTTCCTTCTTGACCGCTTCCGGCATGCCCGCCGCTTCGATCTTCTCCGCAAGTTCCTCGACGTCCTTCGTTTGATCGTCGCCCTCGCCGAGCTCCTTCTGAATCGCTTTCATCTGCTCGCGCAGGAAGTATTCGCGCTGGTTCCGCCCCACTTCGGACTGCACCTGCGACTGAATCTTCGATCCGAGCTCGAGGACCTCGAGTTCCTTGATGAGGATGCGATTGAGGCTGTCCATCCGCGCGCGAATATCGAGCGTTTCGAGGACTTCCTGCTTCACGGCCGTGCTGATCGTCGAGAGCGACGAGGCAATGAAGTCGGCGAGCCGGCCGGGCTCCGCGATGTTCGTGGCGAGCGTCTGCAGATCGTCGGAGAGGAGCGGCGACAGCGACACGACCTGCTGGAAATTCGTCTTGATGTTACGGGCGAGCGCGTCGATTTCCAGGTGGTCCGCCTCGTTGGTGCCCTCGACGGCCGCGCTGACGCGCGCCCGCAGGTACGGGTGCACCGACACCATCTCTCCGATCGTCAGGCGCTGAAGGCCCTGCACGATGAGCCGGAGGCTGCCATCGGGCAGCTTGAACATCTTGTGGATGTGCGTCGCCGTGCCGACCGGGTACAGATCGACCTGACCGGGCTCCTCCGTGGCGGCGTCGCGCTGAGTGAACACCGCGATCCGCTTGCCGTTCGCGATCGCATCATCGATCAGACGGACCGAACTCTCGCGGGCCACGGCCAGTGGCATGAACGAATTCGGAAAGAGGACGGTATCCCGCAGCGGGAGGATCGGCAGCTCTGCCGGAAGTGACAGCGGCCGATCGCCGTCCGAGACGTCCTCGGACTTGAGGTTCTCGAGTTGATCGCTCATCGCGACCCCATTTCTGTCCGGGGAAAGCCGGACTCCACGATGTCAAAGGGAACGCCGGCGGGGAAGGACTGGGGCTCCGCCGCCGGCGGAGCCCCAGTTGAGGACGTCGGAATCTAGACGTCGAGGAAGAGCGAGCTGACACCCCGCCGAGCCGTGCTCTGGCGATTGCGCTGCTCGGCGGCCTCCCGGGCCGCTTCGCAGTCTTTGCAGCGGACCGCGAAGGGCAGCGCGCGAAGACGCTTTTCGACGATTTCTTCGCCACAGTCGAAACAGTAGCCGTAGTCGCCCTGTTCGAGGCGCACAAGGGCATCGTTGACCTTGTTCAGCGTCTCGGACTTCATCTGGACCAAGGCAAACTCCAGCTCTTCCTGGATGTCGGCCTCGGCGCTTTCGACGGCGTCGAGCACTTCGTTGAGCTTCCCACCCCAGGCGCCTTCCTCACGAACGCCCCGCATCTTGCCCTGCACCTCGGCGTGAATCTCGCGACGACGCCCGTCGAGCATCTTCTTCAATTCGATATAGCGGGCCCGGGACATTGTTGGTTCCGTCACCGCTGCCTTTTGTGTGTGCTTCATGACCGTCGCTCCTTCACTCCCCGGTATCGTTCACCGGCTCGCCACGCTAGTAGTGCCTTCAGCTCTGCAAATGAACTGCCAACTATATACTGACTTACTGTCATGTTGCAAGACGACTGGTCAGATCTGCCTCCGACATAATTCCGGCTTCTTCCGATGAACAAGATGGGCCAGAACCGGTTGGATTCGCAGCCATCAATGGCTTTAACCCATTTAGTAACAGCTCGTTACAAGTCGACATTTCATAGAGCTACCGCTTGATCAAAGGCAGACATCCTCTTAGACGCCGGGGCGACCTGAACGGTTCTCTCTCTGTGTCGGACAATCTTGTCCCCTAAATGGGACGTTCTGGTGTGGTCGAAACGTGCCAAACTGTCGGACTTACGTGCCCATCTCGGCACACTCCGAGGTTCCGGCGCCCATCCATTCGGACTCACGACCTCCCAGACCCGGAAAGATTCCCCCTGGAGTGGGCCATAATTCGCGGGTGAACTGTCCTCTATGCGGAGTCCGGCGCGCCAGGCGCGGGTGCCCGGCGCTCGGCAAAGAGATTTGCCCGGTGTGCTGCGGCACCAAGCGACTCGTCCAGATCGAGTGTCCGAACGACTGCGCCTGGCTCGCGAGCGCCCGAGAGCATCCGCCGGCGGTCGTGGTCCGCCAGCAACAGCGCGACGTTGGCCTGCTCGTGCAATTCATGCGCGATTTCAACCAGCGCCAATCGCAGCTGTTCTTCGCGCTGTTCACGTTCCTGGCTCGGCACCAAACGCCCGAACTTCAGCCGATCATCGACGACGATGTGGCCGAGGCCGTGGCGGCGCTGGCGGGCACTTTCGAAACCTCGGCCCGCGGCGTCATCTACGAGCATCGTCCGGCATCACTCCCAGCCGAGCGCCTGTTGTCGGCCCTCAAGCCGCTCCTTGCCGAGGCGGGGAAGGGGGCGGGCTCGGCGTTCGAACGCGACGCGGCGGTCGTTCTGCGCCGGGTCGAAGACGCGGTGCGCGAGATTCAAGCGCTCGCGCCGGCGAACCGGCGGGCGTTCCTGGAGCTGCTCGGACGAATCGTCTCGGCGGCGCCGTCTGAGGAGGCCTCCGCGGAGTCGCCGGAGGCGCCGCACTTGATAGTCCCGTAACAGGCCGGTATACTTGGAGTTTGTGAATTTGGTCATCTAGTCATCTGGTGATCTGGTCGTTGATTGATCAATTGACTGATCCCGAATGACTAGATCACCAGATGACTAGATGATCAGATTCTGGAGTGCACGATGGCGAAGCGTTGCGAAGTTTGCGGAAAAGGTCCCGTGGTCGGTCGGCAGCACAGCCATGCGAACAATGTGAGCGCGCGGCGGTTCGAGCCTAATCTTCAGGCGGTTCGGGCAATGATCAACGGCGGTGTCAAGCGGATCCGCGTGTGCACGCGCTGCTTACGGTCCAACAAGGTAACAAAAGCAGCGTGATGCTCAAGACTCAAGCTTGAGAGTTTGTCCAGTCAGCCTTCATGAAACACGCTGTCAGCAGTCCGGACGCACCGAAGACTATCGGCCCGTATTCGCAGGCCGTGCGCGCCGGCGATTGGCTGTTCCTCTCCGGTCAAGTCCCCATCGACCCGTCGACCGGCAACCTCATCGACGGTGACATCGCCGGCCAGACCCGGCGCGTGTTCGACAGTCTTGGCGCGATCCTCGCGGCCGGCGGCCGCTCCTTCGCCGACGTTGTCCGCACAACGGTGTTCCTGACCGACATGAACGACTTCGCAGCGATGAACGCGGTATACGCCCAGTTTTTTTCCGAACCGTACCCCGCCAGGGCCACCGTGCAGGTCGCCGGCCTTCCGAAAGACGCGCGCGTCGAAATCGACATGATCGCGTCGTACTGACCAACGACCGACGACCAACAAACGACCCGCGATTATCCCGCCCTTCCCGCTCTCTCGACTCCCAGCACTCCGTCCACGCCCCTCAGCAACTTGATAACTTTCTCGAGGTGTTTCAGATCGCTGATCTCGATGGTGACGTCGATCCGCGCGTGGCGACCGTCTTCGGTACGGGCTTCCATATTCTTGATGTTCGTGTTGATGCCGGCGATCTTTGCGCTGACCGCCGCCAGCAGCCCTTTCCGGTCCTCGACCTCCATCGTCAGCTTGACGATGTAGCGCGCGACGGCGTCGCCCTTGTCCCACTCGACGTCGATCCGGCGCTCCGGGTCATAGAGCAGATTGACGACGTTCGGACACGTGGCTGAGTGGACGGACACGCCTTTCCCGCGGGTGATGTAGCCGATGATCTTTTCGCCGCGGATGGGATTGCAGCAGCGGGCGCGGAAGACCATCAGGTCGTCGAACCCGCGCACCCTGATCTTTTCCTCGCCGGACCCGAGCACCCGGCGGACGACCGACGCGACGGCGCCCTCGGGCGGTTTCTCGCGCAGCTGGTCGGCGGGCACGAGCCGCACGAGCACCTGCTTGGGCTGGATCTTGCCGTACCCGATGGCGGCGAACAGATCGTCGGCCTTCGCCACGGCGAAGTCGGACAGCACGGCGTTCAGTTCCCCGCCGTCCACGAGGGTCCTGGGATTGAGGTCGTAGCGGCGCGCCTCTTTGTCGAACAGCTTGCGGCCCAGCTCGATGGCGCGTGCGTTCTCCTCCGCGTGAATGAGCTGCCTGATCTTGTTGCGCGCCCGCGACGTCGCCACGAAGTTCAGCCAGTCGCGGCTCGGCCGGTGTCCGGCCTGCGTCACGATCTCGACGATGTCGCCGTTCTTGAGGCGGGTGCGCAGGGGCACCATCTTGCCGTTCACGCGCGCGCCGACGCACCGATGGCCGACGTCGGTATGAATCGAATAGGCAAAGTCGACCGGCGTGGCGCCGCGCGGCAGCTCCTTCACGAGTCCTTTCGGCGTGAAGATGTAGACCTCTTCCGGGTAGAGCTCGACCTTCAGATTTTGGATGAACTCCTGCGGATCGCGGACTTCCTGCTGCGATTCGAGCAGCTGACGCATCCACTGGAAGTAGCGTTCGTCGCGCTGGTCGCCGACTCGGCCTTCCTTGTACTTCCAGTGTGCGGCGATGCCTTCCTCGGCGCGCCGGTGCATCTCAATCGTGCGGATCTGCACCTCGAACGGCATCCCGTGTTCGCTGATGACCGAGGTGTGCAGCGACTGGTAGCCGTTGGGTCTCGGCATCGCGATGAAATCCTTGATGCGCCCCGGGACGGGCGACCACGTCTGGTGGATGATCCCGAGCGCTGCGTAGCAGTCCTTCACGCTCTCGGTGATGATGCGAAGTGCGATAAAGTCGTAGACCTGTTCCAGCTCGATCTTCTGGCGCTTGAGCTTCTGGCTGATGCTCCACAGACGCTTGATGCGGCCGTCGATTTCGAGGACGGGCACCTGGGCCTCGGCCAGCTTGGCGGTGACCGTCTTCTTCAGCTCCTCGATGAGGCCTTCGGTCTGGCGGCGCTTGGCGTCCACGCGGGCGCGCAGCGCCTCGTACGTCTGGGGTTCGAGGTAGCGGAAGGACAGCTCCTCAAGTTCGTTCTTCACCTTGCTCATTCCGAGCCGGTTGGCGATGGGGGCGTAGATGTCGCGGGTCTCCTGGGCGATCTTGATGCGCCGCTCCTCCGACAGGTGGTGGAGCGTCCGCATGTTGTGGAGGCGGTCGGCGAGCTTCACGAGGATGACGCGGATGTCGTCCACCATCGCGAGGAGCATTTTCCGGAAGTTCTCGGCCTGCCGCTCCTCGCTCGAGGAGAACGGGATGGCGCTGATCTTGGTCACGCCCTCGACTACATGGGCGACTTCCGGCCCGAAGAGCTCCTGGATCCGCTCGATCGTGGTCAGCGTGTCCTCGACCACGTCGTGCAGGAGGCCGGCGGCGATGGCCGCGGCGTCCAGCTTCATGTCCGCGAGGAAGTCGGCCACCGCCAGGGGGTGGATCAGGTAGGGCTCCCCCGACCGGCGGACCTGTCCCCGGTGCTCGAACGCCGAAAACACATAGGCGCGCCGGAGCAATTCAACGTCGGCGTCTGGACTGTAGGCCCGGACTTTTTCGAGGAGGTCCTCGAAGCGAATCATGGAATTCGATGACTCAGGCGGTATCTGATCTGTTTTCGGGTGGAAACTGGCTCCATAATAGGAGTGGCGGTTGGGACGGTCGGCGGTGGGCTGCCGGGGCCCTTCGCTTCTTGTCCTTGACGTACGTTTTTTCGCTTCACTATACTGACCTGGTTTCGACCACGCCAATTTTCTCTGTTAAGGGGGTTCAATGCGTTCTTTGTCGGGAGCATCGCTGGCGTTCGTCGCGACCCTCGCGCTGGGGTCACTCGCGTCAACGGCGGGCTGCACCAAGGTCGGCGAGTTGACCGCCATGAAGTCGTTCAAGGCGGCCAACCAGCAATACCAGGCGCAGGACTACAAGAAAGCGGCCGCGTTGTACGAGGAAGCCGTCGCCGCGAATCCCAACCTAGCCCAGGCGTACTTCTTCCTCGGCAACAGCTACGACAACCAGTACAAGCCCAGCAAGAAAGGCGAGCCCGACAACGACAAGCTGCTCGAGACAGCGGTGTCGAACTACCAGACGGCCGCCGAGAAGCTGTCGGCATCGGCTGACCCGGCGGACAAGAAGCTGGGCAAGCTGTCGCTGGAATATCTCGTAGCATCCTATGGAACGGACAAGCTGAACGACCCCGCCAAGGCGGAACCGGTCGTCCAGAAGATGATCCAGCTGGAACCGGGCGAGCCGTCCAACTACTTCGCGCTGGCCAAGATCTACGAGGACGCGGGCGCGTACGACGCGGCCGAGAACATGCTCGTCAATGCCAAGCAAGCCAAGCCGAGCGATCCGACGGTCTACATGCAGCTCGCCGGCTACTACAACCGCCAGGGCCACTTCGACAAGACCATGGAGGCCCTCACCGAGCGCGCGGCGAAGGAGCCGAACAACCCGGAGGCGTTTTATACGATTGCCACCTACTACTGGGACGAGGCCTACCGCGACTTCAAGCTGAAGGAAGCCGAAAAGAAGGACTTCGTCAACAAAGGCATGGAGGCGGTCGATCGGGCGCTCCAGATCAAGGCGGACTACATCGAAGCGCTGGTCTACAAAGGCCTGCTGCTCCGGCTCCAGGCCAACCTCGAGAAGGACCACGACAAGGCCATGGCGCTGGTCAAGCAGGCCGAGCAGCTCAGCGACCAGGCGAACCAGCTCCGCAAGGCAAAGACGGCGAGTACCGGCAACTAGCCAGCATGACAGGCGGTCCGGCCGCCTGCTCCGACCCTTTGGATCGAAAAGCCGTCAGGCTCTGCCTGGCGGCTTTTTTGTTTCAGCTCTGTCGAACCCCCGAGAGTAAGATCGCGGGGTCATCTCGGAACATTCAGTCCAGCCAGCAGGAGTCGGCAATGAAGTATTTCAACGGATCGCGCCAGCGGTGCGCGATCAGCGTGGCCGTCGTCGTGATCGTCACGCATTGTTCCGGTCTGTTCGCACAATCGACCACCGAAGGCGCCATCGGCGGCCTCGTCGTCGACCAGTCGAAGGCCATCGTGCCCGGAGCGAGCGTGACCGTCCGCAACGTCGCGACCAACGGCACCGGAGAGGCGACCACCGACGGTACCGGACGGTTCCAGGTCATTCACCTGGCGCCCGGCGTGTACACCATGGACGTCTCGCTCAGCGGCTTCGCGCCCTACAAGCGCGAGAACGTCATCGTGGAAGTCGGACGCACGACGAACATGGACGTCACGCTCGGCGTCGCCGGTCAGGCCGAGACCGTGCTGGTTGTCGGCCAGTCGCCGCTCGTCAACACGGAGCAGGCGGACTTTTCCACCAACATTAACCAGACGACGATCGCCAACCTCCCGACCAACACCCGGCGCTGGTCGACGTTCGCGCTGATGACGCCCGGAGCCGCCCCGGACGGCAACTTCGGCCTGGTGAGCTTTCGCGGGATTTCCGGGCTGTTGAACAACAACACGGTGGACGGTGGCGACAACACGCAAGCGTTCTTCGCCGAAGAGCGCGGCCGCACGCGGCTCGCGTACTCGCTGAGCGCCGACGCGGTGCGGGAGTTCCAAGTCACCACGTCAAATTATTCCGCCGAGTACGGCCGCGCGGCCGGCGGCGTGGTCAACGCCGTCACCAAGAGCGGCACCAACGAATTTCACGGGTCGGGCTTCTACTTCCTGCGCGACAACAAGTGGGGCGCCACCAACCCGTTCCAGACCCAGACCGTGCTCCAGAACGGCGTCAACACGCAGGTGCAACTCAAGCCGAACGACCGGCGCCAGCAGTTTGGCGGCACGGTCGGCGGCCCCATCGAGAAAGACAAGGTCTTCTTCTTCTTCTTCAGCTACGACCAGCAGGCGCGGAAGTTTCCCGGCGTGGCCGCCCCCTCAAATCCGGGGGCGTTTTTTGCCGGCTTCACCGCGGCAGAGCAAGCGACGTTCGCGCAGCGCGGCATAAACGCAGCGCAACAGAACGACGGCCTCGCGTTTCTGCAGGGCCTGACCGGTGTCGTTCCGCGAACCGGCGACCAGACGCTGGTTCTCCCGAAGATCGACTGGAGACTCAACAACAGCCACTCGCTCGCCGTCACGTATAACCGCCTGCGGTGGAACTCGCCGGCCGGCGTGCAGACGGCCGCCGTGGTCAATCGCGGCGTCGAAAGCTGGGGCAACGACGGCGTGCGAGGCGACTGGGCGACGGCTCGCTTCAGCTCGACGCTCGGTTCGAGAATGACCAACGAGGTGCGCTTCCAGTGGGGCCGCGACTTCGAGTTCCAGAGCAGCCAGGATCCGCTACCCGGCGAGCCTGTCTCGGCGAGCGGGCGGACGCCGGCCGTCGACATCTCGGGCACGGGCGGCATCAGTTTCGGCAAGCCGAACTTTCTCGCCGCGCCTATCCTGACGAGCGCCGGACCGACATTGGCGACACCTTCACCCTCGCCACCGGTTCCCACCTGGTCAAGATCCGTGCGGACATCAGCCGCGTCTCCGACGTGCTCGACAGCCTGTTCCAGGAAGGCGGGGTCTACGCCTACAACAACCGCGTCGATTTCATCAGCGACTACGCCGCCAACATCAAGGGCGCCGGCGGGCCGACGCGATTCTACAGCAGCTTCAGCCAAGGCGTCGGTCCGACGGCGTTTGGCTTCCGAACGTTCGACTACGACGTCTTCATCCAGGACACGTGGCACGTGAGCCCGCGCACGACGCTCAACTTGGGCCTGCGCTACGACCACGAGCAGATGCCGAAGCCGCAGATCCCCAATCCCCTGCTCCCGGCGTCGGCGGTGTTCCCGAGCGACAAGAACAACTTCGGACCTCGGGTCGGCTTCGCGTACGACATGACCGGACGGGGCAACACAGTCGTTCGTGGCGGGTACGGGATGTTCTACGGGCGGATCATCAACTCCACGATCTCCAACGCCATCACCAACGTCGGCTCCGCCGCCGGACAGCTGCCTCTGCAGCTGCAGACGACGTCGGCTGGCGCGCCGACATTCCCGAACATCCTGCCGAGCGCCTCGGCCACGCCGGTCCGACCCGACGTCGTCGTCTTCGAAGACGACGCGCAGAATCCGCTCGTTCATGAGTACGACCTGATTCTCGAACACCGGATCGCCGCGAACACGCTGCTGTCGGTATCGTACGTCGGGAGCGCCGGCCGGAACCTTCCGCTGTTCATCGACAACAACCTGCCGGCGCCGTCAGGGACGGTGACGTATCAGGCTCAAGGCGGACCGCTCGACGGCCAGTCGTTGACGATGCCACGGTTCACGGGGACGAGGCCCAACACAAACTTCGGCCGCATCACGACGATCTCGGGCCTCGTCAAGTCGAACTACAACGGCCTCGTCCTTCAGGTCAATCGGCGGCTGAGCGGCGGGCTACAGCTGCAGGCGAGCTATACCGAAGCGCGGGCGACCGACAACGGTCAGAGTTCCCAGACGTTTACGTCTGGGAATAACGTGTTGAATCCGTTCGAACTCGGCCTCGAAGACGGCACGTCGAACTTCGAAATCCGGCATCGGTTCGTGGCGAACGCGATCTGGCATACCGACGTCGGCGCCGACGGCACGACAATGCACGCCCTGTTTTCGGGCTTCACGATCGCACCGGCGCTGTCGATCTCCTCGGGTGTGCCCTACACGGCCACGCTCACCGGCAACACGCCCAACACCGCGCGGACCTCCACGGGCGTGCTGGGCGCGGGCGGCTTGAACCGCCTGCCGTCAATCGCGCGGAACACGTACCGTCTCCCGACGACCGCGAACGTCGATCTGCGCCTCTCCCGGGCCTTCTCGCTCGGCGGCGGACATAAAATCGAAGGCATCGTGGACATCTTCAACGTGTTCGACCGCTTGAACTATACGTCGGTGAACTCGCTGATGTACACGGTCGGCGGCACGGTGGCCGCGCCGACACTCGCCTACAACTCGACGTTCGGCTCGCTCACGAACGCCAACAGTAACTACTTCGTGTTCACGCCGCGTCAGGTGCAGCTCGCCCTGCGCTACTCGTTCTGAATTTGGCCTGACGGCTGACGCGTCTTCGCACTGCGGCCGGGCCGGGGGTGAGCAATCGCCCCGGTCCTGTTTTCGCAATCCGATCTTCGTGGCGCAGTTGCTTCCCGCTGCCTGTCAGACGGCTGATTGTCTTGGGATGGTCATCGGTCAGACCGAGTGGCCGGCATGACCGTGAGGCGCGGCTTGCGGAAAAATACGTGGATCGTCTTGTGGAACGGCAGCCGCCTTGGCCCAGTGAGAGCCCAGCCGCCTCCTGGAGCGTCTGAGCTCGGGTCGTCCGACGACCCGAGCGGCGGCGGGACTCCGCCGGCCCGTCCGCCGCATGCGCGAGGCTGATCGGAGCCCAGGACTCCGGCTTCTGGCTGTGAATTCGCCGAGCGAACTTGCTAGTTGCTGCCCGCGCCGCCGGCCCTCCGCATGCCTTCGGTCACGATGCCAACCTTGTCAACGCCAGCGCCCTTCGCGGCGTCGATGACCTCGACGATATCCTTGTAGCGAAGAGACCCGGCAGCCATGATGAACATGGTCTTGTCCTTGCGGGCCTCGTAGATGGTGCGGAGCCGGGACTCGAGCTCTCTCGCCGTCACGTCCTGCTTGTTGATCGACATGTGGTGGTCCGCGGTGTAGTCCAGCACGATCTGGCTCACGTCGGGCGTGACATCGGTCTTCTGCTTGGTCTCGGCGGGCAGGTTGATGTCCACGCCCTTCTGAGTCAGTGGCAGAGCGGCCATGAAGATGACCAGCAGCACGAGCAGGACGTCGATGAGCGGCGTCACGTTCATGTCCGAACTGGCGTGCAGGTCCTCGCTCTTGACGACCTTGTCGGCGCCGAGATGGTGGTGCGCGTGCGCCATTATTGACCTCCCGCCCCTTCTGCGCCCTTCTTGCGCTCGGTGATCAAGCCGATGTCCTCGATGCCGGCCTGACGCAGCCGGTCCATCGCCGTCATGACGGCGCTGTACTCAACTTCCTCGTCAGCCTTGATGAGGACGATCTTCTCTTTCTGGTTCTCGAGCAGCTCGGTGACCCTCGTGGCCAGGTCGCCTTCCTGAATCACTTTCGCGTTCAGGTAGAACTGTTTGTCGCGCCCGATGGCGACGACTGTCTGGCCCTGGACCTCGGGCTTGTCGATCGTGTTGGCCGCGGTCGGGAGTTTGACGCTGACGCCCTGCTGCAACATCGGGGCAATGAGCATCATGATAATCAGCAGCACCAGCATGACGTCGACGAGCGGCGTCACGTTGATATCGGATTTGACTCCGCCTTTGGCGCCGCCAAGATCCATTGACATGGCTATAATCTCCCTAACGGTGATGGTTCAAGCGGTGCCGTTACGCCGTCTTCTTGATGAAGTAGTCGATGAGCTCCGACGACGAGTTGTCCATCTCGACGTTAAAGTACTCCAGGCGCGCGGTGAGGTAGTTGTAGAGCCACACCGCCGGGATGGCAACGACCAGACCGAGCGCGGTCTCGACGAGCGCTTCCGAAATACCGATCGAGACGGCGCCGATGCCAGCCGAACCGCTGGCGCCGATGCCCTGGAACGCATTGATGACGCCGACGACGGTGCCGAGCAGTCCGACGAACGGAGCGGTCGACCCGATGG
>Ga0156171_1068_pt1 | contig 13616 bp, 12 predicted proteins | sample RifCSPlowO2_12_FD_107824 | JGI IMG/M metagenome (GOLD analysis project Ga0156171, IMG submission 107824) | Acidobacteria bacterium RIFCSPLOWO2_12_FULL_66_10 | reverse complement strand
GCGTAAGTCTCGAGCATCGTCATAGCGAGCGGCGTGTTGCGGAGCGCCACGGTGGCCAGCGCCAGCGACACGGGCGCGCGGGTCGAATCGAGGGACGGGATGCCGATGGCCAGCAGCGCCCCAGCCGCCTCGCCGTGACCGGCGACGGCCAGCTGGCCCAGGCCCGCCGCAGCCGCTCGCAGCAGTTCCTGATTCCCGACGTTCCTGTCCGAAAACTTCAGCGCCTCCGCGAGGTAGCCCACGTGGGCCTCGCAGTCGACGTCGAGCAGGCAGATGGCGGCGGCAATGGACGGCTGGACCGGCCGCGGCACGGTCCGCTGCATGGCCGCCAGCGTCTCGAGCGCCCGCTTGTCCCCGATCTTTCCGAGCGCGAGCGCGGTATCATCCTGAAGCGGGCCGTCGAGTTTCGCGATCGCGACCAGCGCGTCGAACGCGTACCGGCTCTTGTAGTCGCCCAGCGCCTCAATGACGGCGCTGCGAAAGAAGTCCTCGCCGCGACGCACTTCACGCTGCAGCGCCTGGCGCACCCGTGACACGGCGTCTCCGCCGTCCGCGGCGGCCAATGCCGCCAGCGCCCTGACGAGCGCCGGGCGAACGAATTCCGCCTGCTCTTTGTCGAGGGCCGCCATGAACGCCGGAATCATCGACGGGTCCGGGTTGTGTTCGAAGAAGCGGTACGCCGCCGCGCGCAGGCGGTCGTTCGGACTGGCGAGTGACTCGCGCATCGCGTCCTTCGCGCGCGGGTCGTTGAAGCCGGTCAGCAGGACCAGCGCGCGATATCGCACGTACCCGTCCGCGTGTTCGGAGGCCGCCCGAATCAGGGCTGGAACGGCCTGAGCCGCCGCCGTTCGTCGAACGACTCGCGAAGCGTTCGTACGGATCGCATAGTCGAGAGCGCCCAGGGTGTCGACTGCCCCGCGCAGCTGCGGCGCGGACACGGCTTGAGGCGCGGCGGGTTCCTGTGCGGCGGTCCGTGCGGCGACCCATGCCACGAGGACACACGGGCACAGCCCGGTCCACAGAACTCTTCGTGTCCTTCGTGACATGCCGCTTACCTGGCGACCGGCTCGGTCTTGTCCTTGTCGAGCTTCAGCGCGAGCTGCAGATAGCTCGCTTCGTCGCGCGGGACCGGCACGGGATAGTTGCCGGTGTAACACGAGCTGCAATAGGACGTCCGCTCTGTGCCCATGGTGTCGAGGAGTCCCTCGAGGCTGAGATACGCGATGCTGTCGGCTTCGAGGAACTCACGGATCTCCTCGAGCGTGTGTGTTGCGGCAATGAGCTCTGATTTCCGCGGTGTGTCGACGCCGTAGAAACAGGGCGAAATCGTCGGAGGGCAGCTGATCCGGACGTGCACTTCCTTCGCGCCGGCCGCGCGCACCATCTTGACGATTTTCCGGCTCGTCGTGCCGCGCACGATGGAATCGTCCACGAGAATCACGCGCTTGCCTTCGAGAATGCTCCGCACCGGATTCAGCTTGATCCTGACGCCGAAGTGGCGGATCGACGCCTGAGGCTGAATGAACGTGCGCCCGACGTAGTGATTCCGGATGAGTCCCATCCGCAGCGGGATGCCCGATTCCTCGGCAAACCCCATCGCCGCACAGACGCCGGAGTCCGGCACGGGGACGACGACATCCGCACCAACCGCCTGCTCACGTGCGAGCATGCGGCCGAGATCGGTCCGGACCTGGTTGACGCTGCGACCGAATACGTAACTGTCGGGCCGCGCGAAATACACGTGCTCGAAGATACAGTGCGCCAGCGGCGCAGGGGGAAACGGCTTGATGGACCGCACGCCCTCCGCCGAGATCATCAGGATCTCTCCGGGCTCCACATCCCGCTCGTAGGTGGCTCCAATGAGGTCCATGGCGCAGGTCTCGGAGCACACGACGTAGGCGTCGCCGAGCCGGCCCAGCGCGAGCGGTCTGAATCCGTGCGGGTCGCGGACGGCGATCAGGCGGTCGCGCGTGAGCATCAGCAGCGAGAAGGCGCCCTGCACCTGCGACACGGATTCGACGATCGCATTCTCGACGTGGCGTCCCTTCGCGCGCGCATAGAGATGGAGAATCACCTCGGTATCGCTGTTGGACTGGAAGATCGACCCCTGTCGTACCAGCTCGTCGCGCAGTTCGCGGGCGTTCACGAGGTTGCCGTTGTGGCAAATCGCAATCTGGCCGTGCGCGCAGTCGATCAGAATCGGCTGCGCGTTGAGCAGCTTGCTCTCGCCGGCCGTCGAATACCGCACATGGCCAATGGCGATCGGCCCGGGCAATTCCGACAACGTTTCGCTGTCGAACGTGTCGGCCACGTAGCCCATCGCGCGCGAGATCCGCACCTGCTGGTCGTTGGAGGCCGCGATGCCGGCGCTCTCCTGCCCTCGATGCTGCAGGGCGTACAGCCCAAGGTAGGTCATGTTGGCCGCTTCGGGATGGCCGAAGATGCCGAAGACGCCGCACTCGTCTTTGAATTTATCGAACATGATCCCCGTCAACCCGCTCTTCGACAGCTCACAGCGAGCGTATCACTTCACCGCTCGTGGCCAACCGTCGAACTGCGAGACGGACTACGCCACGCGTTTCGCGAAATACCGCTCGATGGCAGTCGCCCAGGCCCGTTCAGCTTCATCCACCGACAGATCGACGACGATGCGGCCGGACACGGCCATCCGCAGCCGGTGGCCTCCCGTCTGGCCCGCGACTCGTGCCGGAACCCCGGCCGCCGCCGCCCGCTCGAGCACCGTCGTGACAGCGTCGGGCACGACGGACACGAGCACGCGTGACGCCGATTCTCCGAAGAGCGCCGCGGCCACGTTCAACCGGTCGTCCGGCGAGACGCGCACGCCCTCAATCGAGATCTCGGCTCCCAGGCCTGCCGCGTCGAAGCAACTCTCAGCCAGCGTGACGGCGAGCCCGCCGTCCGAGCAATCGTGGGCGGAGCGCACGAGCCGTTCGTCCGCCAGTACCGCGAGCAGCGCCTGCAGCGCCCGCTCCGCGCCGAGGTCCAGCGCCGGCGGCACGCCGCGGACCAGACTGTGCACGACTTTCAAGTACTCGCTGCCGCCGAGTTCACCGCGGCCCTCACCGAGCAGGACGATGACGTCCCCCGCTCGCCGGAATCGACGGCCCACGACGCGATCGGCGTGCTCCAGCAGGCCGACGACGCCGATGGTCGGCGTCGGATAGATGGCGCTGCCGTCGGTTTCGTTGTAGAGGCTGACGTTGCCGCCGGTGATCGGCACGCCGAGCGCGCGGCACGCGGCGCCGATACCGGCCACCGCCCTGGCCAGCTGCCACATGATGGCGGGGCGTTCCGGGTTGCCGAAATTGAGGCAGTTGGTGGCGCCGAGCGGGCGCGCGCCAGCGCACGCGACGTTGCGCGAGGCTTCCGCCACCGCGAGCATGGCGCCGCGATACGGGTCGAGATAGCAGTACCGCCCATTGCCATCGACCGACAGGGCCAGCGCGCGATCCGTGCCCTTGATGCGCACGACACCGGCGCCCATGCCGGGCAGGTTGATCGTGTTGGTCCGGACCATGTGGTCGTACTGCCGGTAGACCCAACGCTTGCTGCCGATCGTCGGCGAGGCGAGCAGCGCGAGCAACAGCGCGTTCGGATCGGCCGGCTCGCTCGGCTGAAGCCTTCGCGCCAGGTCGGAGTCGGACAGCGCACTCAAGTCGAGCTTCTGCGCGTCGCCGAGATACTCGGGCTCGCTCATCGGGCGCCGATAGAGCGGCGCCTCGTCGGTGAGCGCGCGGTTCGGAATTTCCGCGACGATCCTGCCGTGGTCCTTCACGCGCAGCATGCCGTCGCTGGTGACGTGACCGATGCGCACGGCGTGCAGATCCCACTTCTCGAAGATCCGCTCCACCTCGGCTTCGCGGCCCTTCTTCGCGACGAGCAGCATGCGCTCCTGCGATTCGGACAGCATGATCTCGTAGGGCGTCATGCCGGTTTCGCGCTGCGGCACGAGCGACACGTCGATCTCGACCCCGGCGCCGCCGCGCGACCCCATCTCGGTCGTCGAGCACGTCAGGCCGGCCGCGCCCATGTCCTGAATACCGATGAGCGCGTCGGTTTTCATCACCTCGAGACACGCCTCAAGGAGCAGCTTCTCCATGAACGGATCGCCGACCTGGACGGCCGGGCGCTTCTCCGCGGATTTCTCGTCGAACTCCGCAGACGCCATCGTCGCGCCGTGGATCCCGTCGCGGCCCGTTTTCGCGCCGACGTAGTAGACCGCGTTGCCGACGCCGGAGGCGACGCCTTTGATGATGTCGCTGGCCTTCGCGATGCCCAGGCAGAACACGTTCACGAGCGGATTACCGGCATACGACGGCTCGAACACGATTTCGCCGCCGACGGTGGGAATACCGATGCTGTTGCCGTAGCCCGCGATGCCGGCGACGACGCCCTCGAGCAGGCGGCGCGTGCCGGGCGCGTCGAGCGATCCGAAACGCAGGGAGTTGAGCAGCGCAATCGGCCGCGCGCCCATCGTGAAGATGTCGCGGATGATGCCGCCGACGCCGGTCGCCGCGCCCTGGTACGGTTCGATGAAGGACGGGTGGTTGTGCGATTCGATTTTAAAGATCGCCGCGAGGCCTTCACCGATGTCCACGGCGCCGGCGTTTTCGCCGGGGCCCTGGAGGACCTGCGGTCCCTCTGTCGGCAGCGTCTTCAGGTAGAGGCGCGAGCTCTTGTAGCTGCAGTGCTCCGACCACATGACGGAAAAAATGCCGAGCTCCGTGAGGTTGGGCTCACGGCCCATGAACTGCACGATCTGTTCGTACTCGTCGGGCTTCAGGCCGTGGCGTTCGAGCACACCGGGATCAATCATGGGTGCAGCGCGAGGCTCCCGCGAAAGCTGTTGATCACGGAATCAAAGATCAGGCGGCCATCGGTGCCACCGAGAAGCGTTTCGCAAGCGCGCTCGGGATGCGGCATCATGCCGACGACGTTGCGCGCCGCATTGCACAGGCCGGCGATTGCATGGACCGACCCGTTCGGATTCCAGTCCTCGTCCAGCTGGCCCGCCGGGTTGGTGTACCGCAGGACGACCTGCCGACTTGTCTCGATCTGCTGCAGCATGTCCGGTGGCGCGAAGTAGTTGCCTTCACCGTGCCCGATCGGAATCCGGAGCACCTGTCCCTGAACGGCCGCGGCGGTGAACGGGGTGTCCGTCTGCTCGACGCGCAGGCACACGTGCTCGCAGCGGTACTTGAGACCACGGTTGCGGAGCATCGCGCCCGGAAGCAGGCCGGACTCGAGCAGAATCTGAAAGCCGTTACAGATCCCGAGCACCGGGCCGCCGCGGTCTGCGAACGTGCGCACCGGGCCCATGATCGGCGCGAAGCGCGCCATCGCACCCGTCCGGAGGTAGTCGCCGTGCGCGAAGCCCCCCGGCAGGATGAGGACGTCCGCGCCCTTCAGGTCCGTGTCCTTGTGCCAGAGGTATTCCGCGTCCTGGCCGAAGAGATCCTTCGCGGCGTGATACGCGTCTTCGTCGCAGTTGCTCCCGGGAAAGACGACCACGCCGAATCTCATCGCTCAGTCGACCTCGATGCGATAACTCTCGATCACCGGGTTCGCCAGCACCTTGTCGGCGACCTCGGCCGCCAGGGCCCGCGCGAGGGCCGCGTCGGCCGTCGCGAGGTCGAGCTCGAAGTATTTTCCCTGACGCACGTCGGCGACTCCCGTGTAGCCGAGCGAATGAAGCGCCTCGACGATCGTCCGGCCCTGCGGATCGAACACCGACGGCTTGAGCGTCACGAACACGCGCGCGCGCATGCCATTAGGTCCTCGCCTGAACGGAGTGAAAGACGCGATCGAAAATATGATCGACGTGTGCGAGCTGCTCGTCCAGGTCGAACGCGCGCTCGATGTCCGCGGCCGGCAACACGCGCGTCACGTCGCTGTCGGCGAGCAGCAGTGCTTTGAACTCGCCCTGTTCGGCGAACGACCGCATCGCGTTGCGCTGGACCCACTCGTACGCCTGCTCGCGCGATACGCCCTTCTTGGCGAGTTCGAGCAGGACGGTTCCCGAAAACACCACGCCGCGCAGGCGGTTCAGGTTCTCGCGCATGCGATCGACGTTCACCACCATGCCCCGCACGATCCGCGTGAAACGGCGAAGCATGTGGTCGAGCGTGATGAAGCTGTCCGGGAGAATCACGCGCTCGACCGACGAATGCGAGATGTCGCGCTCGTGCCAGAGCGCGATGTTCTCGAACGCCGCGTGCGCGTTCGCCCGGACCAGGCGCGCCAGGCCGACGATCTGCTCGCACCCGATGGGGTTCCGCTTGTGCGGCATGGCCGAGGATCCCTTCTGGCCCTTGGCGAACGGTTCTTCCACTTCCCCGATTTCGGTCTTTTGCAGTCCGCGGACTTCCAGGGCGAACTTCTCGAGCGACGCCGCAGTGATGGCGAGAGCGGAGACGAGCTCCGCGTGCCGGTCGCGCTGAATGACCTGCGAGGCCACCGGCGCCGGCTCGAGCCCGAGGCGCCGGCAGACGTCCGCCTCGATCGCGGGCGGTAGGTGTCCGAACGTGCCCACGGCGCCCGACAGCTTGCCGACGCTGATCGTGATCCGGGCGCGACGCACGCGCTCGATGGCCCGGTCGACTTCGGCGAACCACAGCGCGAGCTTGAGGCCGAAGGTCATCGGCTCGGCGTGGACACCGTGGGTGCGTCCGATCATCGGCGTGCGGCGGTGTTCGGCCGCGCGGTCGCGAATCGCGTCGTTGAGCGCGTCGAGATCCTTCAGAATGACGTCGCACGCCTCGCGCATCTGCAGCGCCTGCGCGGTATCGATGACGTCGGACGACGTCATACCGAAGTGCATCCACCGCGCCGACGGCCCCACCTTTTCGGCCACCGCCGTCGTGAACGCGATCACGTCATGCTGGGTTGTCTGTTCGATTTCTTCGATGCGGGCGATGTCGAAGGCGCCGCGCTCGCGGATGTCGCGCGCGGCCTCCGCCGGCACGATGCCGGCGTCCGCCATGGCCTCGGCGGCTGCGGCTTCAACCAGCAGCCATGTTTCGTAACGGCGCTGGTCGCTCCAGATGCGGCCCATCTCGAGGTGGGTGTAGCGGGCAATCATCTAGTCGAGGCCGAGGCGTTCGCGTGGAATGGTCAGTCCGTTCACGCTGCCGAGTACCGTCGCCGAAAGCGAGTCGTTCCTGAACAAATCCGCGGCCACGCGCCGGACATCGTCGGCGGTGACCTGTTCGATCCCCGACAGCGTTTCATCCAGGCCGCACTGTCGATCGAAGTAGATCTCCTGGCGGGCCAGATGCGACATGCGGCTGGCGGTGTTCTCCAGGCTGAGCATGAGGCTGCCCTTCAGGTGATCCTTCGACCGCCGCAGCTCCGCGTCGGGCACCGTCGAGTTCTTCACGCCGCGCAACTCCTCGACGACGAGGTCGAGCACTTCTCCGACGGCATCGTTCGAGCAGCCCGCGTAAATGGTGAACGACCCCGCGTCGCGGTAGGCGCTCAGCCCGCTGAACACGGCGTATGCCAGGCCGCGCTTCTCGCGGACGTTCTGAAAAAGGCGCGAGCTCATCGAGCCGCCGAGTAGGGTGTTCAGGACGTAGCTCGCGTACCGGTCGTCGTGACTCTGCGGATAGCTGCTGACGCCGACGCACAAATGGCTCTGCTCGAGTTCCTTGTTGCGGATCAGGATCTTCGGCGTGACGCTCGGCGCCTCGTCCTGGGCCGGATCGCCCGGCTGCGTGAGCGACCCGAATTTCTTCGCTACGAGGTCGCGGACGCGGTCGTGCTCGAGGTTGCCGACGGCCGACACAATCAGATTCTTCGCCGTGTACACGTTGCTGAAATAGCCGCGCAACCCGTCGGCGCCGAACGATTCGACCGTGTCCTTGGTCCCGAGGATCGGGCGCCCGAGCGGATGGTTCTCCCAGAAGCCCTGTGTGAACAGTTCGTGCACCAGGTCGTCCGGCGTGTCCTCGACCATCTTGATCTCTTCGACGACGACCTTCTTCTCGCGCTCCACATCCTCGGGGCTGAATGCGGGGTTGCGCACGATATCGGCGAGGATGTCCATGGCGAGCGGCAGATGCTCGTCGAGCACCTTGATGTAGTAGCTGGCGTATTCCTTCGCGGTGAACGCGTCGAGCTGTCCGCCGATGGAGTCGATCGCCTGCGCGATATCTTCGGCGGTCCGGCTCGCCGTGCCCTTGAAGAGCATGTGTTCGACGAAGTGCGCGATCCCGCCGCGCTCGGCGGATTCGTGCCGCGAACCGCGAGTCAGCCAGACGCCGATGCTGATCGACCGGACTTGCGTCATCCGCTCGGTCAGAATGCGAAGACCGTTGTCGAGGACGTCTCTGACGATCGGTGAATCAGACAATTGATGAAGCTCGCCGCAGGGGAACGGATGTGCTCCGCGGCCGCCGACCTGCCGCAAAGCCTTGCCGCGAAGGAAATTGCCGACCGCATGCTCACTATAGCACGCAGCCGTCGGTTTCCAGCCAGCGGCAACGCGCATGGTAAAATCAAACGTCCGCCAAGTTCTTGGCAACGAGAGAGATACCGTGACCAACGCGGGCCAACGACCCGACCTCGCCGACCTGGAACGCCCGGCGCTCGAGTCCGCCCTCGAGGCGCACGGGCGCGAGCGCTTTCGCGCGCGCCAGATCTTCCGCTGGATCTATCGCCACGGCATCACCGACGTCGGGGCCATGACGGATCTTCCCCACGAGATGCGCACGAGCCTCGCGCAGGACTTCGCGCTGACGACGCCCGCGCTCGCGCAACGGCAAACGTCCGTCGACGGCACCGAGAAATTTCTCCTGCGCCTGGCGGACGGCCGGCACGTCGAGTCGGTGTTCATCCCCGACACGCCGGCGATGACGTTCTGCATCTCGACCCAGGTCGGCTGCGCGATGGCGTGCGCGTTCTGCCTGACGGGGAAGATGGGCCTGGTCCGCAACCTGACGGCGGGCGAAATCGTGGGTCAGGTCCGCGTCCTCGCAGACGCGCTGAAGATGCGCGACACGACGTTCAACATCGTGCTGATGGGCATGGGTGAGCCGCTGCACAATTACGACGACACGATGAAGGCTCTGCGCATCCTGACCGATGAGCACGGGTTCGCCGTGTCCCCGCGCCGCATCACGCTGTCCACGGTCGGCCTGCTGCCGGCGCTCGAGCAGCTGGCGAAGGAGCCGGTGATGCCGAACCTCGCCATCTCGCTGCACGCGCCGACCGACGCCGTGCGCGGTGAGCTCGTGCCCCTGAACAAGAAGTACGGCGTGGCCGACATCATCAAGACCTGTCAGCGCCTTCCGGTCCGGAAGCGCAGCCGGATCACCTTTGAGTACGTGCTGCTCGCCGGCGTGAACGACTCACCCGCCGACGCGCGGGCGCTGGCAAAACTGCTCGCCGGTGTGAAGTCGAAGGTGAACGTCATTCCCCTGAACGCCGCCGCCGGCATCCCGTTCGACCGGCCGTCCGACGAGACGATCGACCGCTTCGCGCAGATCCTTTCGGAACGCGGGGTCTTCGTCTCGGTGCGGAAGAGCCGCGGCCGAGACATCCGCGCCGCGTGCGGTCAGCTGATTGTCGAAGGACAGAAGAAGTCAGCCGCCCAGCAGTTCGCCGTCATGCTGTGAGGCGATGCGCACGCCACGCGCACCCATCCGATACGCGCGCGGCTTTCAGCCTTCAGCCTCCAGCCTGTAGGGCTTTTCGTCCGATGTCGGTCCGGTACTGCATCCCGTCGAACGAGATCAGCAGCACCCCAGCGTAGGCGCGAACCATCGCTTCGGTGAAGTCCGCGCCACGGCCGACGACCGTCAGCACGCGGCCGCCCGCGGTCGCCAGATGCCCATCGCGCCTGACCGTCGCCGCGTGACAGACGGCAACGCCCGGAATCGCTTCAGCCTCTTCGACGCCGGTGATGATCTGTCCAGACCCGGAGGAATCGGGATAGCCGCGCGACGCCAGCACCACGCCGGCAAGGCAGCCCACGCCGAGACGCACGGTCGACTGGCGCAACTCGCCGGTCGCTCCGGCCACGAGAATCGGCAGCAACGGTTCGTCGATAAGCGGCAGGACCACCTGCGCCTCGGGATCGCCAAGCCGGACGTTGAATTCGATGACCTTCGGACCGCTCGCGGTGAGCATCAGGCCGGCGTACAGGAATCCGCGGAACGGATGGCCTTCCGCGGCCATGCCAGCGACAACCGGATCGACGATGTCGCGCATGATCGTCGCCTCGAGCGCGCGGTCCACGAGCGGGCTCGGCGCGAAGGCGCCCATGCCGCCCGTGTTCGGTCCGCGATCGTCATCGAAGATGCGCTTGTGATCCTGCGCAGAACCGATCGGGACAGCGCGCGCGCCGTCGCACACCGCGAAAAACGACACTTCGGGTCCGATCAGGCACTCTTCGATCACGAGCCGATCGCCGGCCGAGCCGAACGCTCGCGTGCTCATCGCCGCGACGGCCGCCGCTTCAGCCGTTGTGCGCCCCTCGGCGATGACGACGCCTTTGCCGGCGGCCAGGCCGTCGGCCTTCAGCACGACGGGGAAGCCGAACCGGCCATCGTGGATCACCGTGAGCGCCTCGTCGAGGGACTCGCACGTCTGAAAACGCGCGGTTGGGACGGCGTGGCGTGCCATGAAGGCTTTCGCAAACGCCTTGCTGGACTCGAGTCTGGCGGCGGCGGCGGTCGGCCCGAACAGCAACTGACCTTCCCCGGCGAAGCGATCGGCCACGCCGAGGCTGAGGGGGAGTTCCGGTCCGACGACGGTGAGGTCGATGTGTTCGCGGTTCGCGAGACCGGCGACGGCGTCGATGTCGGTGAGGTCGACGGCACGCGTGCGCGCAAGACGGGCGATGCCGGGATTACCCGGGGCGCAGACCAATTCGCCGACGTCGCGATCCGCGGCCAGACGGGCCACAAGGGCGTGCTCGCGCGCACCGCCACCGAGGACCAAAACTCTCATTATTTGAACGGTTTAGGGCGTGCGACCAGCCTGGACATCGGCGCCGCGTGGTCGGGACTATTTCGTTGACCTAGACGGGGATTGCACCTAGAATCCGCGTTTACCTGTGATAGCCTAACACATTTGGTTGCGTGAATATTTAGCTGTCCAGGTACGAGTTAGTCATCTTGCCACCCGCGAAGGGGGTGTTACTCGCGTGGCTGAAGTCAAAATCCAGGAGGGCGAATCAATTGAGAGCGCTCTCCGCCGGTTCAAGCGGAAGGTTCAGCAGGAAGACATCATCAAGGATATCAAGAAGCATTCCTTCTACCTGAAACCCGGCGACAAGCGAAGGGCCAAGCAGGCTCTCGCTCGCAAACGGAATCGCAAGAAGCTCCGACGCGAATCGGAGTAGGCCGACCCGACGAGGTAGCGACCGATGGAGTTCCAAGACAGGATCCTCGCGTGCGTGGATTGCGGTGCGGAGTTCGTCTGGACGGCGGGAGAACAGCAGTTTTTCGCCGACAAGAACTTCAAGAACGAGCCAAAGCGGTGTAAGGCTTGCAAGGGAAAGCGGGCTGCCCGTCCGACTGGTGGGGGTTCCGCCCGCGAGCGGGTCGAAACCGTCACGCAGTGCTCGGCCTGCGGCAAGGAGACGACGGTGCCCTTCAAGCCAACACAGGGGCGTCCTGTGTTCTGCAAGGAATGCTTCCAGTCCCGGAAATTCGACGGGGCCGGCGGCGTCTAGCAGCGGCGTTCCATCGGTTTCTCATTCGTTGGACCAATCGATACGACCCCGCGTGCGCGGGCGATTACGTGGCCGGTGACGTGCGGGGGCTGCCTTCGCGCCGCAGGCGCTGTGGCAAGCCTCGCGGCAGGCTGTTACATTGCGCCAGGAGCAGGCGGGTGTTAAGCTCACACACACGCATTTATCTGGAGCGTTTGCATGCAGATCGAGGAACGAACCGTCGGTGACGTGGTGGTGCTCGACCTCAAAGGCAAGATCACCTTGGGGGAAGGCGACGAACTCCTCAAGGACAAGGTCAACAGCCTCGTCAACCAGGGCAAGAAGAAAGTCGTCCTGAATCTCGCGGGCGTCCCGTACATCGACAGCGCGGGGCTCGGCGAAGTCGTCCGCACGTACACGACTGTGAGTCGTCAGGGCGGCAGCCTCAAGTTGCTCCACCTGACCAAGCGCATCACGGATCTGTTGTCGATTACGAAGCTGCTGACCGTATTCGAGACCTACGATTCGGAGAACGAAGCGGTCCGGAGTTTTTCGACGTCGGCCAAGGTCTAGAGGTCCAGCCCGTCCTCCTGCGCTAGATGGCGCGCAGCACCTCATCTCCTGCGGCGGTCCCCGGTACTTCGGTCAACGGAGTACCGGGGCGTTCGCTCGCCCGGAATCTCTTCCTTTCACTGCGTCCGAGCCAGTGGACCAAGAATCTGCTGGTCTTCGCAGGTCTGCTGTTCGGCCACCGGCTCCTCGATCCGGCCGCCGCCCTCACCGCGCTCAGCGCCTTCGGTGTGTTCTGCGCGCTGTCCGGCGTCGTCTATCTCGTCAACGACATCGCGGATCGCAAAAGCGATCGGCGGCACCCGATCAAGATCAGACGGCCGATCGCCTCGGGCGCGCTGCCGGTGCCCATCGCCGCGGGCGCCGGCGTCGTGCTGGCCGCGGGCGCCCTGGCGGCCGCCGTTGCGCTCGGACGCGATTTCACCATCGTCGCGGTCGCCTACCTGGCGCTGCAGGTCCTGTATTCTGGCCCGCTGAAGCACATCGTCGTCCTCGACGTGTTGACGCTGGCAGGCGGCTTCGTGCTGAGAGCCGCGGCCGGGGCCGTGGCGGTGCACGTGGAGATCAGCCATTGGCTGCTGGTGTGCACGATTCTCCTGGCGCTCTTCATCGCGCTCGCCAAGCGGAGGCACGAGATCGTCCTGCTGGCGGATGGCGCCTCGACGCACCGGCCCATCCTCGGCGAATACTCCGCGCCCTTGCTGGATCAGATGATGACAATCGTCGCGGCATCGACGTTGATCGCCTATGTCTTCTACACTATCAGTCCGGAGACCGTCAGAAAGTTTGGCACGGCCTGGCTCGGATTCACGATTCCGTTCCCTTTGTACGGGATTTTTCGTTACCTGTATCTCGTGCACCGGCGGGAAGGCGGCGGGAACCCTTCCGATCTGTTCTTGTCCGACCGCCCGCTGTTGGCGTGCGTCGCGCTCTGGGTGCTCGCCGTGGCCTTGATCATTTACCGGCCCCTTTGAGGCTTCACGCCGACGCTCTCCGCTGTCAGCGTTCGGCTGTCAGCCCTGAGAGCCGGCGACTGAAAGCTGAGAGCTGAAAGCTGTTTATGCCCGATTTCAACGTCCGATCCGACTCGGTGAACGTCGAGCAGATCATGGAGCAGATCCGGGCGCGGATCCGCGAGAAGCGAGGCGTCGACTACACCGAACAGCAGATCCACGAGCTGGCCGCGGTCAAGCTCGAGAAGTTTCTCGACCCGCGCGGTATCCGCTCCGATCTGTTCGACCAGTTCAAAGCGCGCCAGCCCCGCTACGAACGTCCGAGCGTGCCCACGCTCGTCTTCGAGGACACGACGATGTTCGAGACGCATCGAGGCCTGCTGCGCTTCATCCGCAAGCTGCTCGGCCCGGTC
>Ga0156171_1047_pt1 | contig 14830 bp, 11 predicted proteins | sample RifCSPlowO2_12_FD_107824 | JGI IMG/M metagenome (GOLD analysis project Ga0156171, IMG submission 107824) | Acidobacteria bacterium RIFCSPLOWO2_12_FULL_66_10 | reverse complement strand
CTCGGATTTGCCCCTGCCCACTCCGCCGATCTCACGCTCGAAGACGGGGCGCGTGTCGCCGTCGTCGGCTCCGGTCCGGCGGGATCGTTCTTCAGCTACTTCCTGCTCGACATGTGCGCCCGCGCCGGGCTGAGCGTCGATGTCGACCTCTACGAACCTCGGGACTTCACGCATTCTGCGCCGCAGGGCTGCAACATGTGCGGCGGCATCATCTCCGAGTCGCTCGTGCAGAACCTCGCCGCCGAGGGCATCTGCCTGCCACCGAGCGTCATTCAGCGCGGCATCGACTCCTACGTCCTGCACACGGACGTGGGGAGCGCCCGAATCGCCACGCCGCTCGACGAGATGCGCATCGGGGCGGTGCATCGGGGAGCCGGACCGCGGGATGTCAAAGAGCGGAAGTGGGAAAGCTTCGATCACCACCTCCAGGAGATGGCGCTCTCGAAGGGCGCGCGCCTCGTTTCAAAGCGCGTCGATGAGGCCCGCTGGGATGGTGACCGTCCGTCGCTGTCCGCCCGCGGTGGGACGCCCGAGCGGTACGATCTCGTCGCCGTGGCGGTCGGCGTCAACTCGTCGGCCTTGAAGGTTTTCGAAGCGCTTGGAATCGGGTATTGCCGGCCCACGGTCACCAAGACCCTCATCCGCGAGTACCATCTTGGCGAAGCCTGTGTGGCCGAAACGCTCGGCAGCTCGATGCACGTGTTCCTGCTCAACATTCCCAGGCTCGAGTTCGCCGCGATCATTCCCAAGGGCGCGTACGTCACGATGTGTCTTCTGGGCGAGAGCATCGACGAGCGCCTCGTGCAGGCATTCGTCGACGCCCCGGCGGTGAAACGCTGCATGCCTCCGGGTTGGCGACCCGATGAGCGCTCCTGCCAGTGCATGCCACACATCAGCGTCCAGGGAGTCGCCAAGCCCTACGCCGACCGGGTCGTGTTCATTGGCGACTGTGGCGTGACGCGCCTCTACAAGGACGGCATCGGGGCCGCGTACCGCGTGGCGAAAGCGGCGGCGCGCACGGCCGTGTTCCAGGGCGTCTCGAACGCCGCGTTTCGGGAGCACTACGGCCCTGTCTGCCGGCGCATCGCCGCCGACAACAGGCTCGGCAAGCTCATGTTCCTCTTGACGCGGGTGGTCCAGCGCGTCCCGATCGCACGGCGCGCCATCGTGCACCAAGTCGCGTGCGAGCAGCAGAAGCGGCCCTCGGCGCGCCACATGAGCGCGATCCTCTGGGGCATGTTCTCTGGCAGCGCCCCCTACCGGGACATTTTCCTGCGCGCGCTCGATCCGAGGTTCGTCGGCCAATTCATGCGGTCCATCGGCGCCGCCACGCTGCCGCGGCAGGCAGCCGAACTGGAGGAGGAGGCGAGGCGATGAGCGGCGGAGCGCTCGGCAAGATCTACCAGGACGGCGAGGTGATCATCCGCCAGGGGGAAACCGACGACAGCATGTTCGTCATTCAGCAGGGCCAGGTGGAAATCGTCGTCCTCCGCGATGGCACCGAAACCCGGCTCCGCGTCGCCGGCGAGGGTGAACTGCTCGGGGAAATGGCGATCTTCGACCATCAACCGCGATCGGCAACCGCCCGCGCGCTCGGGACCGTCCGTGCGCTCACCGTCGACAAGAAGAACTTCCTGCGGCGCGTCAGTGAGGATCCCTCCATCGCGTTCAAGCTCGTCGAGACGATGTCGCGCCGGGTCCGCGAGCTCAGCGCGGAGGTCGTGCGCCTGAAGGCCGATCGCCCGAGCGCAAGCGGAAGCGGCCGTTGACGACCACCGTCCAGGAAGACTGGTTTCGATACGCGCCGCAGGCGCCCGACGGGCGGAGCGCCAAGTCGCTGGTCACGGGCGTTGGGACACCGTCCCAGCGGACCCTGCTCTTCTACGACCACCTCGAAATCGGCCGCGACGTGACGGGGCGGGAACTCACGCCCGGGTTGCTCCTGATCGACGACCAAACCGTCTCGTCGCGGCACTGCCTCGTGACGCAGGCGGCCGGCGGGCGATGTTTCGTTCGCGACGTCAGCCGCAACGGCACACGCGTGGACGGCCGTCGCGTCATGCCGAACATCGAAACCGAGATCCGAGCCGGGCAGATGCTGTCGGTCGGCAACGACCGCCAGTTCCTCCTGGCGGCCGACGAAACGGCCGACGCCAGGCGGCCTGACGCTCCCCTTGGCGCGACGCTCGGCATGCCGGGCACCACGTTGGCGAGCGTGCTGTTCGGCGACATCCGTAACTACACGGTGGTCGTCCAGCACGCGCCGTCCGACATCGTGCGCCAGTCGTTGAGCGCGGTCTTCGAGATCCTGACCGAAGCGGTGGCCGAGCATGGCGGCACGGTCAAGGAGTATCCGGGCGACGCCATCCTTGCGTTCTGGGAAGGGAATCTCGACGGTGCGCAGGCCGTGTCGGCGTGCGGAGCGGCCCTGGCGCTCGACCGCCTTGTGCGCAGGCTGATCGGCGATCGGGCCGTGTGGCAGCTGGACGGGTTTCCCCTCCAGATGGAGTGGGGCATCGCGACGGGAATGGTCGCCATCGACAGTTTCGGCGGGTCCCGGCCAACCGGACTGACGGTGATTGGCGAGCCGATCGTGCTGGCGGCGCGGCTGGAGAAGTTGGCCACTGAGGAGACCGGCCCGATCCTGGTCTGCTCGACGACGAAAGCGCTGGCGGCTGCGCGATTTACGTTCCGCGATCTCGGCCAGATCACGGCCAAGGGATTCGATCGCCCGGAGCGGGTGTTCGCTCTGCAGGGCCTGTGACCGAGCCGTGGTCCGGCCCTTCCCGCACGGTTGTGCAACGCCTGTAGCATGCGAGGGACCGACGTCATGAAGATCCAGATGCTCGCGTCAGCCCCGGACGGGCTCGGCTACCACTACCTGACCACCTTCCTCGTCAACGACACCGTGGCCGTCGACGCCGGGTGCCTGGGGTTCTCCAAGGGACCCGACGAGCAGGCGCGGGTCGGCAACGTATTCCTCAGCCACAGCCACGCCGATCACGTCTGTTCGCTCCCCATGTTCCTGAACAACGTGTACGACCGGCGCGAAGAGAGCGTCGTCGTTCACGCGCATCCCCAGGTGCTCGACACCCTGCAGACCGACGTCTTCAACGACCGGCTGTGGCCGAACGTCCTGCGGCTGTCGGACCGAAAGGGGCCGGTGGTTCGGTTTCGGGCAGTCGCACCGGGACAGGCGATTGATGTGGAGGGCCTGCGGATGACGGCGATTCCCGTCAGTCATGTGGTGCCGACCTTCGGCTACATCGTGGACGATGGGACATCGGCGGTCGTGATCTCGTCGGATTCGCGCGAAACCGACGAGCTTTGGAGGACGGCGGCTCTGCTGCCACACCTGAAGGCTGCGTTCATCGGGGTCGCCTTTCCGGACGAAGAGTCGCAACTCGCGGCGAAGGCGGGGCACCTGACGCCCAGGTCGCTCAAGAGCGAAGCGGCCAAGCTGCCGGCGCATGTCCACATCGTGGCGGTTCACATCAAGCCGAGCCACGCGCCGATGATTGTCGGTCAGCTCGGTGCGCTCGGCTTGCCAAACCTGGGGATCGGATGCAGCGGACAGGAGTACGTCTACGGCGTCCGTTCGTGATGCTCGCAGAGTCCCCCGAGCACGCCCTGAATTCTGTCGGCGCGTTGCACGATCGCGCGCAGCATCCCCGAGAACAACACGAGGTGAAACGGGTACATCGCGTACCAGTACAGCGGGCCCATGAAACCGGCGGCATCGAACGTGGCCGTCTGTCGGACGATCGATCCGAGGCCGTCCGGCTCGATGTCGAACTCGAGCCAGGCGCGCCCGGGGACCTTCATCTCGGCGAACAGGCGCAGCCGGCGGTCGGGGACGACCGCTTCGACGCGCCAGAAGTCGACCATGTCGCCGGGAATCAACCGTAGTGGATCGCGCCGCCCGCCACGCATCCCGGGTCCGCCCAAGATCCGATCGATGAATCCGCGGACGGACCACAGGGAATTGGCGAAATACCAGCCGTCGCGTCCCCCGACCAGCAGAACAGCCTTGAACACGGCGCTCGGCGTCACACTGGCGCGGGCGGACCGGACGTACAGGTAGCGTTGCACACGAGGCATGCGGTCAGGTATTGGCTCTGCAAATCGCCGGGACGATAGGCAACATTAACCCAAGTTCGTCAGGGAAGGGGTCAGAGGTCGGGAAGCAGCTTTTCGTACGCCGTGCTGCGGAGCGTTTCGTCGGCGGGAACCACCGCTGCGAAGGGATGAGCGGGGCGTACGGCGACCGTGGAAACTCAGGGCGGAGCGCCATCGTGGGTGACGGGGTGAGCCTATCCCACAACCTGAGCTGGCGCCGGTCGCTTTTTCACGAGCGACCGCACCTTCGGAACGCCGCGCCGCTCCCGGTAGCGCTGCGCCATCCGAAGGTCATGGCGCACCTGGAGGTTCATCCAGAACTCCGGCGACGTGCCAGTCAGCTCACCCAGCGCGATCGCGTTCGCGGCCGTCACGGCACGCTTGCCGTTCACGAACTGATTCAACCGGACAAACGTCCAGCCGAGTCGGTCGGCGGCGTCGGTCTGCGACACCGGCGGGTTGTAGCTCTTCAGAAACTCCTCGAGCAGGATCTCGCCGGGGTGGATGGGGTCCATTGCTGTTTTGGCCATTAGTGATAGTCCTCGCATGTCACATCGTGGGCGTGCCCGCCCTCGAACCGGAAGGTGATGCGGTACCGGTCGTTGACGCGGATGCTGTACCGGCTGCGCTGGTCGCCCTTCAGCGCCTCCAACCGATAGCATTGTTCCAAGTCAAATCATGCACGGATGTGTTGGGCTAAGGCTCCTGTAGGAAAAATGGAGCCGGCGATCCGGGTTGAACGGACGACCTGCTGATTACGAATCAGCTGCTCTACCACTGAGCTACGCCGGCCAGGCGGGGGACACGCAGGTCTCAAGACGTGCGCGACGATCTGAAATTCTATCACGGCAGGGCGGTCCGGCTATCTGCCCCGGGGCTACCAAGGGGAAGCCCGGAACCACCCGGCGCCCATCTCAGCGCACGCGGGTCGGCAGTCCTATCTCCGCGATACCCACGTTCCTGACCGTGTCCACCGGATCGATCTTGAGTCCCAATTCCGGGCCGAATCGTTTGCCGAACTCCTGAGTCTCGTCCGGTCCGTCGAGCACCAGGTGCGCGGGGAAGCCTCGCTCGCGGATTGCGGCGATGGTCGCTTCGAGCGCTGTGCACGATCACTCGGAGCCTGGCGACCGTGACGCCGGGCCTTGGCGATGCCGGCCTCGGCGTGCTCCGTGTTGCCTCGGGTCGGACCCTGCGTTACGATAGGTGGTTCAGAACATCTGGAAGAAGCAGACAGAGCGTCCGGCTCCGGCCGGGCGCGCCGCAGGGTCTGATCCACGCATGTCCGATACCGTCATCCCCGGGGTCGCCGAATCCGCCCAGCTCGTCGTCCGGGGCGCGCGCACGCACAACCTCAAGAACGTCGACGTCTCGCTGCCCATCGGCAAGCTGATCGTCGTGACCGGGGTCAGCGGATCGGGGAAGTCGTCGCTCGCGTTCGACACGATCTACGCCGAGGGTCAGCGGCGCTACGTGGAGTCGCTGTCGGCGTATGCCCGCCAGTTTCTCGAGCGCATGGAGAAGCCGGACGTCGATCGTATCGACGGCATCTCACCGGCGATCGCCATCCGTCAGAAGAACAGCATCAGGAATCCGCGGTCCACGGTCGGCACGACCACGGAAATCCACGACTACATGCGGCTGCTGTTCGCCCGCGTGGGACGGACGTTCTGCCGGACCTGCGGCAAGGAAGTGGTGCGCGAAACCGCCGAGGTGGTGGCCGGGCAGATCGGGGATCTGCCGCCGGGGACGCGCCTGCTCATCGGCTTCGATCTCCCGATTGTGGAAGCCGCGTCGGCGACGAGCGACGCGCCGGAAGTGGACGAACTGCTCGAGCAGGGCGAATCGGCCGAGTCGTCCGGTGCCGCGGCCGACCCGCCGGCCCGCGTCCGCGGGACGGCGTCCGTGGACGCGCCGACAGCCACCACGGCGTCGAACACGACTGCCGTCGCCGCCACGATCGCAAGTCTTCGCAAGAAGGGCTTCGCGCGGCTTCTGGTCGACGGCCGCGCCATGCCGTTCGACGATGTGGATCTGGCGTCGCTGACGGGACGCACCTTGCTGCAGGTGGTGGTGGATCGCGTCCAGTTGAGCGAGACCGCGGTCACCGGCACGGCCGCCGACGAGATTCGCGCGCGCCTCACGGACTCGATCGAGATGGCCTATCTCGAAGGCGGCGGGGCGGCGTGGGCTGTCCAGCCACCAGCCACCAGCCACCAGTCACCAGTGGTCCACCTGTTTTCCGAGCGCTTCGAGTGTCGTCCGTGTGGCATCGGCTACGAAGACCCGCAGCCCCGGCTGTTCTCGTTCAACAACCCATTCGGTGCATGTCCCACGTGCCATGGGTTCGGCAACATCATCGAGCTCGACATGGATCTGGTCGTGCCCGATCCGAAGAAATCGATTCTGCAGAACGCCATCGAGCCCTGGAGCAAGCCGCATTACCGAGCGCAACTCGCCGAACTGAAGCGCGTCGCGCGCAAGGCGAAGATTCCCCTCGACATTCCGTGGCGGCAACTGACGGAGGAGGAGCGCCGCTTCGTCATCGACGGCGACGACGAGTACGAAGGCATCCGCGGTTTTTTCCGCTGGCTCGACAAGAAGAAATACAAGGTGCACGTCCGCGTCTTTCTCAGCCGCTATCGCGGGTATCTCACGTGCCCGGACTGCGGCGGGGCACGGCTCCGGCGCGAAGCGCGCGCGGTGAAAGTCGCGGACCGCACGATCGACCAGATATCGTCCCTCACAGTCCGTGAGGCGCAGGCGTTTTTCGGCGGCCTCCGGCTTTCGGGAAAAGAGGAAGCCATCGCCGAGAAGGTGCTCAAGGAAATCCGGAAGCGTCTGGGATTCCTGAGCGATGTGGGCCTGGACTACCTGTCGCTCGACCGCCTGTCGTCGACGCTCTCGGGAGGCGAGGCGCAGCGCATCAACCTCGCGACGTCGCTCGGTTCGGCGCTCGTCGGTACGCTCTACGTGCTCGACGAGCCGTCCATCGGCCTGCATTCGCGGGACAACCTGCGCCTCATCGCCATCCTGCGCCAGCTTCGCGACCAGGGGAACACCGTGCTGGTGGTCGAGCACGACGCCGATATGATCAGGGTCGCCGATCACATCGTCGATTTGGGGCTCGGTGCCGGAGAACAGGGCGGCCGCGTGGTCTTTTCGGGTACGCTCGAAGGGTTGATGCTGGAGTCGCGCTCGCTCACCTCGAAGTACCTGCGGCAGGAACTCGCCATCCCGGTGCCGCAGACGCGCCGCCGGGGCACGGGGCAGAAGATCGCGCTCATCGGCGCCAGCGAGCATAACCTGAAGAACCTGGACTTCACGATGCCGCTGAACACGCTGACGGCCGTGACGGGCGTGAGCGGATCGGGCAAGTCCACGCTCGTGCACGACGTGCTCTACGCCGCGATCAAGCGCGCCAAAGGCGGATGGGACAAGCGCGTCGGCGCGTTTCAGAAGCTCGAGGGCGTCGAGTACATCACCGACGTCGTGCTCGTAGATCAGGCGCCGATCGGGCGAACGCCGCGGTCCAACCCGGTCACCTACCTCAAGGCGTTCGATCCGATCCGCGAGCTGTTCGCCTCCACCAAGGACGCGCGCACGCATGGCCTGTCGGCGAGCCACTTCTCCTTCAATGTGCCGGGCGGGCGCTGCGAGGCCTGCCAGGGTGAAGGCGAAGTGCGCGTCGAGATGCAGTTCCTCGCGGACGTGTTCGTGCCGTGCGACCAGTGCGACGGCAAGCGCTTCAAGCCGCAGGTGCTCGAGGTCCGGTACAAGGGACGCTCGATTCACCAGGTGCTCGATCTCACGGTCCGGGAAGCGCTCACGTTTTTCGGTAGCTCGCCGAAAGTGCTGCGTCGTCTCCAGGTGCTGGACGAAATCGGTCTCGGGTACCTGCGTCTCGGCCAGCCCGCCACGACGCTGTCGGGCGGAGAGGCACAGCGCATCAAGATTGCGGCGCACCTCTCATCGCATGGCGGTGAGCGCCTGTTGTACCTCCTCGACGAGCCCACGACGGGGCTCCACTTCGACGACATCGCGAAGCTGTTGACGGCGTTCAAGAAGCTGCTCGACGCTGGACACTCGTTGCTCGTGATCGAGCACAACCTCGACGTGATCAAGACGGCTGACTACGTCGTCGATCTCGGACCCGAAGGCGGCGAGGACGGCGGGACCGTGGTGACGACGGGCACGCCCGAACAGGTGGCGCAGGTCAACGCGTCCTACACGGGTCGGTACCTCCGCCCCGTCCTGGCGGAGGGACGGTCGCACGCATACGCCGCGGGGCGGCAGACGTAGGGGGACTGGATGAACCGAAGACTGATCGGCGCGCTTCTTGTCTCCGGGTGCTTCATCGTCCCAGCCGTTCCCGCTTCCTCCGCCCCCCAGATCACCTTCGAAGACGCGAGTCGCGATCTGGCCAGCGGGGATCCTGCTGTCCGCCTGCGCGCAGCGCGATTGCTGAAAGACGCAGGCTATCCGGAGGCGGCTGTTCCGCTCGCGAAACTCGTCACCGATCCCCAGGACGATGTGCAGCTCGAAGCGATTGCGGCCGAGGTGAACATCTTTCTGGCCGAGCCTGTGGTGTCGCGCAAGCGTTTCGGTTTCGTCATCGAAGTCCGTGCTCAGGTGCTGGCCGAGTCGGCCTTCTCTGCGGGGCCGCTGGCGCTCGGCCCTCGACCGGTGCCCGTTGAAGTGCTGAGCGCGCTGCGGGCCGGCGCGCACGACGAGAACCCTCGCGTTGGCCTCGAGTCGCTCTACGCGTTCGGCGCGCTGGCGGCGCAGGCGGGTGGCGCGAGACGCCGTGATCTGTTGAGCGCGAGCGGTGCGGATCTCGCGGCGTTTGTCGGGGCGCCGGACCCGGCCGTGCGCTACGCCGGGCTTCGTGTGATCGGACGCGTCTGGGCGCGCCGGCCGTCCGACCCGCCGGTCGATTCGATCGTCGGCGACGCCGTGATCGCGGCGCTGAACGATCGTGACCGCGCCGTCACGGTCGCAGCCATGCAGGCGCTCGGCGCCATGCGGTACGAGCGCGCCATCCAGGCGCTCGACAACCTGTTCCGCTATTACGGTAAGGGCGACAGGGCCGAGGCCGCGCTGGACGCGGTGGCGCGGATCGCGCACCCTGGAAGCGCGCCGCTGCTCGCTGCAGAACTGACGTCGAAGAGCGCCCCGATTCGCGGCATCGCGGCGGAGGGGCTGATCCGAATCGGCGACCGCGCGCAAATGACCGCGGTCGAAACCGCGCTCGGAACCGAGCGCAACGCCGGCGCGGCGCTCGTGAAGGATTTTGCTGCGGCCCTGCTCTCGGGTGCGCCGATCGAACCGATCGTGTCGGCCCTCACGAAACCCCGCCTGCGCGATCAGGCCAAGGCCTATCTGGTGGATCTCGTGGGCCCGCGATTATCGGCGTTTTCCGTCTACGCGCAGGATCCCGACGCGGCGATCCGCCGTGATATCGCCGACGTACTGGGCCTGGCCGAAGATCTCGCCGCGCTGTCTCTCGCCGAGTCGCTGCTGACCGATCGCGACCAGCAGGTCGCCAAGGCCGCGGAGCGGGCCGTCGCGCGGTTACGGGCGACGACGATGTGATGCCGCTGCCGCGGGCGTTCTACGACCGCCCCACGCTTCATGTGGCCCGCGACCTGCTTGGCGCCGTGCTCGTGCATAACCGGCGCGGCGTTCGCACGTCCGGCGTTATCGTCGAAGTCGAAGCCTATGTCGGCGAATCCGACCCTGCCTGTCATGCGGCGCCAGGACCGACGATGCGGAACGCGCCGCTCTACGGTGCTCCCGGGCACGCGTACGTCTATCTCAACTACGGCATCCATGCCCTCGTGAACGTCGTCACGGAGGCAGAGGGCGTGCCGGCGGCCGTGCTCATCCGCGCGCTCGATCCGCTGGATGGCATCGATGTCATGCGGCGGCGGCGTGGTCGCGCGATGAAGGGGCGACGCGCACCCTCGTCTGGCCTGAGGCCGCACGAGCTGTGCCGGGGGCCAGGCAATCTCACGATGGCGATGGGGATTGGGCTGGCGGAGAATCGGCGCGATCTCGTCGGGGATCGCCTCTACGTTGAAGACCGGCGCATCCGCGTGGGCCGGATCGTCTGGGGCCCGCGCATCGGCATCCGCGTGGGAACGGATCGCCGATGGCGGGCGTGGATAGAAGGTCATCCGGCCGTGTCGGCTATCAAGACCTATTCCCGAGCCAGTCCGTGACGGCGAGTGTCTGCTTCTCCCTGGTGGCGATGCAGTTATTGATGCGCTCGATGGTCTGGTTCAACGTGCGGGTCGCCGCCGGAAGCGGGTGAGCGGCGAAGAACGACACGATCTCGTCCCGAGACGTGGCATCGCAGAAACTGCTGAGCGATCGCGTCAGGTTCGTGTCGGCGCCGAAGATCGTCAGCTTCGGTTGAAGCGCGTCCCAGTGACTCGTGACGAACGTCCACGCCCGCGGGCGCGCCACCGGATTCGCGAAGAACTGCGCGAGGTAGAGCGCCACGTCCTGCGAGCGCACCTGCGACAACGCGCGATCCAGGCCGCGATCGATGAGCGCCGGATTGGTAAACCTGCCGAGCGCGTAGAGGTTGCGATACTGATCCTCCGGCGAGGTCGCCCGGTCGGCGGCGGCGGCCAGCGCGTCGAACAACGTCGCGTCGCCATGTGCGGCCGCCGCCATCGTGATCGTTCCGGCCAGCGTCGGGTCGAGTGCCGGTCCGCCGGCCAGCGCGCGATGGAGTGCGGCGCGGGACCCGGCGATGACGTCGGGATCCTGCCCGAGCGTGCCGAGCGCGCCGATGGCCACGGCCCGCAGCAAGCGGCGTTCGTCGGTGTCGGAGCCCGATCCCGCGCTGAATCCGAGCTCGTCGAACAGCGGCCGGAGGAGAGTCCGTACGAATGCTTCGAACGCCGGCCGGGTGGCGTCCGTCGTCAGATACTGGTTCACGAAGTCGAAGCGGGCCCGGACTTCCTCGAGCACGCCGCTCGCGTGCTCGCGTCCCAGGCCGGAGGCGAGCGCCAGATAGTCGGCCACGCTGCGCCGGCCCGCGCGGACGAGCGCCCACTCGTCACTGAGGAGCGTCAGTCGTTCCGGGGCGCTGAGGTCGGTCTGCACGCGCGGTACGAGCGCGCGCAGCATCGCCGTGGGATGGGCCGTGCGGTAGTAGCCTTGTGCACCGGCGTTGGCGAAGACCCACGGAGCGCAGCCGCCGGAGAGGGTCAGCGCGCGCGACAGGTCGGTCATCACCGCGCACACCGCCGATGACTGACCGGGGGCCTTCACGCAGACCGGGATCTGCCATCGTTCGCGTCCCCCTTTCGTGTGTGCCGCGTCCTGAAAAAATCGCTGTTGCGTCAGCGTGACGGTCGTCCGGTTATTCGCACAGGCCACCGAGACGTCCACGAGCGGCACGCCGGGCTGGTTGATGAACGTGGGGAGAATCCGATCGACCGGTTTGCCCGAGGCACTCGATAGGGCCTTCCAGAAATCCTCGGAGGTCGCGTTGCCGTAGGCGTGCGCCTGCAGGTAAGCGTTGACGCCGGTGCGGAACGCCTCGGCCCCGACGTAGTGCTCGACCATTCGCAGCACCGCCGAGCCCTTCTGATACGCAATGCCGTCGAAGGCTTCGTCGATTTGCCCGGGGGTCTCCACGTCCGCGTGAATCGGCCGCGTGGCGTTCAGGGAGTCGATCGCGAGTGCGGCCTGGTTCTCGCCGGCTTCGTCCACGGCCACGTTCCAGTCGGGGCGCGCGGTCGCGAGCGGCTTGTTGGCCATCCAGGTCGCGAAGCCCTCGTTCAGCCAGACGTCGTCCCACCACTGCATCGTCACCAGGTCCCCGAACCACTGATGGGCTATCTCGTGCGCGAGAACCGAGGCAATCCTCTTGCGCGCGTCGACGGAGGCGGACGTTGAATCGACCAGCAGGTCCGTTTCCCGATAGAAGATCGCCCCGGTGTTTTCCATGGCGCCGGCCGCGAAATCGGGCACGGCCAGGACGTCGAGCTTCCCGAACGGATACGTGATCGCGTAGTAGCCGTTGTAGAACCTGAGCACCTGCTCGGCGGCTTCGAGGGCGACGTGTCCCAGTTCCATCTTGTCGGGCGTCGCGCAGATGCGGATGGGAATGTTGCCGGCGGCGCCCTCGAGGCACCGGAAGTCGCCCACGGCCATCGCCACGAGGTAGGACGACATCTTCGCCGTCGTCGCGAACCTGACCGTGTGCTGGGTGATCGTCGGTCCGGGCGCGTCGGAGAGCACGTTGCCGTTGGAGATCGCCATGTCGCCGCGGTCGATCGTCAGCGTCAGGGCGAACGTCGCCTTGAATGCCGGTTCGTCAAAGCAGGGGAACGCGCGACGCGCGTCGGTGGCTTCGAACTGTGTCACCGCGTACTTGCGAGTCTTGCCCTGGCTCACGTAGAAGCCGCGCAGCTGCCGGTTGAGATTTCCGGCGTATCGAATGTGAATGTCGGTCGAACCGGCGGCGATTGGCTTCGGCACCGTGAGCGTGGCGGTCTGGGCCCCCTCGTCGGTGGTGACCGAGGCCTTCTGCGCCCCTGGGCCAATACCGATTGTGACATCGCGGAACTCGAGGTCGACCGCGTGGAGCACGATACGTGGCGTGTTCTCGGCGACCCGGACGCGAATTGTCTCGGTGCCCTCGAAGTGTTCGTGCTGGACATCGAGGTTGAATGCCAGGTCGTAATGCTCGGGCTCGACGATCGCGGGCAGACGCTGGGCGGTAACGGGCAGCGGCGTCAGCAGGCAGAAGAGGGCGAGGAGGGCGCGATCGCGATGTCGCATGTCGTCTTCAGTGTATCGAGAAACTTGGTAGCGGGTCAGTTTCGATTGCCACGCTGCCAGAAACCGGCGGTATGGCATGACGGTTGCCGCAGTTAGGGGCTATTCTACCCCCGGTCATGTACGGCGGCGCCCGCCGCAACTATCAGACTGGGGGATCGGCGTGACTCTCTGTATCGCATCTATCGCGGACCAAGGCAAAGCGATCTGCCTACTGAGCGATACGCGGGTGTCGTTCGGCTTCACGTCCGGCGAGTTCTTCAACAAGGCGAACAAGATCAATCAACGATGGGGGGTGATGCTCGCCGGCATGAATGCCGCCAGTGCGACTCCCATTATTGAGGCGACAAAGGCCGTCACAGGCGGCGTTGCTGCGCCGTCTCGAAGTCTTATCGAGCGAGCGTTCGTAGCGGCCGTACACGCGGAGCAAATTAAGCGGGTCGAAGCATCGGTGCTCAGCCCATACAACCTAACCATCGACGAGTTCGTTAAGACTGGCCTCAAAGACTTCGGGCCAGAAGCCTTCGCAGATTTACGGCAGCAAATTGAGCACGTTGACATCGGCTGCGAGTTCCTGGTGTTCGGATTTGATGAGCAGCAGAAGCCGCACATTTTTCACGTTGGGGCGCGCGGGTTGGTAGAGGACCAGACACGCACCGGGTTTTGGGCGATTGGGAGCGGCGAGTACGCCGCGATCAGTGCTCTGTCCTTCCACGATTACAGCTTTCGGCTGGGCATCGCAGAGGCCACCTATTACGTGTGTATGGCTAAGTTCATGGCCGAAAGGGCCGACTTGGGGCAACAAACCGAGATGGGTTACATGAATCCTGATGGGTCGGTGTTCAAGATTGACGCGGCCGTGGTGCGCGCGATCTGGGAGGCAGAGGGAAAGCCACAAATACCGACAAACCTCGTGGATCGTATGCCGCCATTCAGACCGCTACTTGGGTCTGAACGGTCTGAACCATCAAAAGTCCGACCAACTCCTCGACGCTCCACACGTGATCCGACACGCCGGCCTCCATCGCAGGGGTAACGCGCAGGCTTTGATGGATCCGGCAGAAGTTGTAGTGCAGATAGTGAATAGCGATCGCCGCAATATGATTCTCGACCTTCTTCGAAAAGCCGTTCGTCAGCCGAGTAAATCGGCGCATCGACATGCGCATCGTGAGGTTCTGCCGTTCGATGTAGCTCGTCGAGATGTGCTTCGGATTCGGGTCGCCGGCGATGGTCGCGGCCTGCACGCCGATGATACGCGCCGGGCTATAGCGTTTCTCGTTCTCGGCCGGCGAGCCGTAGAGTTTGACCAGCGTCGCGTAGTCAATGTCCGCCCCGAAGGCATCTTCGATCGCGTTGATGTAGACCTTCAGGCCGTCCGTCGTCAGTTGAACCCGATGCGCCAGCCGAGAGGCCAAGTCCTGAATGAACTCGTAGGCACATCCGGCGTCTCGGTTGCCGACGAGCCACGAGCAGACCAGCTTCGTATCGGCGTCGATCGCGACCCACGTCCATACGTCCCCGTAGCCGAACTGGCCGACCAGGGCGGAGGGGACGTTCTTCTGCTTCGCGTAGACAAACGACCACGTTTCGTCACACTGAATGCGTTTGCACGGCAGGTTCCGCAGGGTCCGGTCCATGTAGGCGGCGCAGGCCGGCCCCAGCTCCGTGACCAGTTTGGCAATCGTGTTCTTGGCAATTCCGGTCATGCGCACCGTGGCCCGCACCGAGTTGCCTTCCACCAAGGCCGCAATGACGCGCGCCCGTGTTTTGTTCGGCAATTGGTTCATGCCGACCACTATAACAGCGGTCACGCATAAGGTCAAGTAGAATGTCAGACGATTACTTTGACTGGATAACCGAACGAAGCCAGTGTTCCGTGAACGTGGTCTTTGAGCGGTTACGTAACGAT
>Ga0156171_1159_pt1 | contig 16069 bp, 16 predicted proteins | sample RifCSPlowO2_12_FD_107824 | JGI IMG/M metagenome (GOLD analysis project Ga0156171, IMG submission 107824) | Acidobacteria bacterium RIFCSPLOWO2_12_FULL_66_10 | reverse complement strand
CTCGATGTGCTCGTCCTTCGGCGTGAAGCCGACGCCCTTGTTCGCCAGGTTGGGGATGATGCCTTCATCGTTCAGCGTGGCGACCACCGGAAGATGCCCGGCGTTGAAGGCGATGTATTCGTCTTTTTCGATGGCGTCGTACACGCGCCGCTTGTAGTCGAGTTGCCACTGGATGAAGGCCTGCGGCAGCTCCTGGATCTCGAACTCGCGGATGACCTCACCGTTCTCGACCAGGCGCGCCACGCCGCCCACGATCTCCATCCGCTGTCCGACCCGCACATCTAGATCGCTCATGCCTTCTCCTCGAGGGGCGCGGCGCCGACCTGGTCGGCTGCTGCCGCATGAATTGCTCGACCGGCGCCTTGGCGTCGGCCGGCCGATTATGACACCGGCGGCGGCGTGCCCACGCATCTGTACGTGGCGCCGCGCGAGGGCCACGGCTGGACCGAACTTCGCCACCGGTTGTTCAAGCTGCGGATCGAGATGTAGTGGTTCGACAAGCTCATCAACAACCGGGCGTACACGTGGGAGCTGGGCGCCCGGGGAACGAGAAGAAGGATCCCGCGAGGGTGACGACGACAGCGCCGGCCCACCACTAATTGTGGTTTGGCGTGTGACCAACCTCTAGTAATAGTTCCGATCAATCAAGTCGGATATCCATACCGTGTGTGGGATTCCCAACGAGAATGTTTGGAAAACTCACACCCGGTGTTGTTTTGAGCAGGGAAGTTCCACTACAATCTCTGCTTGCGAAATTTTTCACAAGAGGCTGGCCCCCGCGTGATCCGGAACTCCCCGGGGGGCTGCTAGGACGCATGTCGCAGGTATTCCCGAAGAAGGCCAACGCCTGGTCGAAAGCCAGCGTGCTCACGATCGTGTTTGTGCTGCTCAGCCTCGGCTGGGTGGTGCTCACGATTCAACGATCGGACTTCGTCACCTCGGCGAATGAGTTTGTCGAGCAGCCGGTCCAGTTCAGTCACCAACATCACGCGGGCGCCATCGGCATCGACTGCCGGTATTGCCATACGTCGGTGGAGGTGTCGCCGTCGGCCGGCATTCCGCCCACCAAGACCTGCATCAACTGCCATTCGCAGATCTGGGCGACCAGCCCGTACCTCGAACCGGTCCGCGCCAGCTTCCGCGACGACAAGCCGCTCACCTGGATCCGCGTGCACGACATGCCGGACTTCGTCTACTTCAACCACAGCATCCACGTGACCAAGGGCGTCGGCTGTGAAACCTGCCACGGCCGCGTCGACAAGATGCCGCTGATGATGCAGAAGACGTCGCTCCAGATGGAGTGGTGCCTCAACTGCCATCGCGATCCGTCGCCATTCGTGCGGCCGCTCGAGGAGATCACGACGATGGGGTACGTGCCCGCCGAGGCCCAGTCGGTGCTCGGGCCGAAGCTGGTGGCGAAGTACCAGATCGCCGGCGTCGAACACATGACCAGCTGCTCGGTGTGCCACCGATGACACCGCCGCTGGACATCCAGAAGATCCGGGCCCGGCTCGAGCAACAGGGCGGGCCGCAGGTGTGGCGCAGCCTCGAATCGGTTGCCGAGACGGCCGAGTTCAAGGACTACCTCCACCGCGAGTTCCCGAGCAATGCCTCGGAGTGGCTCGATCCGGTCGGCCGCCGCTCGTTCCTGAAACTGATGAGCGCCTCGATGGCGCTGGCGGGCGTGACCGCGTGCACGGTGCAGCCGACGGAAATGATCGTCCCGTACGTGCGCCAGCCCGAAGAGGAGATTCCCGGCAAGCCGTTGTATTTCGCCACGGCGATGACGCTCGGCGGCGTGGCATCGGGCCTGCTGGTGGAAAGCCACGAGGGCCGCCCGACGAAGGTCGAGGGCAACCCCGATCATCCGGCGAGCCTGGGCGCGACGGACCTCTTCGCGCAGGGGTCGGTGCTCACGCTGTACGATCCGGACCGCTCGCAGACCATCACGCAGCTCGGCGAGATTCGGCCGTGGAACGCGGTGATTGCGGCCATGCGCGGCGGGCTGTCGGCGCAGTCGGGATCGAAGGGCGCCGGGCTCCGGATCCTGACCGAAACCGTGAACTCGCCGACGCTGGCGGCGCAGATTCAGCAGGTGCTGGCGCTCCAGCCCAACGCCAAATGGATCCAGTGGGAGCCCCTGCCGCGCGACAACGCGCGCGCCGGCGCCCGCATCGCCTTCGGCCAGTACCTCGAGCCGGTCTACGATCTGGCGAAGGCCGACGTCATCCTCTCCCTCGACGCCGACTTTCTCGCGTCGGAGGGCGCGCACACGCTCCGCTACTCGCGGCAGTTCGCCTCGCGCCGCCGCGTCGAGGAGAGCGCCGACAACCTGAACCGCCTCTACGTGGTCGAGTCGAACCACTCGGTCACCGGCGGGCGCGCCGACAATCGCCTGCCGCTCAAGACCAGCCAGGTGGAAGCCTTCGCCCGCGCCGTCGCCGCCGCGGTGGGCGTGCCCGGGATCACCGGCGCCGCGCCGGCCGGTTCGGACGCCTTCGTCGATGCCGTGGCGAACGACCTCGCCGCGCACCGCGGCCGCGCGGCGGTGATGGCCGGCGACGCCCAGCCGCCCGCGGTGCACGCGATCGCCCACGCGATCAACGCCGCCCTCGGGGCCCCGGTGACTTATCTGCCGACGCCGGAAGCGGTGCCGACCGAACAGCACGCCGCGCTGCGCGAGCTTGTCTCCGACATCGAGGGCGGCCGCGTGCAGATGCTCGTGATCATCGGCGAGGCGAACCCTGTGTTCAGCGCGCCGGCCGACCTGAAGTTCGAGCAGGCGATGCAGAAGGTGGCCCTGCGCGTGCACTCGGGGCTGTTCTTCGACGAAACGGCCACTCAGTGCCACTGGCACGTGCCGGCGGCGCACTATCTCGAGGGTTGGAGCGACGCGCGCACGATCGACGGCACCGTGTCGATCGTGCAGCCTTTGATCCAGCCGCTCTACGGCGGCAGGTCGGCGCACGAGATCGTCGCGACGCTCTCCGACCGCCCAGAACGCAATGGGTATGACGTGGTCAGGGAATACTGGGCTGGTGGGGCTGGTGGGGCGGGCGGGGCTGGTGGGGCCGCGACCCAACCCGCCGCACCTGCCGCACCTGCCGCACCTGCCGCACCCGCCGCACCGGCCCTACCGGCCCCACCCGCCGCCTTCGAGAAGTCGTGGCGCAAGTGGCTGCACGACGGCCTCATCGCCGGCACCGCCTTCGCGCCCGTCGCCGCCGTGGTGGCGGCCGACGTGGCCACGCGCATCACGGCGGGCACGCCGGTCGACGGCATCGAGATCAACTTCCGCCGCGACCCGACCATCTACGACGGACGCTTCGCCAACAACGGCTGGCTGCAGGAGTTGCCCAAGCCGATGACGAAGCTCACGTGGGACAACGCCGCCCTGATCGCGCCGGCCACGGCCGAAGCGCTCGAGCTGCAGAGCGGCGACTACATCGCCGTGAAGACCGGGGATCCCGAGCCATTCAACATCCCGGTCTGGATCACGCCGGGCCATGCGAAAGACTGCCTGACGCTGCCGGTCGGCTACGGCCGCACGAGAGCCGGCAACCTCGGGAACCTCACCGGCTTCAACACCTACAAGCTGCGCCGCTCGACCTCGCCGTGGTACGCCGCCGCCGCGATCACCAAGACCGGCGACTCGTACCAGCTGGTCGGGACGCAGGACCACTGGTCCATCGAAGGCCGCAACATCGTCCGCTCCGCGACGCTCGAAGACTTCAAGGCGAATCCGGCGTTTGCGAAGGAGATGGAGCACGGCAAGCTCGACAAGCGCATCTCGCTCTACGCCGACAAGGAATACAAGGGCAACCAGTGGGGCATGGCGATCGACATGAACGCCTGCACCGGCTGCACCGCCTGCGTGATCGCCTGCGTCGCCGAGAACAACATCCCGGTCGTCGGCAAGGTGCAGGTCAGCAAGAACCGCGAGATGCACTGGCTGCGCATCGACCGCTACTTCGCCGGCAACCTCGACACACCCGACACCTACTTCCAGCCGATGCCCTGCCAGCAGTGCGAGAACGCGCCCTGCGAGGTGGTGTGCCCGGTCTCGGCGACCGTTCACAGCGACGAAGGCCTGAACGACATGGTCTACAACCGCTGCGTGGGCACGCGCTACTGCTCGAACAACTGCCCGTGGAAGGTGCGGCGGTTCAACTTCCTGCTGTTCCAGGACTGGAACACGCCGCAGTTCAAGCTGCAGCGCAACCCGGATGTCACCGTCCGCAGCCGCGGCATCATGGAAAAGTGCAACTACTGCGTGCAGCGCATCAATGCGGCGCGCATCCAGGCGAAGCGCGAGGATCGCGGGATTCGTGATGGCGAGATCGTCACCGCCTGCCAGGCGGTGTGCCCGACCGACGCCATCGTGTTCGGCGACATCAACGACCCGAACAGCCGCGTCGCCAGGCTGAAGGCGAGCCCACGTAACTACACGATGCTCGAAGACCTCAACACCCGGCCGCGGACGACGTATCTGGCGGCGGTGCGCAATCCGAATCCGAACCCGGCCCTGCCCTCGAACCCGATGGTCGGCGGCCACGACGCGGCCACCGAGTCGCACGAGGCAGCCTCTCCTGGGGGCGGACACTGATGGCCAACCACGCGCACTCGACCACGGCGTTGCTCGAAGAGACGCCGGTGATCCTTCCGGGTCACGACTTCGAGACGGTCACCGAGACCATCGCCGAAATCCCGCTGTCGAAGCGGTTCCCGCTCGGCTGGATCGGCTTCCTGCTGGTCGGCCTGGCCGGCGCCGGCATGCTGCAGATGGCCCTGGGCTACCTGGTGCTCAAGGGCATCGGCATCTGGGGCAACAACGCCCCGGTCGGCTGGGCCTTCGACATCATCAACTTCGTCTGGTGGATCGGCATCGGCCACGCCGGCACGCTGATCTCCGCGATCCTGCTGCTCTTCAAGCAGCAATGGCGCATGTCGATCAGCCGCTTCGCCGAGGCGATGACGATCTTCGCGGTGATGTGCGCGGCGATCTTCCCGGTGTTCCACACCGGCCGTCCGTGGCTGGCGGCCTACTGGCTGTTCCCGTATCCCAACGCGATGGGCCTGTGGCCGCAGTTCAAGAGCCCGCTGATCTGGGACGTGTTCGCGGTCTCGACCTACGCCACGGTCTCGGTGGTGTTCTGGTACGTCGGCCTGATTCCCGACCTGGCGACGTTGCGCGATCGCGGCGTCTCCCGGATCAAGAAGGTGATCTACGGCATGCTGTCGCTCGGCTGGCGCGGCTCGGCGCGCCACTGGCACCGCTACGAAGTGGCCTCGCTGATCCTCGCGGGCCTGTCGACGCCGCTGGTGCTCTCGGTCCACACGGTGGTCAGCTTCGACTTCGCGGTGTCGGTGATTCCCGGCTGGCACGCCACCATCTTCCCGCCCTACTTCGTCGCCGGCGCCATCTACTCGGGCTTCGCGATGGTGCTGACGCTGGCGATTCCGGTGCGCGCGTTCTACGGCATGGGCAGCCTGATCACGATCCGCCACATCGACAACATGGCCAAGATCATGCTGGCGACGGGGCTGATGGTCGGCTACGGCTACGCGATGGAAGCCTTCTTCGCGTGGTACAGCGCCAGCCCGCACGAGCGGTTCATGATGTGGAACCGCATGTTCGGGCCGTACGGCTGGTCGTACTGGACGCTGATCTCGATCAACGTCGTGATGGTGCAGTTCCTCTGGTTGAAGCGCGTCCGCACCAACGTCGGCCTGCTGTTCGTGATGTCGCTGTTTGTGAACGTCGGCATGTGGCTCGAGCGCTTCGTGATCATCGTCACCTCGCTCAACCGCGACTTCGTGCCGTCGTCCTGGGGCATGTTTTACCCGACGCAGTGGGACTTCATGACGTTCTTCGGGACGATCGGGCTGTTCCTGACGGCATTCCTGCTGTTCCTGCGCTTCGTGCCGATGATCTCGATCTTCGAAGTGAAGACGCTGTTGCCGCAGTCGAAGGTGAAGGCCGACCATGCACACTGACGCTCCGACCAACCGTCTCCACGGCGTCATGGCCGAGTTCGACTCGGCGCAGGCCCTCGTCGTGGCCGCGCGCGCGACGATGGCGCAGGGCTTCACGAAGGTCGAGGCCTACTCGCCGGTACCGATCGAGGACCTCAACACCATCATCCACAAGACGCGGACGATCCTGCCGAAGCTCGTGCTCGGCGGCGGGCTGACCGGGATGGCGACCGGGTTCGGGCTCCAGTACTGGGCCTCGGTGATCGCGTATCCGATGAACGTTGGCGGCCGCCCGCAGGCGAGCTGGACGACGTTCATCGTCCCCTCGTACGAGCTGACGATCCTGTTTGCGGCGCTGACCGCGGCGGTCGGGATGATCCTGCTGAGCGGGCTGCCGCAGCCCTACCACCCGGTGTTCAACGTCGAGCGGTTCTCGATGGCGAGCTCCGACAAGTTCTTCCTCGTGGTCGAGTCGGCGGATCCGAAGTTCGATCAACGCGCCGCGACCGAGTTCCTGAAGAGCACGGGCGCGAAGGGAGTGTACGACGTTGAGGAGTAGATTCACGCTGGCGCTCCTGGCCACGGCGGCGCTCGTGGCCGGGTGCCGCCAGGACATGCACGACGCGCCGCGCTACGAGGCCTTCGAGGCGAGCGCGACGTTCGCCGACGGCCGGTCGTCGCGGACGCCGCCGGCCGGCACGGTGGCGCGCGGCTGGCAGCGCGACGACGAGGCGCTCTACACCGGCAAGGTGGCCGGGCAGGCCGTCGAGCAGTTCCCGTTTGCGATTGCGCACGAGGATCTGCAGCGCGGCCAGCAGCGCTTCACCATCTATTGCACGCCGTGCCACGGCAAGCTGGGCGACGGCAAGGGGATGGTCGTGCAGCGCGGGCTGCGGCAGGCGGCCTCGTATCACCAGGATCGGCTGCGCCGGGAGAAGGTCGGCTACTTCTTCGACGTGATCACGAACGGCTTCGGCGCCATGCAGGGGTACGCGGAGCAGATTCCCGTGCGCGACCGCTGGCTGATCATCGCCTACGTGCGGACGCTGCAACTGAGCCAATACGCGTCGGCGGCCGACCTGCCGGAAGACAAGCGTGCGGAATTGGGCGTGGCGGCGGCCGCGGCGGCCGCGGCCACCGAAAAGCCAGCGGCGGAGAAACAGTAGTGTCAACGGTCACCGTGGAAACCTACCAGTCGCCCGACTCGCCGATGCCGGGCCTGAAGCAGTTCGGCCTGATCGCCGCCGTGCTGGGCGTGGCGCTGACGGCCGCCGGCTTCATGATGTCGGGGCCCGATCGCTTCTACCAGGCGTACCTGGTCGCCTACACGTTCTGGATGGGCGTGGTGCTCGGCAGCCTGGCGCTGCTGATGGTGCAGCACCTGACCGGCGGCGCCTGGGGCATCGTGCTGCGGCGCCCGTTCGAGGCGGCCGTCCGAACGATTCCGTTCATGGCGGTGCTGTTCCTCCCGATCATCTTCGGCATGCACTCGCTCTACGACTGGACGCATGAGGCGGCGGCGAGCGACCCGCTGATCGCGCAGAAGGCGGCCTACCTCAACACGCCGTTCTTCCTGGCGCGCCAGGCAATCTACTTCGTGATCTGGTCCGCAATGGGCTACCTGCTGAGCTCGTGGTCGGTGGAACACGATCGTACCGGCGACCCGGCGCTCGTCGACAAGATGGCGCGGCTGTCGGGCGGCGGCCTCGTGGTCTACTTCCTCACGGTCACCTTCGCGATGGTCGACTGGACGATGTCGGTCAACCCGCACTGGTTCTCGACCATCTGGGGGCTGCTCTACATCGGCGGTCAGGGGCTGTCGGCGTTCGCGTTCGGGATCGTCGTGCTGGTGATGCTGGCGCAGACGGCGCCGCTCAGCCGGGTGGTGACGACGCACCACTTCCACGACCTCGGCAAGTTCCTGTTCGCGTTCCTGATGCTGTGGGCCTACCTGTCGTTCTCGCAGTTCCTGATCATCTGGTCGGCGAACCTGCCGGAAGAGATCCCGCACTACCTGAACCGCTGGGACAACAACTGGAAGTTCCTCAGCCTGTTCATCATCGTCGGGCACTTCATCGTGCCCTATGCACTGCTGCTGTCGCGCGACCTGAAGAAGAATGCGCGGAAGCTGCGCGTGATCGCGACGTGGATCCTGCTGGCGCGGGTGGCCGACTACTACTGGCACATCGCGCCCGAGTTCCATCGCGACGGCTTCAGCTTCAGCCTGCTCGACCTGGCGGTGCCGCTGGCGCTGGGCGGCATTTTCATCTCGTTGTTTGTGTCGCAGCTGCGCGGACGTTCGCTGCTGCCTGTGAACGATCCCGGTCTCGACAAGGCGCTGGCCCACCATGTCCACTGAGACGAAGGCAGAAGGCAGAATGAGCGAACACGATCTCGAGTACGGGGCGAACCCGCCCGGGGCGCAGCACGAGCACACCGACATCGACCCGGCGATCGGCTACAGGTTCGCGCTGTGGCTGTCGGTGGCGATGCTGATCTCGGTGGGCATCGTCTATGGGACGTTCTGGTTTTTCGAAGGGCAGGCACGCGGCGCCAGCGAGGCGGCGCAAAAGTATCCGCTCGCGGTGGGACAGGTGAAGGAACCGCCACTGCCCAACCTGCAGAAGCAGCCGTTCAAGGACATCTTCCAGCTGCGCCAGGCCGAGGCGGCGCAGCTTGGCAGCTACGGCGTTGTCGACAGGGAGGCCGGCGTGGTGCACATCCCGATCGACCGGGCGATGGAGCTGATGCTGCAGCGCGGGTTCCCGGCGCGCGTGGGCGGCGGCGATGGGAAGAATGTCGTGACCGAGGACAGTTCTTCGGGGCGGACGATGGTGCCGCGCTGAATTGCCGGTTTGGCGATTGACAATTCGGTGACTGTTTCGTGATTGGTGATTTGGTGATTTGGTGATTGGTGATTTGGTGAAACATCTGGTGATTGTGCGGCTGGCTGCGGTGGCGATGAGCGTGATGTCGCTCATGACGGCGGTGGTGTCGGCGCAGGGCGAGGCGCCGGGGCTGCGGCCGGCGGCGGCGCTGCCGTCGAACCAGGTCCCGGGCGTGCTCGGCCAGGTGGCGTTCGAGCAGCGGCTCAACGAACAGCTGCCGCTCGACCTGCCGTTCACGAACGAAGCGGGCGAGCGGGTGAAGCTCGGCGACTACTTCGGGCGCAAGCCCGTGGTGCTGGCGTTCGTGTATTACGAGTGCCCAATGCTGTGCACGCAGGTGCTCAACGGGCTCGAGAGCGCGCTGCGCGTGATCGACGAATCGATCGGCAGGGAATTCGACGTCGTGACGGTGAGCTTCGATCCGCGCGAGACGGCGGTGCTGGCGGCGGGCAAGAAGAAGGTCTATCTGGAGCGCTACAAGCGGCCGAGCGCGGAGCAGGGCTGGCACTTCCTGACCGGTGACGAGGCCTCGATCGCGGCGCTGACCAGGGCGGCGGGGTTCAGTTACGTCTACGACGAAGACACCAAGCAGTTCGCGCACGCGAGCGGCATCGTCGTGGCGACGCCGGCCGGCCGGCTGTCGCGCTACTTTTTCGGCATCGACTACTCGCCGCGCGACGTCAAGTTCGCGCTAATCGAGTCGTCCAGCGAGAAGATCGGATCGCTCAGCGAGCGGCTGCTGCTCTACTGCTACCACTACGATCCGGCGACGGGCAATTACGGGTTCATGGCGATGCGGGCGGTGCGGCTGGGCGGCGCCGTGACGCTTGCGGCGCTGTTCGGATTCATGTTCGTGTCGATTCGGCGCGACCACCGCGCGGCCGGACACTAGCTCATGCAAATATTCGGCATTCCCATCTTCCCCGATCAGGCTTCGACGTTCGCCAGGGACGTCGACGTGCTGTATTTCTTCATCCTCGCGGTCTGCGCCCTGTTCGCGACCGGCGTGGCGATTACGGTGATCTACTTCGGCATCCGCTATCACAAGACGCACGACGGCGAGATTGGCGCGCGCATCGAGGGCAGCCTGCCGCTGGAGCTGTTGTGGAGCGTCATCCCGACGATCATCGCGATGGTGATGTTCGGGTGGGGCGCAACGGTGTTCTACCACCTGCGGCGTCCGCCGGACGAGGCGATGCACATCTACGCGGTGGGCAAGCAGTGGATGTGGAAGTTCCAGCACCTGGAAGGGCAGCGCGAGATCAACGAGCTGCACATCCCGGCGGGACAGCCGATCAAGGTCACGATCAGCTCCGAAGACGTGCTCCACAGCCTGTACTTCCCGGCGTTCCGCACCAAGATGGACGCGATCCCCGGTCGCTACACCGAGCTCTGGTTCGAGGCGCAGCGGCCCGGGTCCTACCACATCTTCTGCGCGGAGTACTGCGGCACCAACCACTCCGGCATGATCGGCACCGTGACCGTGCTCGAGCCGGCGCAATACCAGGCGTGGCTGCAGGGCGGCGGCCTCGAGGGCACGCTCGCCCAGCGGGGCGCGAAGCTGTTCAACGATCTCGCCTGCTCGACCTGCCACGTCGACACCGGCCAGGGCCGCGGGCCGTCGCTCAAGGGCATCATCGGCACGACGGTGGACCTGCAGAGCGGCGACACGGTGACGGTCGACGAAGCCTACCTGCGCGAGTCGATCCTCAATTCCCAGGCGAAGGTGGTGAAGGGCTTCCAGCCCCTCATGCCGACGTTCCAGGGGCTCATCAGCGAAGAGAACCTGGTCGCCCTCATCGAACACGTGAAGTCGATGTCGCCGAACGCGAGCGCGACCGCCGCGCCGCCCACTCCCGCGCCGGCGGGTGGAAAGAAGTAAGCCATGCTGGACAAGCTCAAGATCCCGGAGCGCCACTACCTGAACAACGGCCACAGCCTGGCGTCGTGGCTGCTGACCAAGGACCACAAGCGGATCGCGATCATGTACCTGATCTCGATCTCGGTGATGTTCTTTCTCGGCGGCCTGTTCGCCATCGGCATCCGCCTCGAGCTGGCGACGCCGCAGGGCGACTTCGTCACCGCCGACACCTACAACAAGTTCTTCACCATGCACGGCGTGATCATGGTGTTCTTCTTCCTGATCCCGTCGATTCCCGCCGTGCTCGGCAACTTCCTGATCCCGCCGATGATCGGCGCCAAGGACCTGGCGTTTCCGCGCATCAACCTGATCAGCCTCTACATCTACTGGATTGGCGGCGTCTTCACGCTCTACGCGATGATCGCCGGTGGCGTCGACACCGGCTGGACCTTCTACACGCCGTACAGCGCGACCGGCTCGAATACCAACGTGGTGCCGACGGCGGTCGGCGTCTTCATCGCCGGATTCTCGTCGATCCTGACGGGCCTGAACTTCATCGTCACCATCCACCGGATGCGGGCGCCCGGCATGACCTGGTTCCGCCTGCCGCTGTTCGTGTGGGCGCACTACGCCACCAGCCTGGTGCAGGTGCTCGGCACGCCGGTGGTCGCGATCACCATCGTCATGCTCGGCGTCGAGCGGGCGCTGGGCTTCGGCATCTTCGACCCGGCCCGCGGCGGCGACCCGGTGCTGTTCCAGCACCTGTTCTGGTTCTACTCGCACCCGGCGGTCTACATCATGATCCTGCCGGCGCTCGGCGTGCAGAGCGAGCTCGTCTCGACGTTCTCGCGCAAGACGATTTTCGGCTATAGCTTCGTGGCGTTCTCGTCGCTGGCCATCGCCGTGTTCGGCTTCATCGTCTGGGCGCACCACATGTTCGTGGCGGGCATCTCGACCTACGCCGCGATGGTGTTCTCGTTCCTCAGCTTCTCGGTGGCGATTCCCTCCGCCGTCAAGGTCTTCAACTGGACGGCGACGCTCTACAAGGGCGCCATCTCGTTCGAGACGCCGATGCTCTATGCCTACGGCTTCCTGGGGCTGTTCGCGATCGGCGGGCTGACGGGGTTGTTCCTGGCGACGCTCGGCCTCGACGTCCACGTGCACGACACCTACTTCGTCGTGGCGCACTTCCACTACATCATGGTGGGCGGCGCGATCATGGGCTACATGGGCGGCCTGCACTTCTGGTGGCCGAAGATGACGGGCCGGATGTACTCGGAGTTCTTCTCCCGCGTCTCGGCGATCATGGTCTTCGTCGGCTTCAACGTGACGTTCTTCCCGCAGTTCGTGGTCGGCTACCTCGGCATGCCGCGCCGCTACCACTCGTACCCGGACGAGTTTCAGGTGCTCAACGTGATGTCGTCGGCGGGCGCGACCGTGCTCGGCCTCGGCTACGCGCTGCCGGTGCTCTACTTCCTCTGGTCGCTCAGGTACGGCGCGGTGGCCGGCCCCAATCCGTGGCGCGCCTCGGGCCTCGAATGGCAGATGCAGTCGCCACCGCTCACCGAGAACTTCGTCGAGACTCCGATCGTCGACACCGAGCCGTACGAGTACGAGCACGTCGTCTCCAGGGAGAAGCATCTTGTCTAACGCGGTTGTGCACGCCGACATCCACGGCCAGGCGCACGCGGCCCACCATCCGGCGCTGCGGCACCATTTCGACACGATGGGGCAGCAGAAGGAAGCGGCCGTCATCGGGATGTGGGTGTTCCTGCTCACCGAAATCCTGTTCTTCGGCGGGCTGTTTGCGGCCTACATGGTCTACCGCGTCTGGTACTTCGACGCCTTTGCCGAGGCGAGCCGGTCGCTGGAGATCTTCTGGGGCGCCCTCAATACGGCCGTGCTGATCGGCAGCTCGCTGACGATGGCGATGGCGGTGCGGGGCGCGCAGACCAACAAGCGCACGGCCACCATCAACTGGCTGATCCTGACGATGCTGCTCGGCTGCGTGTTCCTCGGCGTCAAGGTCATCGAATATGCCGAGAAGATCGAGCACCATCACGTGCCCGGCTTCAACTACCAGTGGGCGCCGGCGCATGAAGCCGCGCCGGCGGCTGAGGGCGTGGCGGCGGAAGGCCATCGCAAGCTGTCGTTGACGCCCGAGCAGCTGCAACTGATGACGCAGATCTATTTCAGCCTCTACTTCACGATGACCGGCCTCCACGCCCTGCACATGATCGTCGGCATCGGGCTGATGTCGGTGATCACGTGGATGACGTGGAAGGGCAAGTTCGACCGCGAGTACTACACGCCGGTGGAGATGAGCGGCCTCTACTGGCACTTCGTCGACATCGTGTGGATCTTCCTGTTCCCGCTGCTCTACCTCGTCGAGAGGCATACGTAATGTCCGGACACGTTTCGCCCGTAGGCCTGTACGTCACGATCTTCGGCGCCCTGACGGTGCTCACCGCGCTGACGGTGTTCGCCGCCTTCGTCGACCTTGGCCAGTTCAACTTCCTGGTGGCGATGGTGATTGCGGTGTTCAAGGCGTCGCTGGTCATCTGGTACTTCATGCACGTGAAGTACGCGAGCCACCTGACGAAGCTGACGGTGGCGACGGGCCTGTTCTTCCTGGTGATCCTGCTGTCGATGACGCTGATCGACTACAGCTCGAAGGCATTCACGCCGATGCCGCCGTTCCTGCAGTAGGTTCCCCACAGGGGTTCCTCACGAAGGTTCTTCACGAGGGTTCCTGACGAAGCTTCAGAGCCGCGCGAAGATGTTGAAGCGCGGCTCGTCCTTCTTGGAGCCATCCACCTTCGAGGTTTCGATCTGCACCGCCGTCACGCCGATCTCGGCGAGGGCGTGCAGCATCCAGCTCCTCTCGAATTTCGCTTCGGGCAGGTCGAGCACCGCGAGCGCGTGCGTGGCCTTGGCGGCCATCCGCGCCAGCACGCCGCGCGCGTAACCGGGGTCGGGGAAGGAGCCAAAGGCGCGGCAGATCACGACGTGCCACGGCAGCGCCGGATCGAGATCGGCAGGCGATCCGACCATGAACCGGCCACCAGGCATCGCCTGGCGGGCCCTGGCGACGAGCGCCGGATCGGCGTCCAGGCCGCCAACCGTGTAGCCGTTGTCATGGAGCGGGATCAGGAACTCGCCCGACGCGCAGGCGACCTCGAAGACCTCGGTGCCGGGCCCGATGTCCAGCGTCTCGGTCACGTATTCGACGAACTCGAACGTCCAGCCTTCGCCGAAGCTACGGCCGGGCAAGCAACTACTTCTTGTCGAGAGCGGCGACGTCGATGGTGGCGGTATCGATTTGCACGGAGGCGACCTTCGTCCCCGCCGGCACGCGGAACGGGAACGAGCACTTGTATTCCGGCACGGAGCCGGGATCGATGATCGAGACCGAGGTGTTGTAGGTCTTGCCGGTGGAATCGGTCAGCACCGGCTTCTTGACGATCGTTTCCTTGAACGCCGGCGTGACCTTGAAGGCCAGCGTGACGACCGCGAACTCTTCGCCGGGCTTGGCGTTGCCGCGGACGGTGTTGGTCCCCGGCGGGCAGTCGATGAGCGCCACGTTCATCGCGCGCTCGATGCTGGCGGGGGTTATTTCGAGACCCTTGTAGTTGGTAGGTTTTGCCTGCCCGGTGGCCGTAGCCACCAGGCAGACAGTGAAGAGCGAAACGAGGAGCGGTCTATTCAAGCCTCAAGCCTCAAGTCCCAAGCCGTTAGAGCGGTTGATCGGGATTCGCGATCGTGCGCCACATGTGCGCGCTCGGGCTGTTGTCGTTGCCGAGCCCTTCCTTGGGCGACTTGAAGTGGCGCCCGAGGATGTCCTGGAACGGATCGATCGACACCTTGGCGTTCGGGTCGAACGCGTAGAGGTCGTTGACCGTCACCAGGCGCGGCTCCATGTACCACTTGTGGTTCCGGAGCATCTTGTAGGTGGCCTCGATGTGCGGCGGCGGCGTGTAGTCTTCGCCGAAGATCCGGTAGTACTGGTCCGGGTATTCGTAGCCGGCATCCGAGTCGGCATAGAAGCGCAGCGTCTGGTGGTAGCGGATCGCAAAGGCCGACTTCTCGGGGATGTAGGGCTCGAACAGCTGCGCGCCCCACCAGCCGTGATCGGGCTTGATGAGGTTGAGCACGCAGTCGTGCAGCAGGCACGCGAGAATCACTTCTTCCGACATGCCGGTCTTGAGCGCGCGCGTGGCGCTCTGCAGCACGTGGTTGGCGGGCGCGAACCGCAGGCGGAAGAAATCCTGGATGGTCGGGTTCTTCGGCATCGGCTCGAGCCGCTTCACGTTGCCGCGACCATTCACGAAGAGACTGCCGGCGCCCCGCCGATAGTTGCGCGTTTCGATCTGCGCCTCGAGCTCGGCGGCGGTCGGGAACTTCTGCGGAGCGGCGCCCTGCCCACCGGCGACCTGTTCGTCCAGGTGCTCCTCCATCCAGTGTTCGAGGGCGTCGGCCTTGGCCTCCGAGTCCATCAGGCTTACCGCGGCGGTGCCTCCGAGACTGGCGATGAAGGCTCTGCGATCAATCTCCATGCAATCCTCCTGTGGTCTCGCCGGCGCGGCCCTGGGCCGCGAAGGCGGACTCGCAGACGATAGACTCATTGCGCGCCTGGTTCAATCTTTTCCTTCGAGGTCGGCCAGCCACTTCTGGGCGAAGGCCCGGGCGGCGTCGGTGGCGGGTTTTCCGGCCCGAAACAGCATTTTCCACTCGGCCGGCCGGGCTTCGAGGGCGGCGTCAGCAAAGCGCATCCTCTTGTTCTTCTCGACCAGCTGGGCCGTGAAGTCGATGTCTTTCGACACGTCGAGGAACTTGCGGAGGCGGTTGGCGATCAGGGCTCGGGGGTCGGCTGGATAGACGGTGTCCAGCTCCTTCATGGCCGCGTCGTAGGCCTGGACCTGGCGGGCGCGCTGGGCCTGCAGGGCGGCGTCAAGCTCGGCCCGCACCTCGCCCTTTTCCATTTCAGCGAAGCGCTCGCGCATGGCGTCGAAGCCTTTCTCGAGGGTCTCGCGCTGCTCGGGCGTGACGTCGGCGAACTGCTTGCGCATGCCTTCGACCTGCGCCTCGAAGTTGCTGCGCTGCTTCGCGAGCACCTCGGCCGCGGTGGCGGGGGGCGGCAGGGGATCGGGCCCGTTGGCCTCGCGATGGTCGGCGTAGCGCCTGGGGAACTCGGCGCTCTCGACGAACGCGCGCGCGAGCGTGGCGGCCGCGTTGACCATCACCACGCGCGCCTCGGGGGACGCGGTGGTGAAGACTCCCGCCTTCCCGGCAATCGACACGGCGCCCGACACGAACGAGTCGAACACGGCCTCACGGGCGCGGC
>Ga0156171_1044_pt1 | contig 17103 bp, 17 predicted proteins | sample RifCSPlowO2_12_FD_107824 | JGI IMG/M metagenome (GOLD analysis project Ga0156171, IMG submission 107824) | Acidobacteria bacterium RIFCSPLOWO2_12_FULL_66_10 | reverse complement strand
ATCGACCAGCGGTGCAAACGACTGGTGGTGTAACGCACGCAGAACGTCACACCGCTGCACCCACCGCACCTGCGCGGACACGCCACCCGCGCAGCCCGTGCTGAGCGCGACGAGCGTCCCCGTCGTCAGATCGATTGTCCGCCCGTCGTCGTGAACCACGAACCGATCGGCTACGAGGTTCATTCGTCCTCCCTCCGCTGATGACGGCGCGGCGGTGCAAGATCGCCGCCTCCGGAAATCACGCGGGAGAGCACCGGGACACCTCCAGACGCGGCAATAATTTCGGATAGAATGAGGACCGAATGTTGCGATTTCTGACTGCTGGCGAATCCCACGGCCAGGCGCTGGTGACGATCCTCGAAGGCATGCCCGCGGGGCTGTCCATCGACTTCGACGCCGTCACGGCCGATCTCCGCCGACGCCAGACGGGCTACGGACGCGGACGGCGGATGGCGATCGAAACCGATCGGGCGCAGGCCCTGAGCGGCATCCGTCACGGCGCAACCACCGGTGCACCCATCGCGTTCCTGATTCCGAACAGGGATTGGGAGAACTGGCAGCGCACGATGCACGTCGAGCCCGAGATGCCGAAGGGCGCGACGGGCCAGGATCGGGCGGCCGTGACGCGTCCACGGCCCGGGCACGCGGACCTCGCCGGGCTTGTGAAGTACGGCCACGACGACATCCGGGATGTGCTGGAGCGCGCGAGCGCCCGCGAGACGGCGGCGCGCGTCGCGGTGGGCGCCATCGCGAAGCAGCTTCTGCGCCCGGTCGGCGCGGAAATCGCCAGTCATGTGGTGCGCATCGGTTCGGCGGCGGTGGCCCGCCCGCTGGCGGTCACCTTCGCGCAGGCGAACGCCATCGCCACCGACTCGCCCCTGCATTGCGCCGACGCCCACGCCGAGGCGTTGATGATCGCGGAGATCGACCGCGCCCGCGAGGCGGGCGACACCATGGGCGGCATCTTCGAAGTCATCGTTCACGGCCTGCCGCCCGGACTCGGCACGTACGCGCAGTGGGACCGCAAGCTGGACGGTCGTCTGGCGCAAGCGCTGATGTCGATTCCCGCGATCAAAGCCGTCGGCATCGGGCTCGGCCCTGGCGTCGCGGAGGTGCCGGGCTCGCAGGTCCACGACGAGATCCTCCTTGGCGTGCCCTCGGAGGCGGCGCTCCTCGGCGTGCGGCGACCGACCAACAACGCCGGCGGACTCGAGGGCGGCGTCACCAACGGCGAGGATCTGCGCATCACGGGCTACATGAAGCCCATCTCCACGCTGATGAGGCCGTTGCGCTCCGTCGATTTGACGACGATGACCGAGGGCCCGGCGGCCATCGAACGCAGCGACGTCTGCGCCGTGCCCGCCGCAGCTGTCGTCGGCGAGGCCATGGTCGCCATTGTGCTCGCCGATGCCGTGATGGAGAAATTCGGCGGCGACTCCATCGAGGAACTCGTCGCCAACTGGCAGGCGTTTCGGGTTCGCACGGCGGCCAGGTTCAACCAGCGCGCGTCAACGCCGACGGCCTGACCCAGGATCCCGCAGGATCCCGCAGAGTGACCACCATCCAACGCCATCGATGATCCGGCCGATTCTCAAACACGGCGACTCCGTCCTGCACCAGCCCGCACGCGCCGTCGAGGCCGTCACGCCGGAGATCGAGCGCCTCGTCGACGACATGATCGAGACGATGTATGCCGCACCGGGCGTCGGGCTGGCGGCGCCGCAGGTCGGCGCGCCGCTTCGTCTCTTCGTGGTGGACATCTCGCTCGGACGCGATCCCGCCGGCCTGCTGGTCCTGATCAACCCGGAGTTCATCGAACGCGACGGCATGCAGCTCGAGGAGGAAGGCTGCCTGAGCGTCCCCGGATTCGAGGCGACGGTCGTGCGGCCGGCGCGCGTGGTCGTCAAAGGACTGGATCGCCATGGCACGGAACAGGCCCACGAAGGCACCGGCCTTCTCGCGCGCGCGTTCCAGCACGAAATGGATCATCTCGACGGCACGCTGTTCGTCGATCGCCTGCGCGGCGTCAAACGCGATCTCATCGTGCGGAAGATTCGCAAGCTGTCGCGCGCGGGCAAGTGGTGAGCGCACCGGTGGTCAGCGGCGCCCCGCTCAGCATCGTCTTCTTCGGCACGCCGGAGTTCGCCGTACCCACGCTCGACGCTCTGCACGCCTCGCGGCACCAGGTGGTCGCCGTGGTCACCCAGCCGGATCGGCCGCGAGGGCGCGGTCAACGCACAACGGCTGCCCCGGTGAAGGCGCGCGCGCGCGCGGCCGGCGTGCTCGTGCTCCAGCCCGAGCACATGAGGGATCCCGCCTTTCTCGACGGCCTTCAGGCGCTGCACGCCGACCTCGGCGTCGTCGCGGCCTACGGAAAGATTCTGACGGACGCGGTCCTTGCGGCTCCCCGACTCGGCCTCATCAACGTGCACACCTCGCTGCTTCCGAAATATCGCGGCGCCGCTCCCGTGCACCGCGCGGTCGTCGCCGGCGAGCACGGCACGGGCGTCACCATCATGCGGGTGGTGAAGGCGCTCGACGCCGGACCGATGCTGGCCACCGCGCGTCGTCCGATTTCCGCCGACGAGACGAGCGACGATGTCGAGCGCGACCTCGCTCGCATCGGCGCCGCCCTGCTCCTGACGAGCGTGGACGCCCTCGCGCGTGGACCGGTGCAGGAAACACCCCAGGACGATGCGGCGGCAAGCTACGCGCATCGGCTGACGAAGGAAGACGGCGTGATCGATTGGGGTCACTCCGCCGAGCAGATTCACAACCGCATCCGCGGATTACATCCCTGGCCGCACGCGTTCACCCTCTGGCGCGGCCAGCGTCTGATCGTGCTCAGATCGGCGGTCTTGGACGAACCGTCCGACCTGGCCCCGGGCACGCTGCTCGAATCCGCAGCCGATCGACTCGTGGTCGCCACGGGCCGCGGACGCCTGGCCGTCCTTCAGCTTCAGGCCGAAGGCAAACGGGCGATGCAGACGCGCGACTTCCTGGCCGGCCACGCCCTGATGATGGGCGATCGCCTGTCGGCCACGCGATGATTTCGCCCGCCCGCGCCGCCGCCCTCAAGGTTCTGCGCGCGCTGTCCGCCGGCAACGCTGACCTGCCGACCTCACTCGCGGCGACGCGGACCGAACTCGCCGACGAGCGCGATCGAGCCCTGGCCGCGGAGATTGCGACGGGCGTTCAGCGGTGGCGGGCGGCGCTCGACCATGTGATCGTCGTGTTCTCCAAACGCGAGATCGCTCGTCTCGATCCGGAAGTCACCGACATTCTCCGGCTGAGCGCATACCAACTTCTCCACCTAACGCGCGTCCCGGCCTCCGCCGTGGTCGACGATGCCGTCAACCTGACGCGGCGAGCTGGCAAGAAGAGCGCGGCGGGTTTCGTGAACGCGGTGCTGCGAGCCGTGTCGCGCGGGCGCAACGCGCTGCCACTGCCCCTGCGTCCTGCCGATGCCGCAGACCGCGACGCCGTGCTCGCCTATCTCAGTATCACGCTCTCGCATCCCCGCTGGCTCGTGGAGCGCTGGCTCGATCGATTCGGCCTCGATGCCACGGAAGCCTGGCTGCGGTTCGACAACGCGGCTGCGCCGCTCACCCTCCGGGCGAACCGTCTCAAGTTGTCGGCGCCGGAACTCACCGACCGCCTGCGGGTGGCCGGCGTGCGGGTGCGGCCGGCGCGGTTTGCCCCGGATGCGCTGATTGTCGAGGACGGACATCCACTGCGGGGACCGGAAGCAGAAGCGGGCCTGTTTCTGGTGCAGGACGAGGCGTCTCAGCTCATCGCGATGCTGGCGGGCGAACATCCCGGCGCGCTCGTGCTGGACACCTGCGCCGCGCCTGGCGGCAAGACCACCGCCCTTGCCGCGGCCATGGAGAACCGCGGACGCCTCGTCGCCTGCGACGTGCGGCCGCGCCGCGTGGAACTTCTCCGGAACACGGTGGCCGCGAGCGGCGCCTCCAACGTCAGCCTCGTGCGGGCCAACCTGCTGCGGTCTCTCCCGTTCCGCGCGAGCTTCGATTGCGTGCTGGTCGACGCGCCCTGCTCCGGCCTCGGCACGCTGCGCCGCGACCCCGACATCCGGTGGCGCCGGCTGGAGGAAGATCTGCCGGCCCTCGCGGCCGCCCAGTTGACGATGCTGCAGCATGCCGCGGAGGCGGTGGCACCCGGCGGGCGACTCATCTACGCCACGTGCTCGAGCGAGCCCGAGGAGAACGAGGGCGTGGCCGGCGCGTTTCTCACCACGACGTCCGGTTTCGCCGATCTGCACGCGGCCCAGGCCGCGCCCCGACTGCCCGCCGCCCTCATTGATGCGCGGGGCCATCTGCGCACCGAGCCGCATCGCGACGGCCTCGAGGCGTTCTTCGGCGCGGTTTTTGTCCGCGCCGGGCACGTCTGACGCCCGGATACAGCGGTCTTCGCCGGCGTCGAAAACCGCTTCGGCGGCCTGTCTCGGTTGAACCTCATCTACCGAGACAGGCCACCAACGAAGATGTAGTACGATCTCGCCACTCATGGCTCTCAGAACCCGCGTCTGGAGCGCGGGCAAATTCGTATTGCTCGGCGTCGCACTGGTCGCCACGTATCTGCTCTTTGCTGCCGCCTCGATGCGCCTCGCGCTGCGCACCCTGGAAGTGCAAGTGCCCGATCTCACGAATCGCACGGCCAACGAAGCCACCGCGATCGCCGCTGATCTGGGTCTGTCGATCAGAGTGGACGAGACTCGTCGGCCCGAACCGAAGATTGGCGCCGGGCGCGTGATGGCGCAGGAGCCCGCCGTCGGCTCAATCGCCCGCCGGCAGCGCAGCATCAAGGTGTGGCTGAGCGCGGGGCAACGCGCCTCCGCCGTGCCGAAGCTCGTGGGTGAAACGCAACGCGCCGCCGAACTGCGACTGGCCCAAGATGGCTTGACGCTGGCGAGCGTCTCGGAAATCCGCTCGCAGACGGCGTCTCCAGACGTCATCGTGGCGCAGACGCCGCCCGCGGGCACGCCCGCACCGCAGGTGGCACTGCTTGTCAATCGCGGTGAGAAAGGCGCGATCTACGTGATGCCCGACCTCATTGGCGTGAACGGCGAGCGTGCCGCGGACGTGCTGCGGACGCGGGGCTTTCGCGTCGCCGTCGTCGGCTCCACACCCTACCCAGGCGTCGGCCCGGGCATCGTCATCCGTCAAGGTCCCCAGGCCGGATTCCAGATCGGTCCGGACGAACCCATTTCCTTCGAGATCAGCCGATGAGTGTGCTTATCGCCCCGTCCATTCTCTCGGCGGATTTCGCCTCCCTGGGCGACGCGATTGCCGCCGTCGAACGCGGCGGCGCCGATTTGATCCACGTCGACGTGATGGACGGTCACTTCGTGCCGAACATCACGATCGGCCCCGCCGTCGTCAAGTCGATCCGGCGCGTGGCCCGCGTGCCGCTCGACGTGCACCTGATGATCGAGCATGCGGATCAGTACATCGACGCGTTCGCGGCGGCCGGCGCGGCGATGATCTCGGTCCATGTTGAGGCCTTGACGCATCTGCACCGGACCATTCACGCCATCAAGGCGTTGGGCGTGAAAGCGGGCGTGGTGCTGAATCCCTCCACACCCGTCGTGGCGATCCAGGAGATTGCGCCGGACGTCGACTTCGTGCTCGTGATGTCGGTGAACCCCGGCTTCGGCGGCCAGACTTTCATTCCGCGCAGCGAGTCTAAGATCCGGGAGGTCCGCGCGCTGCTCGACGGCGCGGGCAACCGGGCGCCCGTCGAAGTGGACGGCGGCGTCGATGCCCAGAGTCTCGGCCGGGTCGTCGCGGCCGGCGCGCGCATTCTGGTGGCCGGCTCGGCGATCTTCGGCACCTCAGACCCTGAAGGTGCCACGCGCGAACTCAAGGCGGCCGCAGCCAGAGCCTCCGCCTCCGCGGCCCCCCGGTGAGCGCGCCGCAATGCATCTCCACGGTGCGCGTGCGCTACGCGGAAACCGACCAGATGGGCGTGGTCTATTACGCGAACTATCTTGTGTGGTTCGAGGTCGGGCGCACCGACCTCTTGCGAACCGCGGGCTGGAGCTATCGCGACATGGAAACCGACGGATTCTCGCTGCCCGTCATCGACGCGCAGTGCACGTACCATGAATCGGCCCGATACGACGACCAGATCGAAGTGCGGACCAGCGGCGCCCTGCTGTCGCCGGTGCGCGTGCAGTTCACCTACGAGGTCGTTCGGCCCACGGATCAGGTGACGCTGGCCACCGGCACGACGGTTCACGCCGCACTTGGCCGGAACGGACGGCCATGTCGTCTCCCGAAGCGCGTGCAGGAGTTGTTTTCATGAAGGCCCTCGTCACGGGCGTGGCCGGCTTCGTGGGATCGACGCTCGCCGAGCGGCTGCTCGGCGAGGGCGCGGACGTGGTAGGGATCGACTGCTTCACCAACTACTACCCGCGCGCGATCAAGGAAAGCAATTTGAGCGGACCGCGCAGCCATCCGCGCTTCCGGTTCATCGAATCGCGCGTTCAGGATGCCGACCTCGCGACGCTCCTGCGCGATCGGACGCACGTGTTCCACCTGGCGGCACAGGCCGGCGTCCGGAAGAGCTGGGGCCGCGACTTCTCCGTCTACACCGTCAACAACATCGAGGCCACGCAAGTGCTGCTCGAGGCCTCGGTCGGCACCGCCGTCAAGAAGCTCGTCTACGCCTCGAGCTCGTCGGTGTATGGCGATTCCGTGGCCATGCCGATGCGCGAGGATGCGCTGCCCCAGCCGGTGTCGCCCTACGGCGTGTCGAAACTGGCGGCCGAACAGCTGTGCTACCTCTACCACGTGAACTTCGGCGTGCCGACGGTCGCGCTTCGCTACTTTACGGTATACGGGCCGCGCCAGCGGCCCGACATGGGGTTCCACAAGTTCCTGCGGGCCGCGATCCTCGGCGAGCCGATTTCGCTCTACGGCGACGGCGAACAGACGCGGGACTTCACGTTCGTGGCCGATGCGGTGAGCGCGACGGTGGCGGCCGCCACCCTGGGCACTTCCGGCCGCGTGTACAATATTGGTGGCGGGTCGCGCGTCTCCGTGAATCAGGTGCTCGAGATGGTCGGACGCGTGTCCGGCCGTCGCCCGCTGGTGACCCTCGACCCGGCGCAGAAGGGCGACATGCGACACACCTACGCGGACACGTCGCTCGCGCGCACGGATCTCGGGTTCGTTCCGAGCGTGGCACTTGAAGAGGGCCTGGCGGCCGAGCATCAGTGGTTGACGGGAATCCTGTGATCGCACACCGTCTGATTTCGCGCGCGCGGTGCCTCGCGCTTGCGGCCGTCCTTGCCCTGTCGGCAGGCTGCGCGCAGGGCAAGCGGAGCCTCGTGCCGGTGGGCACCACCGAGCCGGACAAGTTCCTCTTCGACAAGGGCACGGACGCGTTGAACGCCAAGAAATGGCTGGCCGCGCGTGAGTTCTTCAAGCAGGTCACGGAAACCTACACGCAGAGCGCGTACCGTCCGGACGCCAAGCTGGGCCTCGGCGATACGTACCTGGGCGATGGCTCGTCGGAAGCGCTCGTCCTCGCGATCAACGAATTCCACGAGTTCCTGTCGTTCTATCCCACAAACGCCCGCGCCGACTACGCGCAGTACAAACTCGGCATGGCGCATTTCCGACAGATGCGCGATCCCCAGCGCGATCAGACCGAGACCAAAGAAACCATCAAGGAGTTCGAGGCGTTCGTCGCGCGGTACCCCAACAGCGCGCTGATGCCCGAAGTCCGCACCAAGCTGCGGGAGGCGCGCGACCGGCTGAGCGGCGCGGACTTCGGGGTCGGCCTGTTCTATTACCGGCAGCGTTGGTACCCGGGCGCGATCGATCGGTTCAAGGCGCTGTTGAAAGAAGACCCAGAGTTCACCACCCGGGACGCGGTGTACTTCTACCTTGGCGATGCGCTCATCAAGGCGAAGCAGGAAGCCGCCGCGCTGCCCTACCTCGAGAAACTCGTGCAGGAATTCGAGCGCAGCGAGTTCCTCCTCGAAGCGCAGAAGCGGATCGGGGAATTGAAAGCCGCACGACCGGCCGGACCGTAGCCGGCGCCCGACGATCGGTCATCCGGCGCGACGGTCGGTGCGCCGATCGCGCGGAGTTCGAACGTCGGGCATCCGCGGCGCAAGGACCAGATTGAATCGACGGAAGTAGTCCGCGCCCGACACGAGCGCCGTGATCACCACCACCCACAGCGCGCCCTGACCGATCAGGTACAGCTCCCGTCCCCCGCCGTGCGCCAGGATCAGCGCCAGAATCGCGATTACCTGCGCCACCATCTTGATCTTGCCGAGCGGCGATGCGGGCATGGCCACGCCGCGCGCGTAGGCGAGGCTGCGGAGCGTGGTGACCGCTAACTCGCGGCCGACGATGACCGCGACCATCCACGACTGCGCGAGGTCCATCTGGACGAGCGAGATGAGCGCGGCGATCGTCAGCAGTTTGTCCGCCAGGGGATCGATGACCTGGCCGAGCGGGGTGATCTGCTTGCGGCGCCGAGCCAGATAGCCATCGGCCCAGTCCGTAAGTGAGGCGATCGCGAAAATGACGGCCCCGATGATCTCCTTCGGGACGCCCAGGACATGCCGACCCTCGAACTTCGTCAGCAGGACGACCACGAGGAGCGGAACCAGGAAGATCCGCGTGAGCGTCAGCGAGTTCGGGAGGTTCATGGACGACCGCCAGCAATGATATCATCGGGAGTTCCCGATGAAAGCGATCCTCCTCGCGGGTGGTAAAGGCACGCGCTTACGCCCGCTGACGCTCCACGTGCCCAAGCCGATCGTGCCGATCTTCGACCGGCCGTTCCTGCGCTATCAACTCGACCTCCTCAAGCAGGTGCCGGAGATCGACGAGGTCATTCTCAGCCTCAACTATCAGCCGCGCCGCATCGAGGAGATCTTCGGCGACGGAACCGAGTCCGGCTTGGCGCTCCGCTACGTGGTCGAGCCCTCCCCCCTCGGGACCGGCGGCGCGGTGCGATATGCGGGCGGGTCGATCCGCGAGTCGGTCGTGGTGTTCAATGGCGACGTCCTGACCGAAGTGGACCTCGCGGCCGTCATCGCCCTGCACCGCGAGCGGAAGGCCAAAGCCACCATCGTGCTCACGCCGGTCGACAATCCGACGGCGTACGGCCTCGTCGAGACCGACGCCCGGGGCAACGTCCGGCGTTTTCTCGAAAAACCCAACCCGGACGAAATTACCTGCGACACGATCAACGCCGGCATCTACGTGCTCGAACCGGAGACCTTCGAGCGCATCCCAAAGGACACGCCGTGGTCGATCGAGCGCAGTTTCTTTCCCTCGCTGATCGAACGCGACGAGACCTTCGTGGCCTACGTCTACCGGGGCTACTGGATCGACATCGGCACGGCGCCGAAGTACATGCAGGTGCATCGCGACATCATGGACGGCCGCTACAAGGAACCGCCCTTCGCCGGGTCGCCCTCCGCCGCGTGGGTGTCGCCCGCAGCCCGCATCGAGGAAGGCGCCACGCTCCAGGGGCCGTGCTTCATCGACGAAGGGACGGTGGTCAAGGCCGGTGCGCGCATCGGCCCGTACAGCGTCATCGGACGCCAGTGTCACGTCGAGGAACACGCGGTCGTGGAGCGCGCCATCGTCTGGGCCAATACGCGCATCAGCCAGGACTCCGTCGTGCGGGACTCGATTCTCGGTCGCCACTGCCACATCGGACGCAGCGCCGTGGTGGAAAACGACGTGGTGTTGGGCGACAAGTCCGTCGTCACGGACTTCAGCAGACTATGAATCCCGACATCTTCAAGGCGTACGACGTGCGCGGGGTCTACCCCGGTGAAGTCAACGAGGCCACGGCGCGCGCCATCGGCGCGGCGTTCGTCGCGTATCTGAAGGCCGCCAGCATCGCCGTCGGACGCGACATGCGCCTCTCGTCGCCCGCGCTCGCGGCGGCGTTCATCGACGGCGCCACCTCGCAGGGCGCGGATGTCGTGGACTACGGCATGATTCCGACGGATCTGCTGTATTTCGCCGTCGCGCGCGGCGGCCACGGCGGCGGTGTGATGGTGACGGCATCGCACAACCCGAAACAGTACAACGGGATGAAGATGGTGCGCCGCGAGGCGCTTCCGCTCAGCGGCGATGAAGGGCTGGCCGAGATCCGGGACATGATCGCCTCCAACGCGATCCCGCCCGATGCGGCCCGCCGCGGGCAGGTCACGACAGCCACGGTGCTCGACGCCTATGTTGAGCACGTGATGTCGTTTATCGACCCGTCGGTGATTCGTCCGTTCACGGTCGTCCTCGACGCCGGCAGCGGGATGGGCGGACTCATCGCTCCGAAGCTCTTCGACCGGCTGCCCTGCCAGACGACGCGGCTGTGCTTCGACATCGACGGCCGGTTCCCGAATCACGAGGCCAATCCGCTCATCGAGGAAAACCGCCGCGACATCGTCGAGCGCGTGATTGCCGAGCGGGCCGACGTCGGCATCGCCTGGGACGGCGACGCCGATCGCTGCTTCTTCATCGACGGCACGGGCGCCTTCGTGTCGGGCGACTTCATCACCGCCCTGCTCTCGGAGGCCTTTCTGCTCAAGGCTCCGGGCTCGACGGTCATCTACGATCTTCGCGCCAGCTATGCCGTGAAAGACACGGCCGCGCGGCTCGGCGGCGCCGCCCTGATGAACCGCGTCGGCCACGCGTTCTTCAAGAAACGGATGCGGGAAACCAATGCGATCTTCGGCGGAGAAGTCACGGGGCACTATTATTTCCGCGATAATTTCTACGCGGACAACGGCTTCATTCCAGCCCTGCTCATTCTGGAGCTGATGTCGAGAAAGGGCCAGAGCCTGCACGAGCTGCTGCGGCCGCTGGCGGCGACGTACTTCATCTCGGGGGAGATCAACACGAAGCTGGCCAGCATGGACCTGGTGCCGGCCAGACTGGACGCGATCGCGGCCCGCTATGCCGACGGCCACCAGTACGCGCTGGACGGTATTTCGGTGGAGTACCCGGACTGGCACTTCAACGTGCGGCCGTCGAACACCGAGCCGCTTCTCCGGCTCAACCTCGAGGCGACGACGCCCGCGGCGATGGAGGCCAGGCGGGACGAAGTGCTGGCGTTGATTCGGGCGTGATAGACTTTTGTCCGACGCGGGCTTAGTACAATGGTAGTACAGAGGCTTCCCAAGCCTCGGACACGGGTTCGATCCCCGTAGCCCGCTCCAGCCTACGCTTTACTTCTGCCCTTTCGCCTTGCGGCGTCCGGCCCAGTGCAATGCTTCTTCATGCGCTCGGACAAGGCTTTCCGCGCCCCGGCAGACCTCGGTCGGCCGTATCGGCCAGTTTGTCAGCCTATTGAAATCCTAGACGGTCTCTCGTGTACCTGTGAAGAAGATCGCTATCCGGAGGGTGCCGTCGTCTGCTCGCCGCGGGCCTGCTGAACGATCTTGACGCCGGCGCTTGCGCCGACTCGTGTGGCACCGGCCGCGATCATCGCCTTCATACCTTCGAGGTCTCGGACGCCGCCGGCCGCTTTCACGCCCATCTCTGCCCCGACGATGCGGCGCATGAGCGCCACGTCGGCGGCGGTTGCGCCTCCGGGTCCGAAGCCGGTGGACGTCTTCACGTAATCGGCGCCGGCCGCTTTCACCAGCGTGCACGCGGTGACCTTCTCATCGTCGGTCAGCAGCGCCGCTTCGATGATGACCTTGCTCAATACTCCGCAGTCGCGGCACGGCCCGGTCACCGCCTCGATGTCGCGTTCGACAGCCCGCAAATCGCCGGACTTGAGCGCGCCGACGTTGATGACCATGTCGACCTCGCGAGCGCCGTCGAAGATCGCGCGCCGCGTTTCGTAGCCTTTGACGTCCGCCGTGGTCGCGCCCAGCGGGAAACCGACAACCGAGCAGACCCCGACGCCGCTGCCCGCGAGCGACCTCGCAGCGAGCGCCACCCAGGTCGGATTCACGCACACCGTGGCGAACTTGAACTGCAACGCCTCGCGGCACAACTCTTCGATGTTCTGCTTCGTCGCGTCAGGCTTGAGCAGCGTATGGTCGATCATCGACGCGACACCCGCCGGCGCGCCGCCGATTGCGTGCACGCCCACGCGCGTGGCGCCCGCGTCCAGCACGCCGCGGAGCCGATCCGGGCAGCAGTCGTCGAGCACCGAATGACAGTGGCATCGCCCGAGCGACGGCGCCCTCGACGCGACCAGCTCGCTGACGATCACGTCAATCAGGCGCTGGAGTTCCTCTCGAGTCATTTTCGCCTGATCCCCGACCCCTGATCCCCGTTCCCTTCAAGATCCGCGATTTTCGTCAGCCGCCGGATATACCGCGGTTCGCGCATCGGCGTCGTCAGCCACGTTGTCACGATCGCGCGCGCCTCGTCTGGCGTGACCAGGGTGGCCCCAAGCGCGAGCACGTTCGCGCCGTTGTGCTCCCGCGAATATCGGGCGACGAGCTCCGTCGTCGCCATCGCCGCCCGGACCCCGCGGACCTTGTTCGCGGCGATCGCCGACCCGATTCCCGCTGCGTCGATCACGATCCCGGCGTCGGCTTCGCCGCGCGCCACGACGAGGGCGACTGAAGCCGCGACGTCGGGATAATCCACCGGTTCCGTGCCGTTCGTGCCCAGGTCCTGCACCGCCAGGCCGCGGCCTCGGAGGAACGTCACGAGCGCCTGACGGAGTTTCACGCCGGTATGGTCGCTGGCAATGGCCACGGTCCGGATGTCGGCCACCGGCGCGAGCGCGGCTTCGGCGTCCGACGTCCGGCCTTCATGAACGACCGCCACCCGCCGTTCGCGCAGGGTGTCCTGCGCCAGCGGGGTGATGTGTCCGCCCCGCGCAAGCATCACCGTCTCCCCTGGCGGGAGGACGCGCGCGTCGGTCTCGGTGATGATCTCGAATCGTTTCATGCTGACTGCGGATATTATGTGTCGCTATGTCCGAACAGCGCCCGTCTGAAATCCTACTCTCTGAAGAACAGATCCGAAAGCGCGTCGCCGAACTGGCGGCCGACATCCGCCGCGACTTCCCCGACGACCTGCACGTCATCGCCGTTTTGAAGGGCGCCTTCGTGTTCCTCTCGGACCTGATCCGAGTCATGTCCGGACGCGTCACGCTCGACTTCATGGCCGTGTCGAGCTATGCGAAAGGCACGACCAGTTCCGGTGAAGTGCGGCTGCTGAAGGACCTCGACACGACCCTCGATGGCCGCAACGTCGTCATCGTCGAAGACATCGTGGACACGGGCCTGACGCTCACCTACCTCCAGGACATCCTGCGAGCCCGCAATCCGAAGTCCCTGCGAACGGCGTGTCTGCTCAGCAAACCCTCCCGACGCCAGGTCGATGTGAAGGTCGAATACATCGGCTTCACGATCGAAGACCGATTCGTCGTGGGCTACGGCCTGGATTACGCCGAACAGTACCGCAACCTGCCGCACATCGCGGCGCTCGGATCATGACAGTTCACCGACCGACCGCCTCGCGAACGCGCCGGGCCAGGCGGTTGGCGTCTGCGATGACCGCCGCGCGGTCCATCGTCCGCACCTGACGGTCCTTCATCAGCACGTTCCCGTTCACAATCGTCGTCCGGACGTCGTCTCCGCGCGTCACGTACACGAGGTGCGAGACGGGATCGTATGACGGCGTCTGTCGCGTCGCGCTCATCGACACGGCGATGATGTCGGCGCGTTTGCCCGGCTCAATCGAACCGATCAGGCGGTCCATGCCGAGCGCGCGCGCGCCGCCGATCGTGGCCATGTCGAGCGCCATCGCGGCAGGCACCGCCGTCGGATCGTGGTTCGCGTGTTTCGCCAGGAACGAGGCCTGCCGCATCGCTTCGAACATGTCCAGGTCGTTATTGCTCGCCGCGCCGTCCGTACCGAGTCCAAGGGCCACGCCGGCCGCGAGGTACTTCGTGACCGGCGCTGCGCCGCTGGCCAGCTTCATGTTGCTTTCCGGGTTGTGCGACAGGCCGATGCCGCGGCGCTTCAGGATCGCGATGTCCTCGTCTGTGACCCAGATCCCGTGCGCGGCGAGCGTTCTGGGTCCCCAGAAGCCGATGGACTCGAGATACGCGGTCGGCGTCAGCCTCGACTGCTCACGGGCAATCCGGACTTCGTCTTCCGTCTCGGCCAGATGAATCAGGATCGGGACGCCGTAGCGGCGTCCGAGCTCCGCGCAGGCGACCAGCGTGGCCTTGTCGTTCGAGTACATTGCGTGCGGCGCCACCGCCGGCACGATGAGGCTGTCGTCCTTGAACGCCTGAATGAACCGCCCGGCGCGGGCCAACCCCTCGGCCGGAGTCTTCGCGTCCGCGACCGGAAACTGAATGACCGTTTCGCCGAGTACGCCGCGCAATCCGGCCTCGCGCGTCGCCTTCGCGACTTCCTCCTCGAAATAGTACATGTCCGCGTAGGTCGTCGTGCCCGACTCGATCATTTCGAGCACCGCGAGACGGGTGCCGATGCGGACGAACTCGGGCGAGACCGTCCTGGCCTCGGCCGGAAAGATGTACTTCTGGAGCCAGTCCATCAGCGCGAGATCGTCCGCCAGCCCCCGATACATGGCCATCGGCGCATGCGTGTGCGTATTGATCAGCCCAGGCAGGATGACCTCGTCGCGCGCCGAAATGGTTTCGGCCGCCCGGTACTTGGCGGCGATCTCCTCGGGCGTTCCCACGTCCACGATGTCGGTGCCGTCCACCGCTACGGCCCCGGGCGACAGCACCTGGCGCCTCGCGTTCTCGGTCACGACCGTCCCGCCGACGATCACGAGGGAGACGGGACGGGCGGGCGCCTGTGCAAAAGCGGCTGCCACGAGCGCCGCCGCGAGAATCCACGGGCGTTTCATGAAGAGCAAATTGTATCCCAGCGCATAGCCCCGAGGCCTGAGGTCCGTGGCCTGACGCCCGAGGACCGCAGTCTGTGCCCTGGGACCCGTCGTCTGTTTCCTGGGGCCCGAGGCCTGAGTCCTGAGGCCCGCGTGTCGTGTATAGTTTGGGGCCGTGCCGGTCCATCTCGTCGATCACCCTCTCGTGCACGACGCGCTCGTGTCGTTGCGCGACAAACGAACACCCGCAGACGTTTTCAGGCGCGCGGCCACGCGCATCAGCGTGCTCCTCGCCGCCGAGGCGCTTCGGGACATTCCCTCGGCGGACACGACGGTCGACACGCCCCTCGGCCCGGCACCGGGACGACGAGTGAGGGGGGACGTCGTGGTTGTGCCCGTGCTGCGGGCCGGTCTGGGCATGCTCGACGCGGTGCTCGAGCTCGTCCCCAGCGCACGGGTGGGCCACATTGGACTGCAGCGCGACGAGATGACCGCCGTCGCGTCGCAGTACTACTCGAAGCTGCCGCAGAATCTCGAAACGAGTTACGTGCTGATGATCGATCCGATGCTCGCGACGGGCGGCAGCGCCGTGGCCGCGCTGGATCTGCTCGAGCGCGCGGGCGCGAAGGTCATCCGCATGATTTGCATCGTGGCGGCCCCTGAAGGCGTCGCGCTCGTCGAGCGGCATCATCCGGACGTCGCGATCTACACACCCGCCATCGATCGGGAGCTGAACGCCCACAAGTACATCGTTCCCGGTCTTGGCGACTTCGGCGATCGGTTATACGGCACCATCTGAGGGTTGAGCGTTCAGCCTTGAGAGTTGAGAGTTGAGAGTTGAGATGTCAAAGCGTACCGACCCCCCCGGCGAACGCTGGCGGACCGCGCTCACGGAGATCTCGCCCAATAAGATCCTGATCCGCGGTTATCCCCTCGACGAGATGATGGGCCGACTGGGCTTCGCCGAGGCAGTGTACCTTCTTCTGATGGGCGAGCTCCCGACGCCGGCAATCGGGCGCATGCTCAACGCCGTACTCGTCGCCACCATCGACCACGGCGTCACGCCGCCGTCCACGCTGGCCGCGCGCAACGTCGCCACGTCGGGGGCGCCGCTGAAGGACTGTGTGGCGGCGGGAATTCTCGCGTTCGGGCCGCATCACGGCGGCGACATCGAATCCTGCATGCGCTTCCTTGACCGCGGGCTGACGAAGACGCGCGGGGGCGAGAGCCTGCAGGAGGCGGCAGACGCGATCGTCGGCGAATGCGTGACGGAGAACGAGGTACCGCCCGGCTTCGGACACCGGTTCCACGCGCGCGATCCGCGGGCGGCGCGGCTCTTCCAGATGGCGATGGAGCTCGAACTCGAGGGCGAGCACGTCCGGCTGATTCGCGTGGTCGAGCGTTCGCTCGACGCGCACACCGCGCACTTCGGACGGCCGCTCCCGGTCAACGTGGACGGCGCGATCGCCGCCATCTGCGCGGATCTGGGGTTCGCCTACGAGCTCGGCAACGCGATCTTTCTGATCTCGCGGCTGCCGGGGCTCATCGCGCACGCGCACGAGGAACGGACGCGTCAGACGCCGATGCGGCAGATTGATCCGAAGGATCACGACTACGACGGCGCCAGGCAGCGGCGCTTGCCGGAGGGGCGCAAGTAACGCTACAATTTTTATTTCGCGACGGTATTTCTTCCCCGTCGGGCGCTTAGCTCAGCTGGTTAGAGCGCGTGCTTCACACGCACGAGGTCACAGGTTCGAGTCCTGTAGCGCCCACCACATAACCAATTATGCCAAGTACTTATAGACGTCAGGCACGACCTCGATAGGTCTCGAATATCTCGGCAAGGGCGCATTAATCCGGCGCTAGTTCCCACCCGTTTTCTTGACGTATTTCTTAAATCCGCGGTCAAATTTCGTGCTTGGAACGTCTGGCACCTGATAGATGTTGCCTTCGTGATCCACCGCGACTGTTTCCCGCCCGTGGACGGGGCCGGGTGGGTTAGGGTCGGGAATGAAGGCAGTAATCTTGCCATCTTTGACGCTTGCAATCCGGATTCCCCTCTTAACCCCGGGGTTATATCCGTGGTCCGGCGCCCTAGGATTCATGTTGTGATCGTCTGTTGAGATGGAATCAGTCCCGTAGATAACGTCATGAACATCGATGTAAACACCGGTGACCGAGCCAAACTGCTTCCACGCGTTGATGAACTTCCCATCCTGATCGAAAATCGAGATGCGAAAATTGCTGCCCAGTTCAGCGACGTAAA
>Ga0156171_1040_pt1 | contig 18316 bp, 16 predicted proteins | sample RifCSPlowO2_12_FD_107824 | JGI IMG/M metagenome (GOLD analysis project Ga0156171, IMG submission 107824) | Acidobacteria bacterium RIFCSPLOWO2_12_FULL_66_10 | reverse complement strand
CGATGACCATGAATACGAATCCCGACGGCTCGACCAAATGGGTCTTCATCCAGTTGACCGCCCTGAACGGATTTGCGGTCGTCGATTTTGCGACGCGCAAGGAAATCAAGCGGATCGAAAACCCGGTGCTTCCTCCCGGGGGGAAGCCGACTGTCCCGGAGGGCGCCGATCCATCCCACGGCATGGCCGTCACCAAGGATGGCAAGACGCTACTGGTCGACAGCCGGCTGAACGGCGCGCTCTACGCGTATTCGCTCCCCGACCTCACGTTGATCGGCACGGCGGATCTTGGCGGAAAGGGCGCTGCGTGGGTCACGCTCACGCCGGACGACAAGACGGCGTACGTGGCCAATGCCGTGACGAACGACGTATCCGTAGTCGACATCAAGACCATGAAAGAAGTCACGCGCATCCGAGTCGGGTTCGTGCCGAAGCGCAACCACACGGCAATCCTGCAATGAAACAGCCAGGCCCGACAATCTCGGGCCTGGCTGTCTAGCGAGGAACCGAAGAGTGGTTCTCTCGGGCGAGGGGCGCAACCGTGTCGGTCCCGGACGTGCGAGCGGAACCCGACACGGCGGGCGTCGGCCGTTGCATAATGCGGGAATGAGCGATCGCGTCTCTGAGATGCGCCGCGTCTACGGGCTGGGGGTGCTGCACCTCGAGGATCTGCTGCCCGACCCGATCGCGCAGTTCGCACGATGGTTCGACAATGCCGTCGGGGCTGGCCTGCTCGACCCCAACGCCATGAGCCTGGCGACGGCGACCGCGTCGGGCCAGACCTCCCTTCGGACGGTGCTGCTCAAAGGCTACGGCGACGACGGCTTTCTGTTCTTCACGAACCTGAAGAGTACGAAAGCTCTCCAGATCGCCGAGAACCCCAACGTCTCCCTGCTCTTCTTCTGGCGCGAGCTGTAGCGTCAGGTCATCGTCAACGGCACGGCGGCACGCCTGCCGCTGACGCAAGTCGCGGAATATTTCCTTTCGCGACCGCGCGAGAGCCGCATCGCGACGTGGGTATCGCATCAAAGCCGGGTGATCAGCGCGCGACGCATGCTCGAGATGAAATTCGAAGAGATGGTGCGGACGTTCGGCGAGGGCGAAATCCCCGTGCCGTCGTTTTGGGGCGGCTACCGCGTGGTCCCGCGGACGATCGAGTTCTGGCAGGGCGGCTCGCGCCGGCTGCACGACCGGTTTCTGTACAGCCGTACCGGGTCGAGCTGGACGCTCGAACGATTGTCGCCGTGAACGCCCTCGTCGCGGTCATGCGTGGACGGCGCCAGCAGAACGCGTGAGAAGGGGATCTCGGCACGCGGACGATCCTCGATGTCGGCGGGCGGACCGTGAAGGCGACACGCGTGGACGGTGGACGACCGCTAGGCGGATGGCGTGCGGGTGGACAGGTCCACGTGCACGGCCGACGCGGATGGCAGCGTCAGGCGGAAGCACGCGCCGTGTTCGCTCGGGACAAGCGCGAGCGATCCGCCGTGCGCATGCGCGATCCCCACGCTCACCGACAACCCAAGTCCGGTCCCCTGACCGACCCCCTTCGTCGTAAAGAACGGCTCGAAGATGCGGCCGGACAGCTCCGTCTTCACGCCCGGCCCATTGTCGGAGACCTCCACGAACGCGAAGTTGTCCAGCTGACCCGTGCGCACGGTGATGACGCCGGACTGACTGAGGTCGCGGACCGCGTGCTCGGCATTCATCACCAGGTTCACGACGACCTGCTGAATCTGTTCGTGGCTGGCGACGATCAGGGGCACATCGTTGCCGTACTCCTGGCGCAGGTTGATGCCGTGCCTGGCGAGCTCGAAGCATTGCAGCGCGAGCGTGGAGCGGACCACCTCGTTGAGGTCGGCGACCGACCGCTCGAGCGTCTCGCGGCGCGCAAAAAGCAGCAGCTGGTGCACGATGCGTGCCGCGCGGCCGGCGTCGGCGCGAATCTGCTCCAGATCGCGCAGCACTTCGGGGCGCTGTTCCGCCTCGATGAGCAGTTCGGTAAAGCCCATCACCGCCTGAAGGGGATTGTTGATCTCGTGCGCCACGCCGGCGACGAGCTGGCCGACGGCCGACAGCCGCTCGCTGTGAATCAGCTGCTCCTTGAGCCGCCGTTCTTCGGTGATGTCCTGCTCGACGGACACGACGTGCGTGGTCGCTCCATCCGCGCCGACCAGCGCGGCGACCGAAGCCGACACCGGGAACGTCGTGCCGTCCTTGCGGGTGCGCGTCACCGTGCCGCGCCACGTGTCCCCCTCCCGCACGAGTGCCTGGATGTCGCCCGCGGACAGCGTTTCGTGCGACATCAGCTCCCGCGGACCCAGCGTCGCGAGCTCCTCGCGCGAACGTCCGACCGCCTGACAGAACGCGGCGTTCGCGTGACGAAATCGGCCGTCCGGCGTGAGGACCAGCATGAGATCGCGGGCCTGCTCGATCACCTGCGCCAGCAACCGCGTCGTGCCGCTCGCCTGCTGGAGCTCCGCCCGCTCCGCGGCGATGCGGGCCACCAGCAGCGGCAGGACCGAAATGAGCGTGACGGCGGTTGAGAGATCCCTGAATCCCGTGAAGGCTTCAGCCGGCGCGATCCGGCGCAGACCGAAATCGAGGAACGGCAGCAGCGCGACGGCCGTGAAGATCACCCACGGACGCGGGCGGGTCAGCTCCTCCGGCTCCGCGGTCGCCTCGTCGCCCACGACAGACGCCGGTGCCTCGGTCGCGGCCCACGGGAAGAAGGCAAACGGCAGGATCCACGTGAAGTCGTAGACGAAACCGCTGCGGTACAGCCCCTGCCCGCTCTCGTAGTTGCTCATCGTCAGAGTGACAAAGCCGACGAGCGCGCCGAGCGCGAGGCGCCGGTAGGTGTCGCGCCACGGCGTGCCGCGCGCCACGACGGTGGCCGTGATCATCCCCAGTGCCACCAGGGCCTGCTGCAGTTCGGACACCAGCACCAGCGGCGCCAAAGACAAGCCGGACGCCCCGGGTCCGGGATCCGGTGTGTTGACGAAGAAGGAATAGAGGAAGCCGGTGACCACCGCGAGGCCTGCGATGTCGATCGCGGTCGTCGCCGCGAGCGGCTCGCGGACGCCGCGGTGTGGCTGCGCAAGCAGGCCAAAGAGCGGCGCCACACCGCCAAACAGGGCGAACACCGCCGGCCACGCGAGCCAGGTGTCTCGGGCGAACACCAATTCGTCCGCAGCCCACCCGGTGAGCCCGATCGCCGACATCGCCAGGCCGAGCGCCACCGTGGCCCAGAACAGCCACTGGCACCCGCTCCAAAGCTGCCGCCGGTGGACGATGACGATGGTGCCGGTCATCGGGGGAACGAGCAACGCCACGGCGCGGAACCAGCTCAGGATGGCCGGCTGGTCGCGCAGCAGCCAGCCCACGACCGCGTAGGCGCAGGAGTACAGAACGCCGAGGACGAGCCAAAGCATTGCTGACGGTCTTTTCGGCAGGGAGGGTCACTTCAATCAGTGACACCTTGAAACTCCCCCGTCGGCCTCCGCGTCCTCATCAAGGACAAATCCTTCTGCGCGCCGGCCAACCTGTCGTGCGCGGATCACGCCGCCGGAGTTGCGGCCGTCCGTCTGGCGCCAGCCCGTATGTACGCAGCATCCGTGCCCGACATGCCGCTAGTGGACGCGGGCGCACCGACTCCGCCACCCGAGCGGCGCGGACTATAATCGCGCCCATGACTTCCGCGTTCCTCGGCGAGTTGCGGCGCATTCTCGGTGCCGCGGCCGTGCTGCAGGAACCGCTGGATCTGCTCACCTACGAGTGCGACGGGCTGCTCCACCTGCGCGGAACTCCCGCCGCCGTCGTCCTGCCCGGATCCACGGCGGAGGTGCAGGCGGTGGTCCGGCTCTGCGCACGCAACGGCGTGCCGTTCGTGCCGCGCGGACATGGCACCGGGCTGTCGGGCGGCGCGGTGCCCGTGTCGGGCAGCGTGGTGATCGCGCTGTCGCGCTTCAACCGCGTGCTCGACGTGGACATTCCCAATCAGCGCGCGACCGTCCAGCCGGGTGTCACCAACCTCGAGATCACCCGCGCGGTCGCGCCGTTCGGCTACTACTACGCGCCTGATCCGTCGAGTCAGCAGGTGTGCTCGATCGGCGGCAACGTTGCCGAGAACTCCGGCGGCGCGCATTGCCTGAAGTACGGATTCACCGTGCACCACGTGCTGGAAGTGGAGGCGGTCCTGCCCGACGGGACGATCGTGCACCTCGGCGGACCGCTCGCCGACACGCCCGGTCCGGACCTCCTCGGCCTCGTTGTCTGTTCCGAAGGCACGCTGGCCGTCGTCACGTCCGTCACCGTACGGATTCTGCGACGGCCCGAGACGGTGCAGACGCTCCTCGCCGCGTTCGACACGATTGACGCCGGCGGCGCGGTGGTGTCGGACCTCATCGGCGGGGGCATCATCCCGGCCGCAGTGGAAATGATGGACGCGCTCGCCATCCGCGCGGTCGAAGCGGCGGTGCACCCCGGATTCCCGCCGGCCGACACCGTGCTCATCGTGGAGCTCGACGGTCCGGCGACGGAAGTGCGGGCGCTGTTCGAGATCGTGGAAGAGACGTGCCGGGCGCGGGGCGCCACCACGGTGGAAGTGGCACAGAGCGACGAGCGCCGCGCGCGCATCTGGCGAGGACGGAAGGCCGCGTTTGCCGCCATGGGACGCGTCTCGCCGAACTACTACGTGCAGGACGGCGTCGTGCCGCGCACGCGGCTGCCGGAAGTGCTGAACCGGATTCGGCTGCTCGAGGCGCGCTCGGGCCTGCGGATCGGCAATGTCTTTCACGCGGGCGACGGCAACCTGCACCCGCTCATCTGCTACGACGAGCGCGTGGCCGGCCAGGCGGATAAAGCCGCCGAGGTGGCGGCCGAGATCCTGTCGTACTGTCTCGATGCGGGCGGATCGCTCACCGGCGAGCACGGCATCGGCATCGACAAGGCGTGCTCGATGCCGAAGATGTTCACGGACGACGACCTCGCGCTCATGCAGCGCGTGCGGGCGGCGTTCGATCCGCAGGGACTCTGCAATCCCGACAAAGTCTTCCCCACGCCCAGACTGTGCGGCGAAGTCCCGGGACCGTATCGCCGGCATCCGGTCGAGCAGGCCGGCCTGGCGGAGCGCTTCTAAGTGCCCATGTTGATTGAACCCGAGACGGCCGAGGCCGTGGCCGCGGCGCTCAAGCAGGCCTCCGATGCGCGACAGTCGGTCGCCATCCGCGGAGCCAGCACCAAGCGCGATTGGGGGCGCAACACCGCCGAGGCCGACGTCACGCTCGGCACGCGTCGCCTCCACCGCGTGCTCGCGCACCCGCACGGCGATCTCACCACGACCGTCGAAGCGGGCGCCCCGCTCGGCGACGTGAACCGCGCGCTGGCCGGGCACGGGCAGTGGCTTCCCCTCGATCCACCGTTCGGTGATCGAGCCACCATCGGCGGCATTCTCGCCACGAACGACAGCGGGCCGCTGCGTCACCGCTATGGCACGCCGCGGGATCAGGTCATCGGCGTGAGACTGGCCACGACGGACGGGACGCTCGCGAAAGCCGGCGGACAGGTCGTGAAGAACGTGGCGGGCTACGACCTCTCGAAGCTCGTCTGCGGCTCCTTCGGCGCCCTCGCCGTCATCGTCAGCGCCACGTTCAAGCTGGCGCCCGTATGGAAAGCGTCGAAGACGATCGTCGCGACGCCGGCCGGCGCGGAGGTGCTTGGCCGCCTCGTCGGCGCCATGATGGGCAGTCAGCTCGAACCGGTCGCCTTCGAGGTGCGAGCCGATGCGGCCGACTACGAGACACGAACGATGGCGCTGCTCGTCCGGTTTGCGTCGCTGCCGTCGGTCGTCGACGCGCAAATTGATCACGCGCGGGCGTTGCTCGGCGCGAGCGACACGCCGGTGCAGGTCCATGAAGATGACGGCGAGCGGGCGCTCTGGTTCCAGCACGGCGAGCGCCTCTGGACCGCGTCAGGCGCCATCGTTCGCGCGAGCTGGCTGCCGGCCCGGATCGCGGACGTGCTGGCCGAGATCGCGCGGGCACATCCACATGGCCGGCTCGAGATGATTGGCCGCGCCGCGGTGGGCACGGGGCTGATTCGCATCGACGCGGACCCGTCCACGCAGGCGGCCGTCATCGAGCGGCTTCGCCGATCGACGACGGTCGGCAACGTCGTGCTCATGCGGGGTCCGGCGGAGCTGAAATCGCTCGTGGACGTCTGGGGGCCGTCGGGCGATCGCCAGGCGCTGCTCGAGTCCGTGAAGCGGGCATTCGATCCGCACGGCATGCTCAACGCGGGCCGGGGGCCACTGTGAGCGACACCGGCGCCGCGGCGTTCAGCACGGCACATCCGCCCTGTGCGGCGCTCATCGCCACGTGCGTCCACTGCGGCTTCTGTCTGCCCGCGTGCCCGACCTACGCGCTCTGGGGCGAGGAGATGGACTCGCCGCGGGGGCGCATCTACCTGATGAAGGCCGCGCTCGACGGCCGCGTCGAAATGAACGACGTCTTCGTCCGGCATTTCGACGCGTGTCTCGGCTGCATGGCGTGCGTCACCGCCTGCCCGTCTGGCGTCCAGTACGCACCGCTCATCGAAGCGACGCGTGGACAGATTGAGACACGTCACGAGCGTTCGCTGAGCGATCGTCTTTTCCGGCGCGCTGTTTTTTCGCTATTTCCCTATCCGTCACGCCTTCGGATCGCACTGTTTCCGCTGGCCGCCTGGACCGGGGTCGCGAATCTTTGTTCGTTCGTCGTGGGTCGTCGTCCGTCAGCCTCGAACCGTGCGCCGATCGCGCGCCCCGTGACGAACGACCCACTGACGATGTACGACCAAGGCCCGACGACGATGCTCGCGAGGGTGCGGGCCCTGATGGCACTCGCACCCAGGGTCACGTTTCGGGCGCTCTTCCGGTCGGTCCGCGAGCGCACGCCCCCTGTCGGCGCGCGCCGGATGACAGTCGGCCTCCTGACCGGATGCGTACAGCGGCTCGTCTTCGCCAGCGTGAACGAAGCCACCATCCGCGTCCTCGCCGCCGAAGGCTGCGAGGTCGTCGCGCCCGCGGCCCAGGGCTGTTGCGGCGCTCTCGCCCTGCACGCGGGACGTCTGGACGATGCGCGGTGCTTCGCGCGGGACACGATCGCGACCTTCGAACGCGCCGGTGTGGACATCGTGGCGGTGAACGCGGCGGGCTGCGGGTCGTCGATGAAAGAGTACGGGGCCCTGCTGGCGGACGACCCGACGTGGGCGGATCGCGCGCGAAACTTCGCTGAACGGGTGCGCGACGTCACCGAGCTGGTCGGCGAACTCGGGCCGGCGCGCGCGACGCGGCATCCAATCGAGCGGCGCGTGGCGTACCACGACGCGTGCCATCTGGCGCACGCACAGGGCATCCGCCAAGCGCCGCGCGACCTGCTGCGATCAATTCCGGGAATTGAGCTGCTCGCCTTTGCCGAACCGGACATGTGTTGCGGCAGCGCCGGAATCTACAACCTCGTCGAATCCGTCACCGCGCAACAGCTCGGCGATCGGAAGGTCGCCCGCATCGACGCCGCGCGACCCGAGATTGTGTCCACCGCCAACCCCGGGTGCACGCTGCAAATGGCGGCCGCCGCCGAGCGTCTCGGCCGGCGGTGGACGATCCTGCATCCGATCGAAATACTCGACGCCTCAATTCGCGGGATCGATATCTAGGCGGCACCTTTCGCACTACCGCTGCCCTATTGACTTCAGCTAAGCCACAGAGACACAGAGGCACAGAGGCACAGAGGCCGTCCAACTGCGGGTGGGCGGAACACGCGGAAAGATCAAAGCGTGTCACACGTCGGCCGGCAACGCCGGCCGATCGTCCGGTCGAGCGAACGCGCCGAAACGCGAACGCGGAGGGTTCATGGCGTTTGCGTTTCTGTGCGTCCGCTTGATCGGGCCGCCGCAACGCGGCGGCGTGTGGCGCGCTGCAGCTCTGTGTCTCTGTGCCTCTGTGGCCCGTTTGTCTTCGTGACCCGCCCTCAGGCGAGCAGTTCCTGCGCCCGGCGCAGCGCGTCGCGCATGTAGTCCGCGAGCGACCCGGCCGGACACCCGAGCTCCAGCACAATCCACCCGCCGAATTCGAGCTGAACCAGCGTGTCGCGAATGTGCCGCCAGTCGATCACGCCCTGGCCCGGCGGCAGGTGATCGTCGAATTGGCCGCGGTGGTCGTTGGCGTGGACGTGCATCAGACGATCGCCCACCACCTCGACAAAGCCGTCCCAGTGGTGGCCGAGCGTCGCGTGCGACGTGTCGAAACAGACGCCGACGCGCCGATCGAGCTGGTGGACGAGCAACGCCAGCTCGTCGGGGTGCCCGCCCACCAGGTGCGGCAGCGGCGTTTCGACGAGCAGCGTCACGTCCATGTGCTGGCACGCCCGCGCCAGCACGATGAGCGACGCCGCGCCGCACGACAGCCGCTCGTTGACATTCTGCGGCGTGCGCACCACGTCGGTGGCGTGCACGACCACCCGCGACCCGCCGACGTCGCGCACCGCCGACGCGGCCGCGAGGATCGCGCCCATGGCGGCGTGTCGATGGTGCGGGTTGGGGTCGGACAAATCGAGCAGGCCGCCGAACGGCGCGTGAATCGCGATCGGCTGAATCTCCAGGCGCCGCAACTCCTGCCCCAGCTGGCGCACCTGATCATGGCGCCACGGGTCGAAGTGACGCGGGGGCGTGCCGAGCTCGACAGCCGTGACGCCGGCCTGGTGCAGTCCCTCGAGCATATTGAGCACCGGCACGTCCATGGAGCAGCCCGTGGACGCGGCGAATCGCCACGTCATGTCGGCCCCGCTTCCAGGAGCCGCGCGCGATCGACGCGCAGGTCGTGCGTGCAGACCTCGCCCGGACAGAGACCTTTCTCCTGCGCCGAGGTGCAGTTGAAGTCGAGCGCCTGGTCAAGACCCGTCGCCACGAGACCCGCGAATACACGGACATCGAACTACGCCCGCGTTTCCGGGTCGAGCCACGCCCATCGTCGCCCCCACCCGAAGTCGGCGACGTACCTCCCGTGCACGAGGGCCGCGATGTCGCGCGGCGGCAGACCGTCGGCCATGAGCACGCGCGTCACGTGCTGAGTGAACGCCGGCTGCAGCAGCCGATCGTTCGGCAGCTCGAGCGGACGGCTCGCGCACGCGGGAAGATCGCGCAGCGACGCCAGGATGCGGGCGCCGTCCTCGGGACGCCGGTGCGGTGGTGCGCCATAGAAGCAGCGGTGAAACGCCGACAGGCGCGAGCGGCCGTACGCGTTGAGCGCGCGGTGCACGCCCGCCGCGACCACCGGGATCACCGCAGAGTGTCCGCGCGCCGCGCGCGCGGCGTGGCTGTACGTGCGGCCGAGGGACAACAGGTGTTCGAGCGATTCGTGCCCTCTCGGCACGGCGATGAAGGGCGCACGCGCCGAGGCAGCCCCGTGCCCCACCAGATCGGGCCGCAGACGGTGTTTCTGGTACGCGCTGAAGGCCACGCGGAGGTGCCGCACGTCCATCGGATCGCCGGCGTACGACAGATCGAGCGACGCGCACTCGCGTCCCGTAGGCCCGCTGCCGACCACCGTGCCGTTCAGTACGATGGGAATCGGCGATCGACGCCGCGCACGGCGAAGGATCAGGTGCGCGAACCACTCCACGAGCAGACCCGCGCCGATGTACGCCTTCGCGTGCCGCTCCGTGATGTCCGATGCCACCCACGGAGGGCGTCGCGCCGGCAGCGTGGCGAGCCAGGCCGGCGGCTCTGGCACGAGGCCGGCCAGCCGGTCGATGACGCCGGCGTCCAACGGCACGCGACCGGTGAAGTGATATCCGCGTCCGGTCATCAGCGTCAGCAGCGGCATCTCGAACCGGCCGAGCACGTGGCGGACCGCCCGGTACACCGGCTCCAGCTTGTGGAACACCTCCGCCGGGTGGTGATACGCCTCGCCGGGACTGTCGGTGTTCTGGTAGTCGAGATCCAGGTGAATCAGTAGGCTCGACGAATCCCAAAGGGACCGCGCGACATCCGCGTCATCGCAGCAAAGGGCGTCGAGCTCCGAGACGGGCGACAGAGGCGCACGGCCCCAGGTGATGACCGGCCGATCGCGCGCCGACAACCCGGACACGAACAGGCAGGTCGGCGGCCCTCCGTCTACGCCTCCACAGTACTCCAGCATCCGGGCCCGGACGGCCGGCACTGCGTAGTACTCCTGCAGGGTCGCGATGCGCGGCACGACGTTCAACTCGCAGGAACCTCTGGCACCGTGCGGACATCGGCCGCCACGGTCAGACGATCGCCGAGCAGCCGCGCGACGACCGACTCCTCCAACGCCTGCGGCACGAGCCGTCGCACGCGGCGCGCCTCGTCTTCCGTCGCCACGACGATACACGGAACGAGGGAGAGCGCGGGACGCGACAGGGGTTCCACAGGCACGTGCAACCGACCGGTCGACACGTAGCCGAGCACATCGATCCCCGCGTCGAGCGCCAACGTCAGCAGCGTGCTCATAAAACACCCTTCGGCCGCAAACAGGAGAAGGTGTTCGGGGCACCATTCCGCGTCATGCCCGATCGTGAGCGACTGCCCCTCGCCGCACGAACCCGTGCCCGATAGGCCGGCATTCCAGACTGTCTCGGCGCTGAACGGTGAGAGTCCCACCCGTCGTGTCACGTGCCCTCCATTTCACCGCCGCAGCGTCAGCACTGGACACGCGGCGCGCCGCACCACCTTCTCCGTCACTGACCCGAGCACGAGATGCTCGAAGCCGCCGACACCGTGCGTCCCCATCGCGATGAGGTCCTCGGGCCCGGTTGTCATCTCCTCGCCGACGTACGCTGGCGTCGCCACGACGGCCGTCGTGAATCCGGTCGGATTGAAGACATGGACGCCGGCGATGCGGGCGTCGTACCATCGAGCCATGGCGATGGCGTGATCGATCGCGTGGCGGGAGGCGTCCGAGAAATCGAGCGGACAGAGAATCCTCTTGATGTCAGGCACACAACTCAGCAAAGCGCGATCCGTACCGCCCGGCCATTGCGGCCCCGGTTCCCGGGAGATTCCGGGAGTCGCCGCGCGTGCCCTCCGGGGGAAACCGGCATCGCTGCCGGATTTCCGCCGATCGTGTAACGAAGCTTCGCCTCAAACCGCCGAGTCAAGGGCCGCGAGCCAGAACGGCGGACCTTCGTTACTAGGCGGCCGCTCCGCGGCCGCAGCTAAGACAGCTTCTAAAGCCGAAAACTTGCTTCATTCGTAAGGACATCGGCTTTAGAAGATGTCTAGACCAGCCGAGCCAGGCACCCGATTCGCGGCACCCGGCTTGCGATAAAGTCGATCAGATCAGAAGATGATGAGGCCTGTCATGATCAGACGTACGCCACCACGCCCGTTCCGGTCGATTCTGTGTCCCGTCGATTTTTCGGAGCACTCGCGCGCGGCGCTGCGCCACGCCGCGGCCGTCGCCGCGTCGGGACGCGGTCGAGTGACGGCTCTTTTCGTCAACGATGCGCTCCTCGTCGCAGCCGCGGCAGCAGCCTACGACGCGCGCCTGCTGGCCACCTCGACCGATGCCGAGTTGCGGCGCTTCGTCACGACCTCGTTGCCAGTCGCCGCCGCCCGGCGCGTGCGGTACGCGACGGCCATCGGCAAACCCGGACGGGAAATCGTGAGGCTGGCCGCGAAGCAGGGCGCCGACCTGATCGTGATGGGCACGCACGGCATGGGGGCCGCCGGGCGGCTCTTCTTCGGCTCGGTCACCGACTACGTGCTGCGGCACACGCCGGTTCCGCTGCTGGCCGTCCCGCCGGCCGCATCGCGCCGTCGCATCAGAACGAGCCGCGAAAGGACGCGGTGAGCGCATGGATCTCTCCACGACGTATCTCGGACTGGCGCTCGCGCATCCGTTCATCGTGGGCGCCTCGCCGTTGACGCGCAGCCTCGACTCCGCGAAGCGGCTCGAAGACGGCGGCGCCGCCGCGCTCGTCCTGCCCTCGCTGCTCGAAGAGCAAATCACGATGGAGCGCCAAGGGCAGATCCACCACATGGATCCGCTCGACACGCAGTTCTCCGCCGCGCTGGCGGACTTCCCGAGCCCGGATCGCTCAGCGCTCCGGCCCGAGTATCTGGAGCACGTGCGGCAAACCAAGGCAGCGGTGAACATTCCGGTCATCGCGTCGCTGAACGGCATGACCGCGGAGTCGTGGCTGACCTTCGCGCGCAACGTCGAACAGGCCGGCGCCGACGCGCTCGAGCTGAACATCTACGAAGTGGTCACTGACCCGGATCAGGACGCGATGGCCATCGAGGCCGAGATTCGCGACATCGTGATCGACCTGAAACGGAGCCTGATAATCCCGATCGCGGTGAAACTCGCGCCGTTCTTCACGGCGTTCGTCCACGTCGCGCACATGCTCGACCGGGCCGGCGCCGACGGCCTCGTCCTGTTCAATCGCTTCTTCGAGCCGGACTTCGACATCGACGCGATGGCGACCGTCCCGCGCGTGGAGCTGTCGACCAACGCGGAACTGGCGCTCCGCCTGCAATGGACGGCGCTCCTGCACGGCCGCATCCGCGCCTCGATTGCCGTGACGGGCGGCGTGGTGTCGCCGTGCGACGGTATCAAGGCTCTGCTCGCTGGCGCCGACGCGGTGCAGATGGTGTCGGCCATTCTGCGCCACGGGCCGGCTTACTTCATCGTGATGCGCGAGGGTCTGGCGCAGTGGATGGCGTCGAAACAGATCGCCGCGCTGGCGGACGTGCGGGGCCGCCTGAGCGTGGCGCACGGCACCGATCCGGCGTTCTTCGAGCGGGGGCAGTACATCCGCACGCTGCATAGCGACGCGCCGCACTGACGCCCGGCACCGCCTCACTCACAACAGCCTGCAGCGGCTGGCCGTCGGCGAAGCCGATCGCGGCCTTCGCCCAGTTCCGCCCTGGGACACGGGTGACGGCCGTTTCTTCCTGGGCGGTGTACTCCGGCACGTGCGGGATCACGCGGTACGCGACGTTGGCCTGACACAGGAATTCCGGGACCGACGCGGTGTCGATCGTACCGCCTCCCTCATGCCTGGGCGTCCGCGACGTGCGCCTGGATCAGCACGAGCGATCGCGCGCGGCTCTGTGACTCATCCAGCCGGCTAGCATCCCCATCACCATGCCGCTCGCGAACACGATCGCCATCGCCGTGAACGGTTTCCGTTTCACTTCGTGCGCGATGTCGTCGGTGAATTCCGCGGCATTTCGCGCGGCGGTGGTCGCCGCGCGCCTGACGGTGTGCAGGCCGCCTTCAATGGCATCGGTCGCCAGCGTCTTCAGCCGCTTTGCTTCATGCGAGAGATGCGTGGCATGACGGATGGCGTCGAGACCCTTGTCGAGCAGCGGTTCCCGCGTCGCCGGCGCGGGCGTGTCGAGGGTGGCGGTCGTCATTGGGCACACTCCTGATGATGATGCCTTCCTGCAAGAGGCCTGCTAGCGTGCACGGTCGGGTTTTCGCGGTGTTCGGCCGCCGGCCGGCTCTTTCGTGCCGAGTAAGCGGCGGATGCTCGCCTGGGCCCGGGCTTTCACGGCGGCCGGCACGGGACGGTCGCCGGTTTCGCGGCACAGGCCCACCGTGCGGCGCAGTCCGTCGATGACGGCGGCGCAACTGGGGCACGCGCGCACGTGCGCCTCGATGGCGCGGCATGTGGCCTCGTCGACGGCGTGATCTAGATATTCGGAAACGCGCTCGAGGAGTCGCACGCATTCCGGGTCATGCGGATGACTCATACGCCCTCCAGTCGTTCCTTCAGCAAGACCCGTGCGCGATGCAGGCGGGTCTTCACGTTGGCTTCCGAGATGCCGGTCACCGTTGCGACCTCACGGGTCGACAGCCCCTCCATCTCCCGCAGCACGACGATCACGCGATAACGGGCCGGCAGCGACCCGAGCGCGGTCCGAAGGCGCTCGCCAAGCCACGAGTTGAGGGCCAGTTCGTCCGGCCCCGGCGCGCGATCCGCCACGTCCACGGCCGCGGCCCGTCCCTCTTCCCGTTCGTCACCCGCGTCCGTCGATTCAAAGTGCGCCGGTTCGCCGACCCGCCGGCGGCGCTTCATCAGGCAGGCGTTGCGCACGGTGCGATAGAGCCATGTCCGAAACGCTTCGGGCTCCCGAATGCGGCCGACGTGCCTGTACGTCTTGAGCAGCGCATCCTGCATCACGTCTTCGGCATCCTCGACGTGGCCGCAGACGAGGAGGCTGAAGCGGAACGCCGCTTCCTGCGCGCGCATCAGGAGGCGCTCCATGCCCTCGCGATCCCCGCCAGCGGCAGCGCGGACAAGCTTCGCGTATTCGGCCGACTTCTCGTTCGCGGCTTCTCCCAATAGATGCAGATCGGCGCGTTTCGTCACAAACCGGCCCGTGTCACCAAAAGCCCGCCTTGTGAATCTATCGCACATATGGCCGTTCGTGCCGCCCTGCCGGCGTTTCTGTTCACCTTCTGCTCCCAGCTGGCCGCCGGCCAGGACGTCCTCACCCTCGATCGTGCGGTTCGTGACGCGCTCGAGCACAGCCGGGCGCTCTCGGCCGCCAGAGCCGGCGCGGACGAAGCGTCCGCCCGGGAAGACGATGCGCGGTCGTGGTTCTTCCCGAGGGTGTCGGTCACCGAATCGTGGCAGCGGGGCGATCAGCCCGTCTTCGTCTTCAGTTCCCTGCTGGCGGCGCGTCAGTTCGCGGCGCCGAATTTCGCGATTGACGCGTTGAATCATCCGGGCCCGACCGGATTCTTTCATGGCGCCTTCGGCCTCGAACAACTGCTCTTCGACGGCGGACGGATCCGCGCCGGTGTGGACGCCGCCCGTAGCGGCCGCGTGTCGGCCAACGCGGCCGTGGAAGAAGTGTCGGCTGTCCTGGCGCTCAACGTCACGCGGACCTACGGACAACTGCTGCGCGTCGAAAGCGGGCGGCGTGCCGTGGACAGCGCCCTCGAGGCCGCGCGCGAAGACGTGGCGCGCGCCGAACGACGACGCGACGCCGGCACGGTGACTGAGGCCGACGTGCTGTCGCTCGCGGTACACGTGGCCGACCTTCGCCAGCGCACGATCCAGGCGGACGGCGACGCGGCGATTCTCCGCGCACAGCTCAACCGCCTCATGGGCGCGCCGGTGAACGGCAGGTTCTCGGTGCAGGAGCCGGCGATCGTCGGGGCTGAGGCCTCGAAGAACCTGGAGGCGCTTCTCGCCGAAGCCGAATCCGCGCGCCCTGAGCTCAAACGAACGGCCTCGGCCGTCAGTCTGGCCGAAGCTGGACGCCATCAGGCACGGGCCGCGTGGATGCCGCAGGTCGCCGCGCAAGCGGGCTACCAGCTCGACGGCACCGCGCTCACCACGCGCGCTTCGTCGTGGATCGTCGGCGGCGAGGTGCGGTGGTCCCTCTCGACCGGCGGCGCGGAGGCCGCGGGGGCGCGCGCTGCGGCCGCTGCGCTCGCGCGAGCGCGAGCCGAAGATGCCGACGCGCGGGCCGCCGTCCAGGTTGACGTCCTCACGGCGCTCCGACATCTCGAATCCGCGCAGGCCCGCCAGGCCGTCGCCGCCGCAACGGTCGATCAGGCGCGCGAAAGCCAGCGCATCATCCGCAATCGCTACAACGCGGGTCTGGCGGCCGTCAACGACGTCCTGCGCGCGACCGCCGCCGCGATCGACGCGGACGCGCAGCGAACGGCGACGCTCGTCGATCGTCTCGAAGCCGCCGCGGCGCTCGTTCGCGCGCTCGGCCGTACACCCTAACGTGAGGTTCCCAGTGAAACTGTCAGCGATCATCGTCTTGTCCGCGGGCCTGATTTCGATCGGCGCCTGCCAGTCGGCGCACCCGAAGGCCGACGCCGCGCCAGCCGAGGTGGGCGCGGTTGTCGCGGAGATCCGCGCGGTCGACTGGCCGTCGGCGATCGAAGCGGGCGGCATCGTGCGCGCCAGATTCACCGCTGCGATCTCGAGCCGCATCATCGCGCCCGTCGTCGAGGTCCACGTGAAACCGGGCGATCGCGTGAGGCGCGGTGCCACACTTATCGTTCTGGACGCCCGCGAACTCGCCGCCCAGGCGGCGCGGGCCGCGGCGGCGATTACGGCTACCCGACAGGGGGCGAGGGCGGCCGCCTCGGACGTCACGGCCGCCGAATCGGCGCTGACGCTGGCTCGGGCGTCGCGCGACCGCGTGCAGACGCTGCAGGCGAAACGATCGGCGACGGCGCAGGAACTTGATGAAGCGGTGGCGGCGTACGCTGCCGCGGACGCGCGGGTGGCCGGGGCTCAGGCCCGGGTCGGCGAAGCCGCGGCGGCGCTCGACGCGGCCGGGGCCGCCGGCGACGCCGCGACCGTCGCCGTCTCGTACTCGACGCTCACGGCGCCCTTCGACGGCGTCGTCGCCAGCCGGTCGGTGGATCCCGGGGCCATGGCGGCGCCCGGCGTCGAACTGCTGAGCCTCGAGGACACGAGCGTCTATCGCCTGGAAGCACGACTCGACGAGTCGCGCGCCGGACTCGCGTCGATCGGGGCGGCGGCCGAGGTCAGGATTGACGGCGTCGGCGAGGGGTGGACACCCGCAACGGTCGTCGAAGTCGCGCGCATCGACCCGGCGGCGCACAGCGTCCTCGTGAAACTCGGCGTGCCGGCCAGCGCCGGCGTCCGCTCCGGCGGGTTCGGACGCGTTCGCCTGACGGGTTCCGCGCGCCGCGCCGTGGCGGTGCCCGCGTCGGCCGTCGTGCGGCGCGGACAGCTCGCGTTTCTGTTCGCCATCGACCCGGCGGGTCTCGCTCGGTTGCGGGCGATCACGCCTGGCGAGACGCGCGGTACCGACATCGAAATTCTTGCCGGCGCCGCGGCCGGCGAACGCGTCGTGGCCTCTCCTCCTCCGACACTCGAAGACGGGATGCGCATTCGCAGCGCGGGAGGCCGGAAGTGAGCGCCGCCGCACGGGGGGTCGCCGGGCGTCTGGCCGCGGCCTTCGTGCACTCGAAGCTCACGCCGCTCCTCATCGTGGCGTCGCTCCTCGCCGGGGTGTACGCGGTGATTGCGCTGCCGCGAGAAGAGGAGCCGCAGATCATCGTGCCGATGATTGACGTGTTCGTCGAGATGCCGGGCGCCGCGGCCTCAGAAGTCGAACAGCGCGTCACGCGGCCGCTCGAACAGCTGCTCTGGGAGGTACCGGGGGTCGAGTATCTGTACTCCACGTCGAGCCCCGAGCGCGCGATGCTCGTCGTCCGATTCCTCGTTGGACAGGACGAGGAGCGGGCGCTCGTCCGCATCCGTCAGAAGATCTCCGCGACTCCCGGCGCGCTGCCGGCGGGCGCGATGCCGGTCGTCCAGGCACGGTCGATCAACGACGTGCCGGTGATGGCCCTGACGCTCTGGGGCGCGGGCTACGACGAGATGCGGCTGCGCGCGATGGCGTCGCAGCTGCGGGAAGCCCTCAAGGAAGTGCCGGACATCTCCGAGGTCACCGCCATCGGCGGCCGATCGCGGCAGGTGACGGTCGATCTCGATCCAGCGGCGCTCGGGGCGCGCGGTCTGGACCCGCTTCGCGTCCAGCAGGCGGTCGCCCGCGCGAATGCGCGCGGCAGCGCGGCCACGCTCGTGACCGGCGACCAGGCCATTCGACTGGACGCCGGCGGCTGGCCGCAGTCACTCGGCGCGCTGCGTGAGATCGTGGTGGGATGGTCCGGCGGTCCCGTGCGGCTCGCCGACGTCGCCGCGGTCACCGACGGCGGCTCCAGCCCAGCCGACTACGTCCTCTATCATCCGCGCCGGGGCCAGGCGTTCCCGGCGGTGACCCTCTCCATCGCCAAACGCACCGGCACGAACGCCATTGCCCTCACCCGCGCCGTCGAGCGCAAACTGGACACGCTGCGTGGCTACCAGCTCCCGGGCGATCTGCAGATCTCCGTCACCAGAAACTACGGCGAGACGGCGGCGCAAAAATCGAACGAGCTGCTCTGGCATATGTTTCTGGCCGTCATCTCGGTGTCCGCCCTGATCTGGCTGACACTCGGACGCCGTGAGTCGGCCGTCGTCCTCACCGCGATTCCGGTGACGCTCGCGCTGACGCTGTTTGTCTTCTACCTCTACGGCTACACCCTCAACCGCATCACGCTCTTCGCCCTCATCTTCTCCATCGGCATCCTCGTGGACGATGCGATCGTGGTCGTGGAGAACATCGTGCGACACGTCCGGCTGGCGGGGCCCACCGAGAGTCTCGAGACGATTGCGATCCGGGCCGTTGACGAAGTCGGCAACCCGACGATTCTTGCGACGTTGACGGTGGTGGCCGCCATTCTGCCGATGGCGTTCGTCGG
>Ga0156171_1055_pt4 | contig 33202 bp, 42 predicted proteins | sample RifCSPlowO2_12_FD_107824 | JGI IMG/M metagenome (GOLD analysis project Ga0156171, IMG submission 107824) | Acidobacteria bacterium RIFCSPLOWO2_12_FULL_66_10 | reverse complement strand
GATGGCCACGACGATGAGCAGCTCGATGAGCGTGAAGCCCCGGTCGTGTCGAAGACGCATGATGTTGTGCCCTCCGCCTTTGCCCGGCAGTACGCGCGAAGGGGGTGCCGCAGACGCCAGCACCCCCTCCGCACTGTGATGCCGTCAGGCTTACTGCAGAACCGTGCCCGCGCCGGGAATCGTGTTCCCCAAAGTGATGCCCGACAGGGTGTCGGCGATATCCACGTAGATGGTGCCCAGGGTGTTCGTCCAGAAGTAGCGGGTGCCCGACGCGTCCGGGGTGACCGGGCTGCCGAAGGCGTAATACGAGCTGACCGTGGCGCCCGCGGCCGGACCACCGTTGCCGACGCTGCAGGAATCCACCGTGCTCACGACCGAATCGCTGCCCGCGTTCATTTCGATCGTGTAACCGCTCTTGATCACGCTCGGCGCGCCGGCGCCGAGGTCGGGGCTGATGAAGCCGATGCCGCCCGCCGTCGGCGAGATGAGCAGATCCGACAACACCGCCGCATAGAATCCGCTGCCGCACGTCGACGAAAACGCCGCCTGCGAGCTGTTGATGGCGCGCAGCGAGCCGATGGCCGAGGCTTCGTTGCCCGACATGCGGGCGCGGAGCAGGCCGGGAATCGCGATGGCCGCGATGATCCCGATGATGGCGACGACGATGAGCAGTTCGATGAGCGTGAAGCCTTTGTTGCTGCGAATTCGCATGATGGTCTCTCCCTAACAATCCCAGGTTGCCGTGATTCGATTTGGTTTGGTGACACCCGCCCGCAACGCGGTGTCTCGCCCGTCCTAGAGCAACCGCCGTACCAACCATCGTGCTTGGTCAGCAACGCTTGTCTAACTGACTGCTCCGAAGGGAGTTATCGGCTGAAGTACCCTCGACAATAGCGTGAAAGACCGGCCGGAAATCAGCGGAAAGTGACAGGAAGTGTCAGAGGAGCGCGGCAGGAATTGTCAGGGGCAAAGCCCGGCTGTGAAAAACCATGCAGAAAGAATCAGAACGACAGGGTCAGGCCCAGGTCGATCTTGCGGGTGCCGCGGCGGCGATCGCCCCTGCCCAGAGCCGGCGCATCACTTGAGGCCGTACTTCTTCGCGAGGTAACGGAACTGCCGGAAGGTGAGGCCGAGCACGTCGGCGGCCCTGGTCTGCACGCCGCCGGCCCGCTCGAGCGCGCGTTCGAGATGCGATCGCTCGATGTCCTGCAGGTGGCGCCCGAGGTTGAAGCCCGGGCCGGCGTCGGCGGCGGGCGTGCCCGGCATCAGCGTCGCGGGCCGTCCGGCCCGCAGGTTCTCGGGCAAGGTCCCCACCTCCACGCGCTGGTGCGATTCCAGCGCGACAGCGCGCTCAATCACGTTCTCGAGCTCGCGCACGTTGCCGGGCCACGGATAGGCCTTGAGGGCCGCCGCCGCTTCGGGTGAGAAGCCGTCGATGGCCTTGCCCATTTCGCGGGTGTACTTGCCGAGAAAATGTCCGGCAATGAGCGGGATGTCTTCCGGCCGGTCGCGCAGTGCCGGCATCTGGAGCGGAATCACGTTGAGCCGGTAGAACAGATCCTCCCGGAACTTGCCCTCGCTGACCATCCTGGGCAGGTCACGATTGGTCGCGGCAATCACGCGGATGTCGGCGGCGGATTCGTCGGTGCCGCCGACCCGCCGGTACCTGCGTTCCTGGAGCACGCGCAGCAGCTTGACCTGCATCGGGGCGGTCATCTCGCCGATTTCGTCGAGGAAAATGGTGCCGCCGTCGGCGGCTTCGATCAGCCCCTTCTTGTCCTTGTCGGCGCCGGTAAACGCGCCGCGGACGTGGCCGAACAGCTCGGATTCCAGCAGCGCCTCGGGCATGGCGCCGCAGTTCACCGCGACGAACGGCCGGTCGTGCCGGAGCGACCGCTGGTGGATGGCGCGCGCCACCAGCTCCTTGCCGGTGCCGGACTCTCCGGAGATCAACACCGTGCTGTTGGTGCGGCAGACGGTCTCGACCAGCCGGAAGACCTCGAGCATCACGGCGCTGCGGCCGATGATGCCGGCAAAGCCCAGGCCGGCGCTGGTCTGCCGCAGCACGGCGTTCTCGTGACGCAAGCGCCGCGACTCGAGCAGTTGGCGCACCTGCATGGTGACCAGGTTGACGTCGCGAAACGGCTTTTCCAGCAGGGCTTCGGCGCCCAGCTCGCGCGCGTCCTTCCACTCGACCGAATCGCGCGTCCAGTGCGCGGTCATCATGATCACGATGGCGTCGGGCGCGAGGTCGCGGACGGCCTTGAGCAGCTGCACGCCGTCGAGCTTGGGCATGCGGATGTCGGTGAGCACCACGTCCACGTACTCGCGGGTGACGATGTCGCGCGCCGAGATGCCGTCTTCCGCGATGATCACCTCGAAGCCGTCGCGCTGGAACAGCAGCCGCATCCACTCGCGCATCGACTGCTCGTCGTCGGCGATCAGGATGCGCGGCTTCTCGGCCCCGGACCTGGCGGTTCCCGGTTCCCGGCTCCCGGCGCCCGGCTTGATCATGACGCCTGGCGGGTCGCGGTCACGTCGCGCGACGCCGGAAACGAGACACGGAAAATCGTGCCGCGGGACTCGCGGGCCCGCACGTCGATCTGCCCGCCGTAATCGCTGACGATGCGGTGGACGATGGCGAGGCCGAGGCCGGTGCCCTTGCCGAACGATCCGCGGAACGGGTGGAAGATCGCGTCGACGTCTTCGGGGGCAATGCCGACGCCTTCATCCTCGACGACCAGCAGCGCCCACTGCTCGCTGCCGCGGCGCTCGTCCAGGGCGCTGAGCGTCAGGGTGCCGCCTCCGGGCATCGCGCGCAGGCCATTGGTCGCCAGGTTCCAGACGATCTGCCGGATCTGGCCCTCGTCCGCATCCACCATCACGGGATGGTCCGACTGCCGGACCTCGATGGCGTGCCGCTCTTCCACCTCGATGCTGTTGCGCAGCAGCATCGCGGTTTCCTGGACCACCGGCCGGAGGTCGAGCCTCTGCACCTGGAAGCGCTGCGGCCGGGCGTAGGCCAGAAACGACTTGATGGTCTGGTTGAGCCGCTCCGACTCGCGCAGGACGATGTCCATCAGCTGCGCCTGATCGGTCGAGAGCGGCAGCTCCTGCCTGAGCATCTGCATGGAGCCCGACATCGACGCCAAGGGGTTGCGGATCTCGTGTGCGATGCCGGCGGCCATCTCGCCGACCGCGGCCAGGCGCTGCTGCAGCCGCGCGTTCTGCTCGACGCGCTTGATGTCGGTCACGTCCTGGAAGGTGTAGAGGCGGCCGCGCGAGCCGTCGGGCAGCGGCAGCGCCGCGACGCTCAAGCCGACGTCGATCACCTGGCCGTCGGGCCGCCGGAACTGGATGTCGGTGCGCTTGCTGCGCACGCGCGACAGGTCCTGGTGGATGGACGCGGCGAAGGCCTCGGGCAGCTGCAGGACGTCGGCCGCCCGCTCGCCGAGGGGCAGCGCCCCGGTGTGGCCCGTGATCAGCATCGCCGTGCGGTTGAAGGTGACGAGCCGGTCGGCGGCGTCCGCGGTGGCCAGGCCGCTGGTCAGGTTGTCGAGCACGTACTGGTTGAACGCCTGCAGGTCGGCGATCTCTTCGGTGGCCTGTTCGAGTTGCACCTCGCCGACGCGGGCGCGCTCGGCGAGTGACCCGCTGAGCAGCGCCACCGCAAAGAAGCCGAACACGTTGAGGCCCACCGAGTACTGCGCGACGTTGGCCGGGGGCAGGTCGAGCGGCAGGTCCAGCGTGAACGGCAGGTCGAGGTTGCCGGTGGCGACCAGGTACTGCGCGAGCACCAGCCCGATGAAGAGGATCGTGTTCAGGCCGGCCAGCTGCAGCCCGCCGCGGCGCGACTGCACGGAGCTGGCCGCCACGATCGGGAGCATGTAGAGGATGGTGAACAGGCTCTCGACGCCGCCGGTCAGGAAGACGGCCGCGGAAATGATGATCGCGTCGATCGCGAAGTGCGCGTCGGTGAGCCACGGGAACCGGTCCACCACCCGGAGTGAACCGATGAACGCGAGGCTCACCGCGTAGGTGAGGCCGATCAGGAAGAAGAACGGGCTGATCGGCCACAGGCCCGGAACCCGCAGCTGCACCATCAGGGCCGAGCCGAGCAGCACGGTCGCCACCACCAGGCGGATGGCTATGTGCGCCGCCAGCCGCTGCCGGAGCGTCCGCTGCGTCATTTACGTCAGCTTGCTGATCAGGTCGAAGATCGGCATGTACATCGCGATGACGATGCCGCCGACGGCGCCGCCGAGAAACGCGATCATCACCGGCTCGAGCAGCGTCAGCAGGCCTTCGACCGCGACGTCGACTTCTTCCTCGTAGAAGTCGGCAATCTTGCTGAGCATGGTGTCGAGCGCGCCGGTCGCCTCGCCGACGCTGATCATCTGCACCACCATGCCGGGGAACACGCCGGTTTCCTTCAGCGGCGCGGCAATGGTTTCGCCGCCCTCGATGCTCTTGCGCGTCTTCAGGATCGCGTCTTCGATGATCGCGTTGCCCGAGGTGCGCGCCGTGATGTCGAGCCCGTCCAGAATCGGCACGCCCGACGCCATCAACGTCGACAGGGTCCGGCAGAACCGCGCCACCGCGATCTTCCGCAGGATGGAGCCGAGAATCGGCATCTTCAGCGTGATCGCGTCGACCACCCGGCGGCCCTTCGTGGTGCCGTAATAGGTGCGGAAGGCCCAGCCGGAGGCGAAGAAGCCGGCGATGATGAACGGCATGAAGCGGACCAGATTGTCGCTCAGGGCGATGACGATGCGGGTCGGCAGCGGCAGCGTGGCGCCCAGGCCGGCGAACAGCGAGGCGAAGGTCGGGATGACCTTCCACAGGATCACGCCGATCACGACGCAGGCGATCACGATGACGGCGACCGGATAGATCATCGCCGACTGCACCTGGCTCTTCAGCTTCACGGCCTTTTCGATGTAGACCGCCAGGCGCTTCAGAATCGTGTCGAGAATGCCGCCCGCCTCGCCGGCGGCGATCATGTTGCAGAACAGCGCGTCGAAGCACTTCGGGTGCTTCTTCATCGCCTCGGCCAGCGACATGCCGCCCTCGACGTCGGACCGGGTCGCCAGGATGACCTGGGCGAAGTACTTGTGTTCCTCCTGATTCCCCAGGATGTCGAGACACTGCACCAGCGGCAGGCCGGCGTCGATCATCACCGAGAACTGGCGCGTGAACACCGCCAGGTTCTTGGCCGGCACGCCCCGGGCCTTGAGCTTCTTGACCGCGACGGCGGCGCCCGCCTTGGCCTGCGCCGGCTGGATGCGCGTGACCTGGATCTGTTCACGCCGCAAGGCGGCGACCACCGCGTCCATGGTGTCGCCGATGCGCTCGCCGGAAACGTTCTCACCCGTTCGCGTGCGTCCTGAGAATGCAAAGGTAGCCATATTCAATCTCCGATGTCAGCGGTCACGATCGTCGATTGGGGGGAGGCAACGCATTGTAGCTTACGACCCCGGCCGCATCGGCGGCCGGCCCTGGCCCGGCGCGCCCGTGCGCCCCAGCCCGGCGCCGGCGACCACGCCGGCGCCACGGTTGATCATCTCCTGCAGTTCCTCGCGATTCGACGAGGCGGTCATCGCCGTGTCGAGCGTGATCAGCCGGCGGAAGACGAGCGTGGCCAGCGACTGGTTCGCCGTCTGCATGCCGAGCTTCTCCTGCCCGGTCTGCATCGCCGAGTAGATCTGGTGGACCTTGTCTTCACGAATCAGGTTGCGAATGCCCGGCGTCGGCACCAGGATCTCGAGTGACACCACCCGGCCCTTGCCGTCGGCGCGCGGCAGCAGGGCCTGGCAGACGATGCCTTCGACCACCAGCGAGAGCTGCGTGCGGATCTGCGCCTGCTGGTGCGACGGGAAGACGTCGATGATGCGGTTGATCGTCGACGAGGCCGAGTTGGTGTGCAGCGTGCCGAAGGTCAGGTGGCCCGTCTCGGCGATGCGCAGGGCGGATTCCACCGTTTCGAGGTCGCGCATTTCGCCGATCAGCACGACGTCCGGATCCTCACGCAGGGCCGCGCGCAGGGCGTTGGTGAAGCTCTGCGTGTCGCTGTGCAGCTCGCGCTGGTTGATCAGGCAGTTCTTGTGCTGGTGGAGGTACTCGATCGGGTCCTCGACCGTGAGGATGTGCCCGTGCCGCTCGCTGTTGATCTTGTCGATCATCGCCGCCAGCGTCGTCGACTTGCCGCTGCCGGTCGGGCCGGTGACGAGCACCAAGCCGCGGGGCCGCTCGGCCATCTTCGCCAGCACCGCCGGCAGCCCCAGCTCCTCGAACGGCCGGATGCGCTCGGGGATCTGGCGGTAGACGGCGCCGACGGCGCCGCGCTGGTTGAACATGTTGCAGCGGAAGCGCGCCACGCCGCGGATGCCGAACGAGAAGTCGAGCTCGAGCGTCTCCTCGAACCGCTTCTTCTGCGCGTCGGTCAGCACGGCGTAGGCCAGCGACTTGGTGTCGGTGGGCGACAGCTCCGGCTCGTCGAGCCGCTGCAGCTCGCCGTGCACGCGGACTTGCGGCGGCGAGCCGATCGACAGGTGCAGGTCGGACCCTTGCAGTTCAACCGTCTTCTTGAGCAGGTCTGGGAGAGTGGCCATATTTTGAACTCTGAACTCTGAACTTTGAACTCTGAACTCTGAACTACTTGACGGTTTCCCGTAACACTTCCTCGATCGTCGTGACGCCGTCCTTGATCTTGCGAAGGCCGCTGCCGCGCAGCGTAATCATGCCCTCTTCGATGGCCTTCCGGCGAATTTCGAGCGCCGAGGCGCCGACGAGAATCAGCTCGCGCAGCTCATCGGTGATCTCCATCACCTCGTAGAGGCCGACGCGCCCCTTGTAGCCGGTCTTGTTGCACTTGTCGCAGCCGGTCCCCTTCTTGGGCTTGACCGTCTGCGCGTCGGCGGGCGAGAAGCCGACCTGCTCCATCGCCGGCACCGGGACCTCGTCTTCGACCTTGCAGTTGGCGCAGACGCGGCGCACGAGGCGCTGCGCGCACACCAGGTTCAGCGAACTGGCGACGAGGAACGGCTCGATGCCCATGTTCATCAGGCGGTTGATGGTGCTCGGCGCGTCGTTGGTGTGCAGCGTCGAGAGCACGAGGTGGCCGGTGAGCGCGGCCTTCACCGCGATTTCCGCGGTTTCAAAGTCGCGGATCTCGCCGACCAGGATGATGTTGGGATCCTGGCGCAGGAAGCTGCGCAGCGCGGCGGCGAAGTTGAGGCCGATGTTCTCGCGGACCTGCACCTGGTTGACGCCCAGCAGGTTGAATTCCACCGGGTCCTCGGCGGTCATGATGTTGGTCTCGACCGAGTTCACCTTCGAGATCGCCGAATAGAGGGTGTTGGTCTTGCCGCTGCCGGTGGGGCCGGTCACCAGCACCATGCCCCATGGCTTGGCGATCTGGGTCTCGAGCTTCTTCAGGGACTCGGCTTCGAAGCCGAGCTTGGTCATGTCGAGCATCAGCTTGCCCTTGTCGAGCAGGCGCATGACGATCTTCTCGCCGAACAGCGTCGGCAGGCACGAGACGCGGAAGTCGATGTCCTTGGCCTGGCCGTTATCGCTGAAGCGGATCTTGATGCGGCCGTCCTGCGGCAGGCGCTTTTCGGCGATGTCGAGCTTCGCCATGATCTTGACGCGCGAGGTGATGGCGTCGCGCATCTTCAGCGGCGGCGCCATGATGTTGTAGAGGATGCCGTCCATGCGGTAGCGGACGCGGTATTCCTTCTCGTACGGCTCGATGTGGATGTCGCTGGCGCCCTTCGAGATCGCCGACATCAGGATGACGTTGACCAGCTTGATGACCGGCGCCTCCTCACCCTGGCGGGTGAGCATCTCGGCGCTGATCTCCTCGAGGTCCTCGAGCACCTCGACGTCGCCGGCGTCGGCGAGCATCGTCGGCATCTCGGTGAGCGAGCGCGCCGCCATTTCGAGCGCGCTCTCGCCCGACTGTTGCGCCTGCTGGTCGGCCTGGTTGCCGCCGCGGTTCTGCGTCGGCGCGCCGGCCGGGTAGTACTTGTCGATCGAATCGAGCACCGCGGTTTCCGACGCCACCACGGGCTCGACGTTGTAGCCCGTCATGAACTTCACGTCGTCCATGGCGAAGACGTTGGTCGGGTCCGTCATCGCGATGGTGAGCGTGGCGCCGGCGCGGCTGAGCGGGACGATCTGGTACTTGCGCGCGGTCTCCGCGGGCACCAGCTTGATCACCGCCGCGTCGATCTCGAACTGGCTCAAGGCAATCGACGGCACGCCGTACTGCTTCGACAGCAGCGCGGTGATCTCCTCATCCTTCACGTATCCGAGCTTCACGAGGTTGGCGCCGAGCTTCCCCCCGTTGCTGCGCTGATAGTTCAGGGCTTCCTGGAGTTGTTCCGCCGAAATGCGCTTCTCCTTGAGAAGCAGTTCTCCTATGCGAACCGGCATGGTTGGTTGTCTAAAACCTCACTGCTTTCAGCCGTCAGCCGTCAGCCTTCAGCCTTCAAAACGTCATTCGCGCGCCGATGCTCCACGATCGCTCTGCCTGCCACCCCCGGGCTACGTGCCCCTCGAGAAACACGGCGGAGGTCAGACCGGCCGACGCGCCGGCCGCCACCACCGGCCGGGCATCCCCAATCATGCTCCGGCGGACACCCGCGCGCACACCAACCCGCTGGGCCTTCCACCAGGTCTCCACGCCCGCGGCGAGGTCCCGGCGGTCGCCGCCCATCGACGTCCGCGCGGTCACATCGGCGTCAACCGCCACGACGACCCGGGATCGGCCGGGCCATCCCGACCCCCACGCGCCACCGACGCGAACCTGCCGGTCGAGCGTGACCGCCTCGCCGCCTTCGTCGTCGTGACCGAAGGTCGGGGTGGTCAGATTATGCGCAACCAGCCCCACACGCAGGCGCCGAACCGCAACCATCAAGCCGGCATCCAGATCGCCCGTCGTTTCCGTCCCGGACCGCAGCTCGCCGGCCGCGTCGAGCGCCCCGCGGGCGTCCGAGCCGGCGAACCCCGAGGTCGCCGAGCCACGCACCAGTTTCAGCGTGGTCCCTACGACCACGTATTCCCCCAGCGATTGCAGCAAAGTCGCGCCAATAGTCGAGGTGGTAAGGGCGCGCACACTGCGCCGCACTTCTTGTCGGCCCGGGAAGCCCGATACTGCAGGCTCAACCGGCCCGGCGGCAAAGCTCCCAACGCGATAGTAGGCAAAACCGAGCGGCGGGGGCGAAATGGCCGCTAATCTGCCCGTCTGGCGCCCGGCTTGGCCCGCTGGCGTGTCTTCGGGCGGAAGCGCCTCCCAAGGCCCCGCGTCCAGTACGAGGCTGGCGTAGGCTCCGGTAGCGAGCCCGGCCGGGTTCCAATAGACTGCTGAGGCGTCGTCCGCAACACCCACGAAGGCCCCTGCCATCCCTGAAGCCCTTGCCCCCAACGGGGACTGGGCTTCGGCCCACTGGACAGCTCCGACGGACACGATTGCCGTCAGAATTGCGGGCTTGATTATATTTGACAACATGAAATATTATTTTTGATTACGCAAAACAACGCTAGCTACGGAAGGGTCTGAAGCGAAAGTCCATCGTATTCAGCAGTTTGAAAGGCTGTCAAGGAAACCAATGCGCGCCGATTCTCGTATGAATCTGCAAAGGAACCTGTAGATGCGCCGCGTTTCGGGTGTGCTTCTGCACCCTCGCGCCACCATGGCGGAGGTCGTGCGCCACCCTGCGTTGATTACGACCTGGATCGTCGTACTCTTGGTCGTAGCGGTCTGCGGCGCATCGCTTCTCACGACACGAGTCGGACAGCAGGCGCTCGTGGATGAGCGTGTGCGCGTCATCGAAGCGCTTGGCGGGCGCGTGGACGATGCGGCGTACGGGGCGTTGCGGGCGAATCCGCCGGTGCTGATGTATTTGACGAGCGGCGGGCGCCTGCTGTTGACGCCGCCGGTCACGGTGCTGGTGGCGCTGGGCCTGGTGGCGCTGGCGGCGCTCGACCGGGCCCGGATTCGGTACGCGGTGGCCCTGGCGATTGCGGTGCATGCGAGCGTCGTGCTCGCGGTGCAGCAAGTGGTGGCGACCCCCCTCCACTACGTGCGCGAGTCGCTGACCAGCCCGACGAACCTCGCGGGCCTGCTGCCGATGCTCGAAGAAGGCAGCTGGCCGGCGCGTCTGCTCGGCTCGGTGGATCTGTTCGGACTCTGGTGGATGTGGGTCGTGTCCATCGGCGTGGCGGCCGCCACCGGCCTGCCGGCGCGACGGTATCTCTGGCGGCTGTTGCTCGTGTACGTCGGCATCGCGGCGATTGTCGCGACCGTCTTTGCGGTCATGGGTTCGGGCATTTCATGATCTGGTGATTTTGCTGCCAGGAGACTGTGGTGGAGGGTAGATCGGTGTTTCGCAGGAAATGGGTCCTCGTCGTTATCGCGCTCCTGGTCATTGGCGGCGGCGCCAGCGCGTTCTTCGCCCGGAGGGGCGACACCGGCGTGAGCGTCACGGCCGAGAACATCCAGAAGCGCGATCTCGAAGCGATCGTGTCGGCCTCCGGCAAGATCGATCCAAAGAAGACGGTCAACATCAGCGCGCAGTCGATGGGCCGGGTCACGCAGCTGGCGGTGCGGGAAGGCGACCGGGTGAAGGCGGGCCAGTTCCTGCTGCAGATCGACCCGGTCAACGCCGAGGCGGCGGTCCGCCGCGACGAGGCGTCGGTGCAGGGCGCCGTCACCGGGCTGGAGCAGTCCAAGGCGTCGCTGCAGAGCGCGCGCGCCAGCCTGGAGAGCGCGCGGCAGGCGCTCAGGCGCCAGAAGGAGCTGTCGGAGGCCGGGCTGACCACGCGCGAATCGCTGGAACGGGCGCAGACCGACGTCGAGATCCGCGAAAGCGATCTGAAGGCGCGCGAACAGGAGATCAAGAACCGCGAGACGATGCTCAACCAGCAGCAGGCCGGGCTGGCCAGCAGCCGGCACACGCTGCGGCAGGTGCGCTTCGAGGCGCCGTTTGACGGCATCGTGACCCGCCGCAACATCGAAGAGGGCGAAAACGTCATGGTCGGCACGATGAACAACGCCGGCACGGTGCTGCTCACCGTCGCCGACATGTCGGTGATCGAGGCCGAGGTCGAGGTCGACGAAACCGACATCCCGTTCGTGCAGCTGGCGCAGCCGGCGAAGGTCACCATCGACGCGATCCCCGACCAGGAATTCACCGGCAAGGTCACCGAAATCGGCAACAGCCCGATCCAGACGGCCGGCACGGGCACCACGCGCACGGCGACCAACTTCAAGGTCGTGATCACGATCGACGGCCAGATCCCGGACGTGCGCCCCGGCTTCACCTGCACGGCCGAGATCACGACGGCGACGCGCCAGGCGGCGGTGTCGGTGCCGATCCAGTCGCTGACGGTACGCGAGCTGCTCTACGACGCGCAGGGCAACGTGGTGAACGAGCCGCGCCCGCCGAAGCCGCGGTTCCAGTTCGGGCCGGCGCCGGCGGCGACGCCGACGCCGGCCTCCGCGGAGCTCAAGCCCGGGCAGAACCGCGAAGAGGTCGAAGGGGTGTTCGTGATCAGGGACGGGAAGGCGACGTTCACCAAGGTCAAGCTCGGCATCGCCGGCGAGCGCTACCTCGAGGTGCTGGCGGGGCTGAAGGAAGGCGACCGGGTGATCACCGGGCCGTTCGATTCGGTCCGCAGCTTGTACGAAGGCGATTTGGTGAAGACCGCGGCCGCAACCCCGGCCCGCACGCCGTAAGCCGAAAGCCGAAAGCTGACATGGCACAGCTCTTCGAATCGGTCCTGCTGGCGCTGGCGTCGATCTGGGCCAACAAGCTCCGGTCGCTGCTGACGCTGCTCGGCAACATCGTCGCCGTGTCGTCGATCATCACGGTGGTCGCGCTGATCACCGGCGTGAACGAGGCGGTGACCGATGCGATCGTCTCGGACCTCGGCGCCGATTCGTTCACCGTGCAGCGGACGGGCATCACGCAGAATGAAGACGATTTCGAGCGGATGCGCAACAACCCGCTGGTGACGATCCGGGACGCGCAGGCGATCAAACGCTTCGGCGAAGCCATCGGGTCGGTGATGGCACAGGCGCAGACCTCGACGCGGGTGGCCTACCGCGACGAAGAGCTCGAGTCGGTGCAGGTCCAGGGCGTGAGCGAGGAGTACCTCGACTTCACGACCTTCGACGCCGAGCGCGGGCGCATGGTGACGCCGACGGAAATCTCGCGCAAGCGCCCGGTGACGCTCGTCGGCTGGCAGATCGCCAATCGCCTGTTCGGCGCCGCCGATCCGCTCGACAAGCAGATCCGCATCGCCGGCGTGCCCTTCACGATCGTCGGCGTCAGCAAGAAGAAGGGCGCGGCGTTCGGCCAGTCGCTCGACGAGTTCGTGGTGATTCCGCTCGGGTCGTATCAGAAGCTGTTCGGCGCGCGGCAGTCGCTCCAGCTGATGATCAAGCCGCGCAACGAACAGCTCGTGGATCTCGCCAAGGACGAGACGCGCGTCGCCTTGCGGATCGATCGCGGCCTCAAGCCGGCCGAAGCCGACAACTTCGGCATCGTCGCCTCCGACTCGGTGCTCGACATCTTCCAGCAGGCGACGGCGGGCATCGCCGTGCTGCTGGTGGGGATCGTCGGCCTGTCGCTGCTGGTCGGCGGCATCGTGATCATGAACATCATGCTGATGGTGGTGAGCGAGCGCACGCGCGAGATCGGGCTGCGCAAGGCGCTCGGCGCCAAGCGGCGCGACATCATGTCGCAGGTGCTGACCGAGTCGATCACGCTGTCGATCGTCGGCGGCATCGTCGGCATCGGGCTCGGGGCGCTGTTCTCGACCATCATCTCGACGTTCACGCCGGTGCCGTCCGCGGTCGAGATGTGGTCGGTGGCGCTCGGCGTGACGATCACGGCCCTGGTCGGCCTGGTGTTCGGCTACTATCCGGCGCGCCGCGCGGCGCTGCTGGACCCGATCGAAGCGCTGCGCCGGGAATAAGCCGTGTCTGCCTTCACCAAACAACTGGCGCTGTTCCGCGAGACCGCCGAGATGGCGATGGGCACGCTGCGCGGCAACAAGATGCGCTCGGCGCTGACCGTGCTCGGCGTCGTGATCGGCGTCACCTCGATCGTCGGCATGACGTCGCTGATCCGCGGCTTCGACACCTCGCTGCGCGATTCGATCAACTCGCTCGGCCCGAACACGATCTTCGTCCAGCGCTTCGGCGGGCTCAGCCTGTCCTCCGGCGCCTCGTTCCAGTCGCTGATGCGCCGGCCCACGCTCACCGTGGACGACATGAGGGCGGTCGAAAAGCTGGCCACCACGGCGGGCATCGTCGACATCTGGCTCGGCGCGGGGCCGCCGCAGCCGTCGATGGAGCGGATGTTCTATCGCGGCGAGCGCACGCGGCCGGCGCCGATCATGGGCACCACGGAGAAGTACGTCGAGGTCAACTTCGCCAAGATGTTCGCCGGGCGGTCCTTCACGGAACAGGAAGTGCTGCGCAACCGCGCGGTGGCGGTGATCGGATTCGGGCCGTACCAGGCGCTGTTCGAGAAGCGCGGCATCGACCCGATCGGCAAGCACGTCCGGATCGGCGCGATTGAGTACACGGTGCTCGGCGTGATCGACAAGCGCCCCGCCGCCGGCGGCTTCAGCCTGGGGCAGGACGACTTCGCGATCATCCCGTACGGCACGTATCGCAAGCAGTTCGGCAACGAGCGGGTGCGGCGCGGCCCGTTCGGCGGCATGCCCGCAATGATCGTGATCGTGCCGCGCGAAGGCATCGCCCGCGCCGACACGATCCGCGAGGTCGAGACGATCATGCGCATCCGGCACGGGCTCACGCTCGACCAGCCCAACGACTTCGACCTGGTCACCTCCGACGCGATCCTCGCGGTGTGGGACCAGATCTCGGCGGCGATCCTGCTGTCGCTGGTCGTGATCTCGTCGATCGCGCTGATGGTCGGCGGCATCGGCGTGATGGCGATCATGACCATTTCGGTCACCGAGCGGACCCGCGAAATCGGCGTGCGCAAGGCGATCGGCGCCCGGCGGCGCGAAATCCTCGTCCAGTTCCTGATCGAAGCGGCCGTACTGACCAGCGTCGGCGGGCTGCTCGGCGTGCTGGCCGGCAGCGGCATCGGCCTGCTGGTGAACCTGATCTCGGGCTTCCCGGTGTCGTTGCCGTGGTGGTCCTTCGCGCTCGGCCTGGGCTTCTCGGCCTCGATCGGCATCTTTTTCGGCATGCTGCCCGCCTGGCGCGCCTCGCGCCTCGATCCGATCGAAGCGCTCCGATACGAGTAACGGACGGGCTCGGGGCTCCGGGCTCGGGGCTCGGGGCTCGGGGCTCCGGGCTCCGGAACCCTTCCGATTTGTGCTTTCATTTCGGATCCCGGAGCCCGGCGCCCGGATCCCGATCTAAGATGCGCCTAGACGGGCGTGTGCGCCGCCCGGGAGGTTCCCGCCTATGAAGGTCTACGACGCTGCCGGCATCCGCAACGTGGCTGTAGTGGGGCACGGCGGTTCTGGAAAGACCCAGCTGGTGTCCGCGCTGCTGTTCGATGCCGGGATGGTCAACCGCCTCGGCAAAGTGGATGAAGGCAACACGGTCACCGATTACGACGACGAAGAGATCGCCCGCAAGCATACGCTCTCGGCCAGCCTCGCCTACGCCGAGTGGAACAAGACCAAAATCAACCTGATCGACGCGCCGGGGTTCGGCAATTTCTTTGCCGACGCCCGCGCCGCCATGCGCGTGGTCGAGTGCGCGCTGGTGGTCGTCGACGGCGTCGCCGGCGTCGAGGTCCAGACCGAAAAGGCCTGGGCCGCCGCCGACGAGCTCGGCTTGCCGCGCCTGGTCGTGGTCAGCCGCCTCGACCGCGACCGCTCGTCGCTCGAGCGCACGCTCGAATCGCTGCGGCAGACCTGCGGCCGCGCGGTGATCCCCATCCAGCTGCCGATCGGCGAGGAGAAGAACTTCACCGGCGTCGTCGACCTGGTCGCGATGAAAGCGTACACGTTCGCGGCCGACGGCTCGGGCAAGATGACCGAGGGCGCCGTGCCGGCGGGCATGGCCGACGCGGTCACCGCCGCGCGCGAGGCGCTGATCGAGATGGTCGCCGAGGCGGACGAGCCGCTGATGGAGAAATTCTTCGAGGCCGGCACGCTGACGCAGGACGAGCTGCTGACCGGCCTGGCCACCGCGACGCGGGCCGCCAAGGTCTTCCCGTTGCTGTGCACGTCGGGGCTGAAGAACATCGGCGCGCAGCCGCTGATGGACGCGCTGCTGGCCTACGTGCCCTCCCCCGCCGATCGGCCGTTCGTCGCGCTCGCCAACGGCGACACGGTGACACGGTCGGCGGATGAGAAGACGCCCTACGCGGCATTCGTGTGGAAGACCGTGGCGGATCAGTTCGCCGGGCGGATCACGATGTTCCGCGTCTACCAGGGCACGCTGAAGGCCGACTCCACGGTGACCAACGCGACGCAGGGAACGCCCGAGCGGCTGGGCCACCTGATCGTCATGCAGGGCAAGACCGCGACCAACGTGCCGGAAATCAAGGCCGGCGACCTCGGCGCGGTCGCCAAGCTGAAGGACACCCGGACCAACGACACCATCGCCGACAAGGGCGCGGGCCTCACCTTCGCGCCGATCGCGTTCCCCGAGCCCGTGCTCTCATACGCGATCGAGCCGAAGAGCCGCGGCGATGAAGACAAGATCAGCACCGCAATGCATCGTCTCGAAGAGGAAGACGGCACCATCCACTACCAGCGCGATCCGCAGACCCACGAGCTGCTGCTCGCCGGGCAGGGCCAGCTCCACATCGAGGTCACGGTCGCAAAACTCAAGCGGCGGTTCGGCGTCGAGGTGCTCCTCAAGCCGCCGCGCATTCCCTACCGCGAGACCATCACGTCGAAGGTCGAGGCGCACGGCCGCCACAAGAAGCAGACGGGCGGACACGGGCAGTTCGGCGACTGCAAGATCCGGATGGAGCCGCTGCCGCGCGGCAGCGACTTCGAGTTCGTGATCGAGATCTTCGGCGGATCGATCCCGCGCCAGTTCATCCCGGCGGTCGAGAAGGGCATCCAGGAGTCGCGGCTGCGCGGCTACCTCGCGGGTTACCCGGTGGTCGACTTCCGCGTCGTGCTCTACGATGGCTCGTATCACGACGTCGATTCGAACGAGCTGTCGTTCAAGACCGCGGGCTGGCTCGCGTTCAAGGACGGCATGTCGAAGGCACACCCGACGCTGCTCGAGCCGATCATGAACGTCGAGGTCTACGCCCCCGGCGACTTCGCCGGCGACCTGATGGGCGACCTCAACGGCCGGCGCGGCCGCATTTCCGGCATGGAGGCGCGCGGCCAGATGACGGTGATCAAGGCGCAGGTGCCGATGTCGGAAATGCTGACCTACGAGCAGCACCTCACGTCGGTCACGGGCGGCCGCGGGTCGTACCAGATGGAGTACTCGCACTACGACGAGGTGCCGGCCCACCTGCAGCAGAAGATCGTGGCGACGGCGAAGGCCGAGCGCGGACAGGTCGCCGAGGAGCCGGCCTAAAGAAGGCAGAAGGCAGAAGGCAGAACTACTTCTCGGCGCGGGTGATCGACACGCCGAGGTCGGCGATCAGGCCGTCGTCGAGGCCGTAGATCCACCCGTGCAGGGCCAGGGCCTGGCCGCGCTTCCACGCGTCCTGCACGATAGTGCTGCGGGAGATGTTCCGCACCTGCTCGATCACGTTCAGCTCGCACAACCGGTGAATGCGGGCCTGATCGTCGGGCAGCCCGGCCAGCTCCGCGCGGTACGACCGCTGCACGTCCTGCACGTGCCGGAGCCAGTTGTCGATCAGCCCGTGTGCCGTGCCGTCCATCGCGGCGCGGATGCCGCCGCAGCCGTAGTGGCCGCACACGATCACGTGGCGGACCTGCAGCAGGTCGACCGCGAACTGCAGCACCGACAGGCAGTTCACGTCCGTGTGCACGACGAGGTTGGCGACGTTGCGGTGGACGAAGAGCTCGCCGGGGTCGAGGCCGACGATCTCGTTGGCCGGCACCCGGCTGTCGGAACAGCCGATCCACAGGAAGGCCGGGGCCTGCTGCGCGCTCAGCCGCGTGAAGAAGGTCGGGTCCCGCTTCACGCGCTCGGCGGCCCACGCGCGGTTGTTGCTCAGGAGCTGCAGCTGTTCATCCATGTCAATGCCGCCGAACTCAGCGCGCAGGTTCATTCTGCCTTCTGCCTTCTGCCTTCTGCCTTCTGCCTTCTGCCTTCTGCCTGCTCACTCCTCACTGCGGGATCCACACGTGCTGGCCGATGCCGCAGAGATCCTCGAAGCCGAGCGATCGATAGACGCCCACGCCCAGCGCCGACGCATGCAGGATGGCGATGCGATAGCCGAGGTGACGGGCCTCGTCCATCGCGCGCCGCGTGACGAGCGCGCCAAAGCCGCGGCGCCGGAACCCGGGCCGGGTCGAGACGTCGTAGATGCCGGCGACGCCGCCGCCGAGGAAGAGCGAGCAGGTGGCCACGGGCGTGCCGGCCTCCCGCGCGATGAAGTGGCGGAACGGCGAGGGCGGTTCGAGGCCGATCGTCAGCGCCAGTTCCTCGAACGCATCGCCGAAGTCCGGCGACGCGCCGAACGCCGAGCAGAGGACGCCGCACCAGGACCGCAACGTGCCGGGATCGGTGACCGCCTCGACGGTGGCGGCGCCGCGCGCTCCCTACGCCGGCGCCATCGCCGCCAGGTCGGCCGCCATGCCGCGCGCCGGCTCGAGAAAGAAGCCCCGGGCCTCGAGGCGGCGATCGAGGTCGGCGGGGTGGCTGGACGGCCCGGTCCACCAGAGCAGCGGCACGCCGCGCGCGCGGGCCGTCGCCATGCGGTGGTCGATCCGCTCGTCGATGCGGTCCGGCACCCGCGCGCGCAGCACGCTGTTGAAGAGGGGGAACGGCAGGTCCGACAGGGTCCAAAGAAACTCGGGCTCGTCGTGGACGTCGGCGCGGGGCCACGCCGACAACTGCGGGAAGAAGGCAAAAAGATTGGCCTCGATGGCATGCACCATCGAGGCCTGAGAGGTGTCGACGAGGATGTCTGACATAGGGGTCCGACCCCTTCCAGACTATGCCAAGCGGTTCGTCGGGGACAGACCCCCTTAGCTGCCGCCGGCCTTCCGCGGCGTCGAGGTCTGCTTCGAGGCGCCCCGCGCCGGCTTCCCGGCGCGGCTCTTGGCGCCGCCGCCGCCCTTGCCCTTCTGGCCGCCGCCGCGAATGCTCTTGGCCGCCGCCTTGAGGCGTTCGCCCACGCTCTTCTGCGACTTCGGCTGCTCGCCGCTGCCGGCGGCTTCTTCCGCCGCCTTCTTCTCGGCCTCGGCCTTCTTCGGATCGAACTCGCTGCCGACGAGCTCGATCTGCGCCACTTCCGCGGCGTCGCCGCGGCGGTGGCCCAGCTTGAGGATCCGGGTGTAGCCGCCCGGGCGCTCCATGAACCGCGGTGCCAGCTCGTCGAACAGCTTGGTGACCACGTCCTCGTTGAGGACGTCGCGCATCACCAGCCGGCGCGCCGAGAGCGAGACGCCCTTCGGATCGTTGGCCTTGACGCCGCGCTTGGCGATGGTGATGAGCCGCTCGACATACGGCCGCAGCTCCTTGGCCTTCGGCACCGTGGTCTCAATCGACTCGTGCGCCAGCAGCGCCTCGGCCTGGTTGCGGAGCAACGCCGTGCGATGCGACGAGGTGCGCCCGAGTTTCCGATGTGCATTTCGATGACGCATGGCTGCTTATTCCGCCGCCGCGGGCTGGTCGAGCTTCATGCCGAGGCTCAGCCCCATCGACGTGAGGATCTCCTTGATCTCGTTGAGCGACTTGCGCCCGAAGTTCTTGGTCTTGAGCATCTCGGTCTCGGTCTTGCCCACCAGCTCGCGGATGGTCCGGATGTTCGCGTTCTTCAGGCAGTTGTAGGACCGCACCGACAATTCGAGCTCTTCGACGCTCTTGTCGAGGTGCTCGTTGGTCACGCCCGCGCGCGGCACTTCGGCGCCGGCCTCGGCGGCCTCGTCGTCGGCCTCGTCCAGGCTGACGAAGATGTTCAGGTGGTCGCGGATCAGCTTGGCCGAGAGCGACACCGCGTCGCGCGGCGTCACCGAGCCGTTGGTCCAGACCTCGAGCGTGAGCTTGTCGTAGTCGGTGGTCTGGCCGATGCGCGCGCCCTCGACGAGGTAGTTGACCCTCTTCACCGGCGAGTGCACCGAGTCGATCGGGATCCAGCCGATGCCGAGGTCCTCGTCGAAGTTGCGGTCGGCCGAGACGTAGCCGCGGCCGCGCTTGACGCGCAGCTGCATGTGGAGCTTGCCGCCCTCGGCGATGGTGGCGATGTGCGCGTCCGGCTCGAGGATCTCGACGTCGGCGTCGGCCTCGATGTCGGAGGCGCGCACCGGGCCGGGCTTGTCCTTGCGCAGCGTCAGCGTCTTGGTGTGGTCGACGTGGCACGTGAGCGGCAGCTGCTTGAGGTTGAGGATGATGTCGGTGGCATCCTCGACCACGCCCTTGATCGGCGAGAACTCGTGCAGCACGCCGTCGATCTGCACGGCGGTGATCGCCGCGCCCTCGATCGACGACAGCAGCACGCGCCGCAGGGCGTTGCCGATGGTCGTGCCGAACCCGCGCTCGAACGGCTGGGCGTAGAACCGCCCGAAGCGATCCGTCAGGGTCTCGCGCTCGAAATCCAGCCGCTTGGGCCGCTGAAAACCTTTCCACAACATATGATCTCTTCCTCTCGCTACGGGCCGGCAGACCGGCCTCCAGACCTGTTTGTTATGTCGCCCGCCTCACGCCACAGGCCTGAAAAGCTGCGGGCGGGCGACCTGCGATGCTGCCTTCGGCCTTCGGCCTTCAGCCTTCAGCAAGAACCTGAAGGCCGACGGCTGAAGGCTGAAGGCAGCGGTTTACTTGCTGTACAACTCGACGATCAGCTGCTCCTGCACGGGCAGGTTGATCTGCTCGCGCGTCGGCATGCTCACGACCTTGCCGCCCAGCTCGCCCTCGAGCGAGAGCCATTCCGGAATGCCGCGGCCCTTCACCTCTTCGGTGGCGTGGAGGATGGTGGGGTTCTGGCGGCTGGTCTCGCGGACCACCACCGTGTCGCCCGACTTGAGCGAGTACGACGGCACGTCGACCTTCTTGCCGTTGACCAGGAAGTGCCCGTGGCGCACCAGCTGGCGCGCCTGCGGCCGCGACGTGGCGAGGCCCATGCGGTAGACGGCGTTGTCGAGGCGGCGCTCCAGCAGTTGCAGCAGCGTCTCGCCGGTGATGCCGCGCGTGCGCTCGGCCTGCTCGAAGTAGCGGCGGAACTGGTCCTCGAGCACGCCGTAGATGCGCTTGACCTTCTGCTTCTCGCGCAGCTGCACGCCGTAGCCCACCATCTTCGCCTTGCGCAGGCGTCCGTGCTGGCCGGGCGGCATGTTGCGCTTTTCGATCGCGCACTTCTCGGTGTAGCAGCGCTCGCCCTTGAGGAACAGCTTCATTCCTTCGCGGCGGCACAGGCGGCAAACGGGTCCGTTGTATCGAGCCATAGTTCCTATCTCAGATCGCAGATGTCGGATTGCAGATTGTCATCACACGCGGCGGCGCTTCGGCGGCCGGCAGCCGTTGTGCGGAATCGGCGTCACGTCGCGGATCGACCGCACCTCGAGCCCCGCGGTCTGCAGCGCGCGGATCGCGGACTCGCGGCCGGAGCCGGGCCCCTTCACCAGCACGTCGCACGAGCGCATGCCGAACGCCTTCGCAGCGTTGGTTGCGTTCAGCGCCGCCTGGGTCGCGGCGAACGGCGTGCCCTTGCGCGATCCCTTGAAGCCGATCGCGCCGGCGCTCGACCACGACACCACCGCGCCCTCGGCGTCGGTGATCGTGATCAGCGTGTTGTTGAACGACGCCTGCACGTGCACGAAGCCGTGGTGGACGATGCGCTTCTCGCCGCGCTTCTTGAACGCCTTCTTCTTCTTCTTGGTCGGCGCTTCCGCGCCGGTGCCGCCGGGAGTCTCTGCTTTGGCCATAGTCCGTTACACCGTCTTCTTCTTCGCCACGGCGCCCTTGCGCGGGCCCTTCCGCGTGCGCGCGTTGGTCTTGGTCCGCTGGCCGCGCACCGGCAGGTTGCGGCGGTGACGCCCGCCGCGATAGCTGCCGATCTCGATCAGCCGCTTGATGTTCATGGAGATCTCCTTGCGGAGATCGCCTTCCACGCCGCCCTGCTCTTCCAGGACGCGCGTGATCTTGCGGACGTCGTCCTCGGTGAGGTCCTTGACCCGGACGGAGGGGTCGACGCCCGCCGCCGACAGCACGACGTTCGAGCGGTGACGGCCGATGCCGAAGATATACGTGAGCCCGATCTCGATGCGCTTGGTGCGCGGGAGATCGACACCTGATATACGCGCCATGTCTTATCCTTGCCGCTGCTTGTGCTTCTGGTTCGTGCAGATCACCCGGACCACCCCACGGCGGCGGACAACCTTGCACTTGTCGCAAATCTTCTTCACCGACGCTCTGACTTTCATGTCGTGCTCCACGGCGCCCCCAAAAGGGGCGCCCTACAAACTCCCGGCGCCCCTAAAGGGGCGCCCTACAGCTTCTCGACGATACGGCCCCGTGAAGGGTCGTTCGCCATCAGCGCCACGCGCACGCGATCGCCGACCACGATCCGGACGTAGTTGCGGCCCACCGGGCTGGCCAGGTGCGCCGTCACGACGTGCCGTCCTGCCAACTCGACCCGTACCAGCTGGCTCGGGAGCAGTTCCCTCACCACGCCGTCGGCGGTCCTATCCGGCGGCGGTTGCGGCGCGTCCATCGACGTCGGCGGCCACATCCGGGAGCGTCAGCACCCGGCACCCGTCCCCGGTCACCACCACCGTGTGCTCGAAGTGCGCGGACAGGCCCTTGTCTTTCGTGACCGCCGTCCACCCGTCCCCCAGCACCTTCACCGCCGGCTTGCCGGCGTTGACCATCGGCTCGATCGCGAGCGTCATGCCTTCCGCCAGCCGGGGGCCGCGCCCCGCCGTGCCGTAGTTCGGGATCTGCGGCTCCTCGTGGAGCGCCGTCCCGATGCCGTGGCCCACGAACTCGCGGACCACCGAAAACCCCTGGGCCTCGACGAACGACTGCACTGCGGCCCCGATGTCCGACACCCGCGCGCCGGCCCGCACCGTGGCCACCGCGCGATCGAGCGCCTCCTTGGTGACCTGCAACAGCCGCTCGGCTTCCGCCGTCACGCGGCCGACCGGCACCGTCACCGCCGAATCGCCGTAGAACCCGTCGAGCTTGGCACCCATGTCGATCGAGATGATGTCGCCCTCGACCAGCTCGCGCCCCGACGGAATCCCGTGCACCACCTGCTCGTTCACCGACGCGCAAATCGTCGCCGGGTAGCCGTGGTAGCCCTTGAACGCCGGCTCGGCGCCCGCTTCGCGCAGCCGCTGCTCGGCCAGGGCGTCCAGCTGCGCGGTGGTGACGCCCGGCTTCACCACGGCGACCAGTTCCCGCAGCACCCGCGCCACCAGCGCGTTGACGCGCGCCAGCTTCTCGATTTCCGATGCCGAACGGCAGACGATCACGCCTGCAACCCCATGTTCTTCTTCGCCAACGATCGCAGCTGTCCCGGCGGCTGGCCCAGCGCCGAGGCCACCGCCGACACCAGCGCTTCGCGCACCTGCACGGGCGACTGCAGCCCGTCGATCGCCCGAAACGTCGGCCGCGCGCTGTAGTACTCGATCATCGGGCGCGTATCGCGCCAGTAGATCTTCAGCCGCTCGCGGACCACGTCTTCCGAATCGTCCGATCGCGCCACCCACTTCGGCCCCACCGCCCGGCAGCGCTCGGTGTTCTGGCACAGCGGCGGCAACATATTCGGCAGGTGCTCGAACGCATCGGCGTTCGCCCCGCAGTCGTCGCACACCCGCCGCCCCCGCACGCGCCGGACCAGCTCTTCGTCCGGCACCTGGATCTCGACGCAAATCACCGGCCCGCGCGCCGCCGTAATCTCGTCCAGCGCGTTGGCCTGCGCCGCCGTGCGCGGGAACCCGTCGAGGACGAAGCCCGCCGCCGCATCCGGCCGCATCAACCGCTCGCGGACGATGCCGATCATCAGGTCGTCGCCGACCAGCTCGCCGCGTTCCATCACGACCCTGACCTTCTCGCCCAGGTCGGTGCCGCCGTGCACCGCCTCCCGCAGGATGTCGCCGGTCGACACCTTCGGGATCCCGTGCTCCCGCGCGAACCGTTCCGCCTGCGTGCCCTTGCCCGCGCCGGGCGGGCCAAGCATCACCAGGTTGAGCGCCACGTCAGCCGCGCCGCCCGCGGATCCGGGTCTTCTTCATGAACCCGTCGTAGTGCCGCATGATCAGCTGCGACTCGACCTGGTTGACGGTGTCCATCGCGACGCCGACCACGATCAGGAGCGACGTGCCGCCGAAGAAGAACTGCACGTTGAGGCCCTGCGTGACGAACCGCGGCAACGCCGCGTCGAGCGACTCGCCGATGAACGGAATCGGCGCCACCTTGAAGCCCGTCAGCAGGAACTCCGGCAGGATGGCGACCAGCGCCAGGTAGACCGCGCCGACCAGCGTGATGCGCGCCAGGATCGTGTCGATGTACTCCGCGGTCCGCTTGCCGGGACGGATGCCCGGGATGAAGCCCCCGTACTTCCGCATGTTCTCCGACACGTCATCGGGATTGAAGATGATGGCCGTGTAGAAGTAGGCAAAGAAGATGATGCCCAGCACGTAGAGCAGGTTGTAGAGCGGCATGCCGTAGCCGATTTGCCGCACGGCCGCGTCCATCCACCCGCCAGGCGTGAACATGCCCGACAGCGTCGCCGGGAACGTCAGGATCGAGCTGGCGAAGATCACCGGGATCACGCCGCCGGTGTTCACCTTCAGCGGGATGTGCGTGCTCGACCCGCCGTACTGCCGCCGCCCGACCACCCGCTTGGCGTACTGGACGGTGATCCGCCGGTGGCCGCGTTCCACGTAGATGATCGCCGCAATCACGCCGACCATGACCACGACCAGCAGTGCCATGGTCAGCAGGCCGATCTGCCCGGTGCGCAACTGGTCGACGGTCGCAATCACTGCCCGCGGGAAGTTGACGACGATGCCGGCGAAGATGATGAGCGACATGCCGTTGCCGATGCCGCGCTCGGTGATCTGCTCGCCCAGCCACATGATGAACATGGTGCCGGTCGTGAGCGTCAGCACGCACAGCAGCCGGAAGCCCCAGCCCGGCTCGTAGACCAGCGGCAGGCCGCCGGCGATCTGCGTCTGCCGCTCGAGGTAGATCGCGATGCCCAGCGACTGCACCATCGCGAGCATCAGGGTCAGGTAGCGCGTGTACTGCGTGATCTTGCGCCGGCCCAGCTCGCCTTCCTTCGACAGCCGCTCGAGGTACGGCCAGACGACCGTGAGCAACTGCAGGATGATCGACGAACTGATGTACGGCATCACGCCCAGCGCGAAGATCGTGATCCGCGACAGGCTGCCGCCGGTGAACATGTCGTAGAGCCCGAACATCGTGTTCTGCGCCTGCTCGGCGAGAATGCGCAGGGCTTCCGAGTTCACCCCGGGCGTCGGGATGTGGTTGCCCACGCGATACACCGCGAGCATCCCGAGCGTGAACAGCACTCGGTTGCGGAGGTCGGCGACGGCGAACAGGTTCTTCAGGGTATCGAGCACAAAAGCGCCTCAGTTAGCTGCTGACTGCTTCGGCCTTACCATCCGGAATGGCCTCAACCGTGCCACCCGCGGCCGCCACCTTCTCGGCGGCCTTGCCGCTGAACTTGTGCGCGCGCACGGTGAGCGCCTTGGTCAGCTCGCCGCGCGCCAGGATCTTCACCAGCGACGTGCGGCTGCTGACCAGACCGTGCTCGCGCAGCGACTCGACGGTGACCGTCGCGCCCGTGTCGAACACTTTCTCAAGCTGATCGAGGTTGACCACGTCGTACTCGGTGCGGAAGATGTTCGTGAAGCCGCGCTTCGGCACGCGGCGGTGGAGCGGCATCTGGCCGCCCTCGAAGCCGCGCTTGAAGTGATAGCCCGAGCGCGACTGCGCGCCCTTGTGGCCGCGTCCCGACGTCTTGCCGAGGCCCGACCCCGGGCCGCGCCCGACGCGCTTCTTCTTGAACTTCGACCGGTCGGCCGGCTTTAGCTTGTCTAAACCCATGTCTGCCTTCTGCCTTCTGCCTTCTGCCTTCTGCCTTCGGGACCTTCGACCTTCAGAACCGCTGAAGGCTGATGGCCGAAGGCTGATGGCGGCATGTTCTATTCCGCCACCGTCACGAGGTGGCGGACCTTGAAGATCATCCCGCGCGTCTCCGGCGTGTCCGCCAGCGTCACCGAGTGATTGATCCGCCGCAGGCCGATGCTCTGCACCACCGTGGCCTGGTTCTTGTTGAAGCCAATCGGGCTCTTCGTGAGCGTGACCGTCACGCTCTTCGCCGCCGGCTTTGCCTGCTTCGCCTTCGCCATTGTTCTTTTTCCTGTGGCGACAAACCGCGAGGTCTGTCGGCCGACCTTACGCCGTGCGCCCGCCGGCGAGCTCCGCCGCGGTGTCCTTGCCGCGCAGCCGCATCAGCTTGCCCGGATCCTTGAGTTCCCGCAGCGCCGTGAACGCCGCCCGCACCACGTTGTGCGGGTTGGCCGACCCGAGCGACTTGGTGAGCACGTTGGTGACGCCCGCCGCTTCGACGACGGCGCGCACCGCGGCGCCGGCGATGATCCCGGTGCCATCCGGCGCCGGCTTGAGCAGCACCCGCCCGGCGCCGTAGCGCCCGACGATCGGGTGCGGCACCGTGGTGCCCTGCACCGGCACGCGAATCAGGTTCTTCTTCGCGGCCTCGATGCCCTTCTTGATCGCCGACGGCACTTCCTTGGCCTTGCCGACGCCGAAGCCGACCACGCCGTGGCTGTCGCCGACGACGACCAGGGCGCTGAAGCTCAGGTTCTTGCCGCCCTTGACCACCTTGGTCACCCGGTTGATGGAGACGACGGTGTCCTTGAGGTCGAGCTGCGCCGGATCGATCTTTTCGCGTGTCCGAATCATTGATGCCACCCGACTAGAATTCCAGGCCCGCGGAACGCGCGGCCTCGGCCACGGCGCGCACGCGCCCGTGGTACAGAAAGCCGTTGCGATCGAACACCACCTTGGTGATGCCCTTCTCCTTGAGCCGCTCCGCGATCGTCGTGCCGACCATCTCGGCGCCCTTGATGTTGCCGCCGGCCACGCCCTTGGCCATCTTGCCCTTCACCGTCGGCTCGACGGTCGACGCCGAGGCCAGCGTCTGGCCCGAGCGGTCGTCGATCACCTGCACATAGATGTGCGCGACGCTGCGGAACACGCTCAGGCGCGGCTTCTCCGCGCTGCCGGTCATGCGCTTGCGGATGCGGAACTTGATCCGATCGCGACGATCTTCCTTGGTCTTAATTTGCATAAATCACCAATCGCACGATGGCTACGCCCCCGTCTTTCCGGCCTTCTTCTTCAGCACTTCGCCGGTGTAGCGCACGCCCTTCTGCTGGTACGGATCCGGCTTGCGCAGCCGCCGCAGGTTGGCCGCCACCTGGCCGACCAGCTGGCGATTGACGCCGGTCACGGTGATGTGCGTCTGCTTGTCGATCGCGACGTCGATCCCGGTCGGGATGTCGAACACCACGGGATGCGAGTAGCCGAGCGCCAGCACGACCTGCTTGCCCTTCATCTCGGCGCGGTAGCCGACGCCGACGATGTCGAGCTCGCGCTTCCAGCCCTCGGTCACGCCGAGCACGGCGTTGTTGACCAGGCTGCGCGCGAGGCCGTGGAACTTGTCGAGCTCGCGGTCCTCCGCGGTCTTCCTGGTGACGAGGGCGCCGTCTTCCACCGCGGCGGTCACGCCCGGCGGCAGCGGCTGCTGCATCTGTCCCTTGGGGCCCTTGACGTCGACGGTGGTGCCCTCGACCTTGATGGTCACGCCCTTGGGGATGACGATGGGTTTCTTTCCAATTCGAGACATATTTATTCCATTTCAGATTTCAGATCTCAGATCTCAGATTGATCTGCGATCTCAGATCTGAGATCTGCAATCACCACACGTTACACAAGATCTCGCCGCCGACGCCGGCCTGCTGCGCGGCCCGGCCGGTCATCACCCCGCGCGACGTCGTCAGGATGCAGACGCCGAGCCCGCCGAGCACCGGCGGCACGGCATCGCGGCTGGCGTAGATGCGGCGGCCCGGGCGGCTGACCCGCTCGATCCCGGAGATCGCCTTCTCTCCGTTGGAGCCGTACTTCAGGAACATCCGCATCTGCTGGCGCGCGGCCTTCCCCGGACGCTCGGCCGGGGTCTCCACCATCTTGAAACCCGCAATGTAGCCCTCGTCCTGCAGGATCTTCGCGATCTCGGACTTCAGCTTCGACGCCGGCATCTCGACGCGCGCGTGGCGCGCCGTGACGGCGTTGCGGATCCGGGTCAGCATATCGGCAATCGGATCAGTCATTTCTCTTCTCGCTTACTTGGCTACCAACTGCTCTTGGTGACGCCCGCGACGTCGCCCGTGAGGGCCAGCTCGCGGAAACAGAGACGGCAGAGCGCGAACTTGCGCATATACGCGCGCGACCGGCCGCAGCGGCGGCAGCGATTGCGATGCCGCACCTTGAACTTCAGGGTCTTTCTCTCGCGTGCTTTCTTCGCGCTTGTCGCCACAGTTACTCCTGAAACAGTCCGCCTGCTAATTCGTCCGGAACGGCATGCCCATCAGCTGCAGCAGCTTGCGGGCCTCTTCGTCGGTCCTGGCGTTGGTCACCACGCTCACGTTCATACCGCGACCCTTGTCCGCCTTCAGGTAGTCGATCTCGACGAAGATCAGCTGGTCCTTCAGGCCGAGCGTGTAATTGCCGCGGCCGTCGAAGCCCTTCGGTGAGACGCCGCGGAAGTCGCGGACGCGCGGCAGGGCGATGCTCATCAGCCGATCGAGGAACTCGTACATCCGGTCGCCGCGCAGCGTCACCATGGCGCCGATCGGCATGCCCTGGCGCACCTTGAACTGCGCGATTGACTTCTTGGCGCGGCGCACGGCGGCCTTCTGGCCGGTAATCTTGCCGAGCTCGTCGGCGCCGGTGTCGACGACCTTGGCGTTCTGCGTCGCCTCGCCGAGGCCCATGTTGACCACCACCTTGGTGACCTTGGGCACGGCCATGATGTTGGTGTAGCCGAACGCCTTCTGGAGCGCGGGGACCACCTCGGCGCGGTACTTGTCCCGCAGCCGGATCGACTCCGGCTTGGGCTCCTTGCCGGTGCTCTTCGGCTCGGCGCCCTTGGCCTCGGCCCTGCCCTCGGCGCCCTTCGCGCCCTTGCCCTCGGCGCCCTTCGCGCCCTTGCCCTCGGCGCCCTTCGCGCTCTTGCCCTCGGTGCTCTTCGCCTTGCTCATTGGTCTACCACCGCGCCGCTCTTGCGGCCGATACGCACGCGCGTGCCATCGGGCAGCGTCTTGCTGCCGATGCGCGTCGCCTCGTTGGTCTCGGGATCCAGCAGCATCACGTTGCTGGCGTGGATCGCCGCCTCGCGCTCGACGATCCCGCCCTTGATGTTCTTCTGGGGGTTGGGCCGGGTGTGGCGCTTGATCAGGTTGACGCCCTCGACGATGACCCGGTTCTTCTCGGGCAGCACCGACAGTACGCGGCCCTTCTTGCCGCGGTCCTTGCCGGCGCGGACGATCACCTGGTCGTTCTTGCGAATCGACATTGCCATGGCCCTACAGCACCTCTGGAGCGAGCGAGATGATCTTCATGAATCGCCGCTCGCGCAGTTCGCGGGCGACCGGGCCGAACACGCGGGTCCCGATCGGCTCGCCCTGGTCGTTGATCAGCACGGCGGCGTTGCGGTCGAAGCGGATGTAGCTGCCGTCCTTGCGGCGCTGCTCCTTGCGCACGCGGACGACGACGGCCTTCACCACCTGGCCCTTCTTGATCTGGCCTTCCGGCGTCGCTTCCTTGACGTTGGCCGTGATGATGTCGCCGAGGTAGGCGTACCGCCCCGTGGAGCCGCCGATCGGGTTGATCACGGAGATCTTCCGCGCGCCCGAGTTGTCGGCGACGTCGAGGATCGATCGCATCTGAATCATGGCGTCGGTCTCCTATACCTGCGCCGCGCGTTCGACGATGCGCACCAGCGCCCATCGCTTGCGCTTGCTGAGCGGCCGCGCCTCGGCGATCACCACGGTGTCGCCGACCTTGGCGTCGTTGTTCTCGTCGTGCGCGACAAACGTCGACGTCCGCTTCTGGATCTTGCCGTAGACGCCGTGCTGCACGCGCCGTTCGGTCGAGACAACGACGCTCTTCTGCATCTTGTCGCTCACGACCACGCCCTGGACTTCCGCTTTGCCCGCCATCGCTACTTCGCCTTCTCTTTCAGAATCGTCAGGATGCGGGCGCGCTCGCGGCGCACCGACTTCATCTTGCCCGGGGCCTCGAGCTGGCCCATCGACTGCTGGATCCGCATGCGGAACAGCTGATCGTCGATCTCCTGCGTCTTGGCGCGCAGGCTCTCGACGTCCATGTCTCTCAGTTCAGCGGCCTTCATAACGCCGTCTCCTCAGCAAAACGCTTGGCGAACCGCACGTGGATCGGCAGCTTGGCGCCGGCGAGCTCGAACGCCCGGCGCGCCTCGGATTCCGGCACGCCGTTCATCTCGAACAGGATGCGGCCCGGCTTGATCACGCAGACCCAGCCCTCGGGCGCGCCCTTGCCCTTGCCCATGCGGGTTTCCTGCGGCTTCTTGGTGATCGGCTTGTCGGGGAACACCCGCACCCACACCTTGCCGCCGCGCTTGACGAAACGCGTCATCGCGACGCGCGCCGCCTCGATTTGCCGGTCGGTCAGCCAGCACGGCTCGAGCGCCTTCAGGCCGTAATCGCCGAACGACACGTCGGAGCCGCGCCACGCCTTGCCGCGCATGCGGCCGCGCTGCTGCTTCCGGTACTTGACCTTCTTCGGCATCAACATATCGATACTCGCTTCGCTCGCCGTCCGCCTTCAGCGATCAGCCGTCGGCCCTCAGCTCTCACCTAGCTCCTCGCCTCAGGACGGCCGCCGGCCGGACGGCGCGGGCCGCGATCCCGATCGCGGTCACGGGTGCCGCCGCCGAATTCCTCGTCCCGGCTGGTGCGCGGCGTCAGCCGCTCACCCTTGTAGAGCCACACCTTGACGCCGATCTTGCCGTAGGTGGTGTTGGCCTCGGCGAAGCCGTAGTCGATGTCGGCGCGCAGCGTCTGAAGCGGCAGCTGCCCGTGCAGGTACCACTCCGAGCGCGCGATTTCGGCGCCGTTGAGCCGGCCCGAGACGCGCACCTTGATGCCGCGGGCGCCGAAGCGCAGCGCCGATTCCACCGCCTTGCGCATCGCCCGGCGGAACGCGACGCGCTTTTCGAGCTGCATCGCCACCGACTCGCCGACCAGCTGCGCATCCAGTTCCGGCTTCTGGATCTCCTGGATGTTGATGAAGACCTCGCGGTTGGTCCGCTTCTGGATCTCCTGCTTCAGCTTGTCGACCTCCTGGCCCTTGCGCCCGATGATGATGCCGGGGCGCGAGGTGTGGATGTCGATCTTCAGCTTGTTGGCGGCGCGCTCGATCTCGATCTTGGCGACGCCCGCGTGCTGGAAGCGCTTCTTCAGGTCCTTCTTCAGATCGAGGTCCTCGTGCAGGAGGTTGGCGTAGTCCTTGGTCGCAAACCAGCGCGATTTCCAGGTCTTGTTGAACCCGAGACGGAACCCGTAAGGGTGAACTTTCTGGCCCACTGCGATCCCCTCTGACTAGGCGGACGCGGGCTGCGTCGCCCGTCCGCGCTTTGACTTCGCCGACTTCGCCGCCGCCGCCGAACCCTCGGCCGCGACCGCCTTGATCACCTGGGCCCGCTCCGTCACTTCGACGGTGAGGTGCGTGGTCCGCTTCACGATCCGGAACGCCCGGCCCATCGGCGCGGGGCGCACCCGCTTCTGCGACGGCCCGTTGTTGGCGTGGCACTTCGAGACGAAGAGCCGGGCCACGTCGCCGCCGAAGGCGTCCTGCTGCTGCGCGTTGGCCACCGCCGAGCGGAGGACCTTCGCGACGTCGCGCGCCACCGACTTGCGGCTGAACTGCAGCGCCGACAGCGCCAGGTTGACGTCCTTGCCGCGAATCAGATCCAGCACGAGCCCGGCCTTCTGGGCCGACGTGCGCACGTACTTTGCCGTTGCCTCTGCGCGGACCATGGCCTACGCCTTTCCTGCGGGGGCGGCGGGCGCGCCCGCGGTCGCCGCCGTCTTGTCCGCGCGGGCCGAGTGGCCCTTGAACTGACGCGTCGGCGAAAACTCGCCCAGCTTGTGGCCCACCATGTTCTCGGTCAGATACACGGGGACGAACTTCTTGCCGTTGTGCACCGCCAGCGTGTGCCCCACCATCTCGGGCACCACGGTCGAGCGGCGCGACCAGGTCTTGACGACCTTCTTCTCGTTCGCGCGGTTCATCGCCTCGACCTTCTCGAGGAGATGAGTGTCGACGAACGGACCTTTCTTCAGTGAGCGGCTCATGCGTTTTTGCCTTCTGCCTTCAGCCTTCTGCCTTCAACGCCTACTTGCTGCGGCGCTGGACGATAAACTTGTCGCTCGGCTGCGGCCGGCGCGTCTTGTAGCCCTTGGTCGGTACGCCCCAGGGCGTCACCGGGTGGCGGCCGCCCGAGGTCTTGCCTTCACCGCCCCCGAGCGGGTGGTCGACCGGGTTCATGGCCACGCCGCGCACGTGCGGGCGCTTGCCCAGCCAGCGGCTGCGGCCGGCCTTGCCGATCGAGACGTTCTCGTGGTCGATGTTGCCGACCTGCCCGATCGTGGCGAGGCAGTCCTGGTAGATCTTGCGGATTTCGCCCGACGGCATCTTGACCGAGACGTAGTCGCCTTCCTTGGCCACCACCTGCACGCCGGCGCCGGCGCTGCGCGCCATCTGGCCGCCCTTGCCGGGCTTGAGTTCGACGTTGTGGACCATCGTGCCCTGCGGGATGTTCTTCAGCGGCAGGCAGTTGCCCGTCAGGATGTCGACGTTGTCGCCGGCGATGATCGAGTCGCCGACCTTGAGCCCGACCGGCTGCAGGATGTAGCGCTTCTCGCCGTCGGCATAGGTGATCAGGGCGATGCGCGCCGAGCGGTTCGGGTCGTACTCGATCGTCGACACCTTGCCCGGAATGCCGGCCTTGTCGCGCTTGAAGTCGATGATGCGGTAGAGGCGCTTGTGCCCGCCGCCGCGCCACCACATGGTCTGCTCGCCGGTGCTGTTGCGGCCGCCCGACGTGTGCAGGTTCTCGGTGAGCGGGGCGTGCGGCTTGCTCGTCGTGATCTCGTCGAACACGAGGACCGTCATCTGGCGGCGGCCCGGCGTTGTCGGCTTGTATTTTCTGATAGGCATAAAAACCTTGCGGAGTAGTTATGAGTGCAGAGTTGAGAGTGCAGAACAAACTCTAAACTCCGAACTCTTAACTCTTAACTCCTAGGCGCCCTCCAGGAAGTCCGGGAGCTTTTCACCGGACTTCAGGGTTACGTATGCTTTCTTCCAGTCCGACCGGCGGCCGACGAAACGGCCCTGGCGCTTCAGCTTGCCGCGCGTGATCGAGGTGCGCACCTCCGCCACCTTGGCGCCAAGCAGCTTCTCGATCGCGCGCCGGATGTCGATCTTGTTGGCGTTCTTCGCCACTTCGAACACCACGATCCGGCCGTCGTCGCGCAGGACGGTGGTCTTTTCGGTGACGAGCGGACGGCGGATGACTTCGGTCAGTTTCATGATTACGCGCCGAGCGCCGCCTCCAGCTTTGCCACCGCCGCGGTCGTCAGCACCACCTGGCGGGTATTGGCCACGTCGCGCGCGGTCACGCGGTTGCTCTGCACCAGCGTGACCGTCGCGAGGTTGCGGACCGACAGCGCGAACTTCTCGTCGAGCTGGACGTCGACGAGCAACGCCTTGCCAGTGACGCCGAGGGTCTTGAGCACGCCGGCCGCCGCCCTGGTCTTGACCTCCGACGCGGTCAGCGCATCGACCACGATCAGCGACCCGGCCTGCAGCTTCTCGATCAGGGCGGCGCGCAGCGCGCCCTTCTCGACCTTCCTCGGGATCGCGTATTCGTAGCTGCGCGGCTGCGGGCCGAACACGGTGCCGCCCTTGCGCCACAGCGGGTTGCGGATCTCGCCG